>Ga0187784_10004502_pt1 | contig 11276 bp, 7 predicted proteins | sample 1015_SJ02_MP15_2_FD_132964 | JGI IMG/M metagenome (GOLD analysis project Ga0187784, IMG submission 132964) | Tropical peat soil microbial communities from peatlands in Department of Meta, Colombia - 1015_SJ02_MP15_20_MG | ecosystem: Environmental > Terrestrial > Soil > Wetlands > Peat | place... | reverse complement strand
GAGTATCTCCATCGCCTGATCGCGCTCGGCCACCGGGTGGCGGTGTGCGAGCAGCTCGAGGATCCGGCCGAGGCGAAGAAGCGCGGCGGCAAGAGCGTGGTGCGGCGCGACGTGGTGCGCCTCGTGACCGCCGGCACGCTCACCGAGGACACGCTGCTCGACGCCAGGCGCAACAATTATCTGCTCGCGGTGGCGCGCGCGCGGCCCTCGTCGAGCGACGCCGCGGCGGTGTTCGCGCTCGCCTTCCTCGACATGTCGACCGGCGAGTTCCGCGTCACCGAATGCGACCGCGCCTCGCTCGGCGCCGAAATCGCGAGGCTCGAGCCGGGCGAGGTCATCGTCTCCGACGCGCTCTACGGCGACGGCGAGCTTGCGCCCACCTGGCGCTCGCTTGCCGCGGTGATGCCGCTTGCGCGCGACGTGTTCGACGGCGCGACCGCGGAGCGCAGGCTCGCCGGCTATTTCGCCGTCGAGAGCACGCAAGCCTTCGGCACGTTCTCGCGGCTCGAGCTGACCGCGGCGGCGGCCTGCGTCACCTACGTCGAGCGCACCCAGGTCGGGCGCAAGCCGCCGCTTTCGCCGCCGAGCCGCGAGGCCGCCGGCGCGAGCCTGCTGATCGACGCGGCGACGCGCGCCAATCTCGAACTGGTGCGCACGCTTTCCGGCGAGCGGCGCGGATCGCTGTTGGCGGCGATCGACCGCACCGTGACGGCGGCGGGCTCGCGGCTGCTCATGCAGCGGCTCTCCGCCCCGCTCACCGACCCGGCCGCGATCGCGCGCCGCCACGATGCGGTCGCCGCGCTCGTCGCCGATGCCGCCGTGCGCGTCGAGCTGCGCGAGCGGCTTGCCGCCGCGCCCGATCTCGCGCGTTCGCTCGCGCGCCTCGCGGTCGGCCGCGGCGGCCCGCGCGACCTTGCCGCTATCCGCGACGGCCTTGCGGCCGCCGCTGCCGTCGCGGCGCGGCTGGCGGCGCTGACCAATGCGCCTGCGGAAATCGTCGCCGCCGCCGCGGCCCTGTGCGCGCCCGACCCGGCGGTGGCGGAGGAATTGCGCGCGGCGCTCGCCGATGAGTTGCCGCTCGTCAAGCGCGATGGCGGCTTCGTGCGCGCCGGCTACGACGCCGGGCTCGACGAGGCGCGCGCGCTGCGCGACGAGTCGCGCCGCGTGGTGGCGGCGCTGCAAGCCCGCTACGCCGAGGCGACCGGCATCCGCACGCTCAAAATCCGGCACAACAACGTGCTCGGTTATTTCGTCGAGGTGACGGCGCAGCACGGCGAGAAGCTCTTGAGCGCGCCGCACAACGCCGTCTTCATTCACCGCCAGACGCTCGCCGGCCAGGTGCGCTTCACCACCACCGAGCTTGCCGGCCTCGAGGCGAAGATCGCCTCGGCCGCCGACCGGGCGCTCGCCATCGAACTCGATATTTTCGAGCGCCTGACCGCGACCGTCACCGGCGCCGGCACGGCCATCAAGCTTGCCGCCGAAGCGCTCGCGACCCTCGACGTTGCCGCCGGCCTCGCCGCGCTCGCGCTCGATCGCGACTACGTGCGTCCGGAGGTGATCGACACGCTCGAGTTCGTGGTCGAGGGCGGGCGGCATCCGGTGGTGGAGCAGGCGCTCGCGCGCGACGGCGGGCCGTTTATCGCCAACGACTGCGACTTGTCGCCTCCCTCTTCTCTCCCTCCCCCGCTTGCGCACGAGGGCAGGGAGGGGGCGGGCCGCATCTGGATCGTCACCGGCCCGAACATGGCGGGCAAATCCACCTTCCTGCGCCAGAACGCGCTCATCGCCGTGCTCGCCCAAATGGGAAGCTTCGTGCCGGCGCGGCGCGCCCGCATCGGGGTCGTCGATCGCCTGTTCTCCCGTGTCGGCGCCGCCGACGATCTCGCCCGCGGCCGCTCGACCTTCATGGTGGAGATGATCGAGACCGCCGCGATCCTCAATCAGGCGGGCCCGCGCTCCCTCGTCATCCTCGACGAGATCGGGCGCGGCACCGCGACTTTCGACGGCCTCTCGATCGCCTGGGCGACGATCGAGCACCTGCACGCGTCGAACCGCTGCCGCGCGCTGTTCGCGACCCACTTCCACGAACTCACCGCGCTCGCCGCCAAGCTGCCGCGCCTTTTCAACGCCACCATGCGGGTGAAGGAATGGCAGGGCGACGTCGTGTTCCTGCACGAAGTGGTGCCCGGCGCCGCCGACCGCTCCTACGGCGTGCAGGTGGCAAAGCTCGCCGGCCTCCCGCCCGCGGTGATCGACCGCGCCAAGCTGGTGCTGGCGGAGCTCGAAGCCGAGGACCGCACCTCGCCGGCGCGGGCGCTGCTCGACGACCTGCCGCTGTTCTCGGCCGCCGGGCGGCCGCCGGCGCCGCCGCCGCGGCCGGATGCGGCGCTCGCGGCCGTGCGCGATGCGCTCGCCGCGCTCAACCCCGACGACCTCTCGCCGCGCGAGGCGCTCGAAGCGCTCTACCGCCTCAAGCTGCTGGCGGCGAAGAAGGACGGGTGATCTTGCAGCCAGCCGCAGAGGCCGAAGTGCGTTATTGCGAGCGAAGCGAAGCAATCCAGAATAACTTGTAGGGTGTTTGGATTGCTTCGTCGCCCCGCGGCGCTCCTCGCAATGACCGATGGCGATCAAGCCGGCGCGTCTATCACACGAGTTCCACCCGGAGCGTGCGGCCAATGATCTTGGCGGCGCGCTGCAGCGTGGCGATCGTCACGTTGCCGTCCTTGGGGTCGAGCAGGCGGCTGATCTGGCTGCGGCTCGTGTTCATGCGCTCGGCCAGGCGCTTGCGCGAAAGATTCTGCGCCTTCATCGCTTCGGCAATCTGGCCTGCGAGCGCTTCTTTGACGGCGAGCGGCTCGAACTCTTCCAGTTTGGCTTCTTGTGTCGAAATATCTTGCGGCCTTCTCAGGTCATCGATCGAACGGTTCATGTTCTCTTCGTGCAAGTAGGCTGGAGGCCAGGACTTAACGTTTGGGAATGCCGGCAAGCAGCAGGCCTCTGCAATAATTGTCGCAATCTTCCGCCACCTTGAACGGGTAGACTTTTCTAAACCTCTCGATGGTGAAATCAGGTTCGAGCGATAAGAGCTTATCGAGATAGGGTGCAGCTTCGTCGCGGCGACAAAGATGGCCAAGCGCGGCAATGAGAGGTTTGTAACCATTAACGAAGTCGGGATTAGCCTTCACGACCCGGCGCCCGACGACTGCGGCGCGCTCGTAGTCGCGCTTGAAGAGGTATGCCATTGCGTAGGCATTTTCGAAAAAGCCAAAATACGGGTCGAACGGCACCAGATAGCGATATCGACCCAGTCGCCAAAGCGCCTCTTCCGGTTTGCCGATATAGCAGTAAGTGGGCGCGCTCAGCGCCCAAATGTAAGCAACATTGGGATTGAGGCGGAGCGAGCGATCGAAGAAATGCACCGCCTGCTCGAAGTCTTTTTTCCAGGCGAGCGTGTGGGCGTAAATCCCGAACGCCTCGGAATTCTCGGGATCGAGCTTCATCGCCCGCAGGCATAGACCCTCCGCTTTCAGCAAGGCCGCTGCGAGATCGGGGGTCCAGCATTGGCCGGCGTTCCACAAATGCCAATAGGCCGACCAGGTGAGCGCCATCGCGTTGTCGGGCTCGATTGCTATCGCCCGCTCGATCAGTTGACCCGCTTCCTGGAATTTGCTGCGCTCCATGCTGTAAATGAGCGGAATTGCGAGGAACAGAAGGCCCGTGGCTCCGTAACGTTCTTTGCGCCGGGGTCGACCCTCGATGAAAAGGATAACCGGGTCGATGCGGGCAACGACGCGGCCGGTGACCATTTCGTTGAGCCGGTGCAACTCGTTGCTGCCCAGTTCGAAGCGATCGCTCCAAGCCGGTCGTGTGCATCGAGCGAGGTCGAGCAGGCGGACGTTGATGTCGTAATTCCTGCCTTGTCTTTTAATGACGCCGTCGATCGCGTAGTCCAATTGTTGCTGCTGAAAGAGGTCGTTGCTCAGGAGCGAGGCCACGGGCCGGTCCAGCATCGAGACCGGGGTAATCACGTCGAACCAGCGAAGCCGCGCCAGCGCCGTGGCTATGTCGTGGCTCAGCGAGAACGCCAAGTCACGTTCGTTTTCCGCATCATTGGCATCGAAGGGAAGGACGCCGACTCGCAGCCGCTGACGTCCCGGGAGCGGCTGGTGAATATCCGCGCCGTTGCAGCGCGGGTCGGTTGAAGCCTCGCCTCTGTTCGCGCGTTTGCGCGGCGGCCGGGCCCGGATCGTTTCATAAAGCCGCTCTGACTCGAGCGCGGGCTTGACGCGAAACGCCTGCGCCAGTGCTTGCCGGCACCGCTCATACTCGCGCAGTGCCTCTTCCCGCTCGCCCAGCTTCACGAGTGCGCGCATCAGCGCGCGCGAGGCGCCCTGATGGGTCGGATCGACCGAGATCAATCGATGGGCGAGGGCGGCAACCTGCTTGGGATCGAAGCCGGGCCGGTCGGTTTGCTCAAGCGCGGTATGGAGCGATCCCGCAAGCCTCTCCCTCAAGCGGATTCGTTCCCTGCTTAGCCACTGGCCGAACGCCGCGCTGACTTCGCCGAGGCCTTCGAGCAATTCGCCCGCGCAAAGGACTGCAAGATCGGCGCGCGTTGCGTCGGGACATGACGATTTCACCAGCGCGAGAGCATCGATCCAGCACAGATCGGTGTTGAGATGAATGCTCGCCCGTCCGGCAGCGATGAGTTCGGGGGCCAGCGGACCCAAAGCGAGGGTAAGTTCGCTCACCACTTGGCGAAGACTGGTGCGGGCTTGCGAGGCACTCGCGCGGTCCCACAGCATGGACGCAAGGCGTGCGCGGGACACCCGCGCGCCCGCGGCCAGGCAAAGGTAGCCAAGGGCCGCGCGCGCCTTTTTCGGACGCGGAAGCACGTCGTCGCCGAGATAGCTCGTTGCCCGTATCGCGCCGAGCAGATGGATGCGCACGATCGGGTGCGCCGACGGCCGGTACGCAGGCATTGCGATGGCGGTCCTCGAGATGCTTTGGCCGCCGGCCGCCGTGCTGTCCATCGCTCCGCCCCCTGCCATTCTCTTGCTCCTGACCGGCACAGCCGGCCGTAAATGGATCGCCGCTAACGCTACCCAAGACTGTGGGCGGGCTGAAGAGTCAAAATCTTGCACATTGCAGTTGCGCACAAATTGCATCTTCACAATTCAAAAGTTCTGCCGCTAAATGTTGTGGCCGCGGCACTGAGTCGGGGCTAAATACACTAGATATGGAGGTTATCGTGACCGAGATTCGTTCAGAGAAAGTTGCGAGCAGCTCAAGTCTCGCAACCGAGGACGCTGGTATATTGCGGATCGCGACGCTGAGTCCGGGGTCCCCGGTGCGCATTGAACCCGCCGACGTGGCTGACAATGGCCAAGTACGGTTGGGGTTGATGAGTCCCAGCTTTCCGCGGAGCCGGACCCGGTAAAGTTCCCGCCGCAGACGCGTAAAGTGATTGTCTCGTTGGGCCGGCCGGCGGTCGTTTCTATGCCCGCTGGTCGGCCTCCTTTTTGCTTTGCGATCTGTGAGAATCGAGACGGGCTACGACGCCTGACGATCACGCGCGCGGTTGGCTAAGCTCCATCGTCCTATTTATAGTTCATGCACGTTAAAATGTACGCTGCCGATCAAATATTCGCCGGATTTGGCCCCGAGCCCGTTTTATTTGTTTGGATAAGCCGCAATTCCAATTGCGGACGGAGGGCCGATGCCTCTAGATTGCATTGCAAGTTTGCAAACATGACTTGCGCCCGAGGGATAGATGCCTGGCAAAAGTCCGAGAACGCCGGCCAAGCGCCCGAGTGCGGTTGACGTGGCGGTCGGACGCAACGTCCGCATCTGGCGCATGGCCAAGGGCCTGTCCCAGGCGCAGCTCGCGAGCCGGCTGGGCATCACGTTCCAGCAGCTGCAGAAATACGAGGTGGGCGCCAACCGGATCGGGACCGGGCGCCTGGTCAAGATCGCGGGCTTCCTCGGCATTCCCGTCGCCGCCCTGTTCGACGGCACCGAGGCGGCCGAGCCCGCGCGCTCGCTGCTGGCGCTCGTTGCCGACGGCCGCGCCTTCCGCCTCGCCGACGCCTTCGCGGCCATCGAGAACGCCACGCTGCGCCTTTCGATCGTGCATCTGGTGGAAAAGATCGCCGCCGCGGTCCCGCAGCCGCCCCGGCGCCGCCGCGCCAACTAGTGCCGCGAACCCGAAGTTCGCACCACAATTGCCGCGAGTCCGATTGCGAACTTCGGGTTCAAAGCGGCACTAGAATCAGTTGCTAGTGTCCTTCGATTCCGAAGTTCGCTTCCCAGCGTGCGGCAAACTCAGGCGAACTTCGGAATCGGGACACTAGCCATGCCTGCGGCTGAGCGCCGCCACAGCGATCGCGCCGGTCAGCCGGCATTTAGAGCATGATCCCGCAAACAGGTAGCAAAGGCAGAGGTAGCTGTATTTGCGCCCTCTCCCTCGCGGGAGAGGGCATCTGTGAAAGTTCAGCAAAATCCATTGCGTGAGGGGGCGCGCTGCCCCTCACCCAATCATATGGTTGCACGACCGGCGTAGCCCTCTCCCACAAGGGAGAGGGCGCCACAACTGGCGCTGCAGCCGTAGCCTGATCAGAGACAGACTGGCGACCTACCCGCGCGCGAGGCGGATCTCGACCGGCGGACCGTTGCGGATCGTCTGATAGACCACGCAGTAGCGCTCGGTGAGCTTGAGCACCTGGTCGAGCTTCTCCTGCGGCGCATCGGTGTCGACCGTGAAACTCAGGCGGATCGTCTTGAAGCCGACCGGCGCGTCCTTGGCGACGCCGAGCGTGCCGCGGAAATCGAGGTCGCCTTCCGCCGCCACGGTGGCCGCGCGCAGCGGCACGTCGAGGGCGGTCGAGACCGCCTTGAGGGTGACGCCCGCGCAGGCGACCAGCGCCTCGAGCAGCATGTCGCCCGAGCACAATTCGAGGCCGGAGCCGCCGGTTGCCGGATGCAGGCCCGCGACCGCCAGCGCGCGGCCGGTCTCGACCTTGCAGGCGATATTCGCGTCGTCGAGCGTGCCGCGCGCCTTGAGCGTGATCACCGCCGCCTGCGGATCCGCCTTGTAACGGTCCTTGATCGGGCCCTGCATGGCCCGCAGCGCCTGTGCATCCATCTCCGTCTCCTCAGAATTCTCTCGTGCCTCACCACCACAGGGCAGCGCCGGCGGTGGCCCGGGTCTCGCGGTCGTCGATCGTCACCGCGCGGTCGAGCGAGCGGTCGAGCGCCGCCATCACGCGCCGTTTGGCGAAGTCGAAGGCCGCTGACTGCCGGTCGCGCGGGCGCGGCAGGTCGGTTTCGATTTCCGCGAACACGCGGCCGGGCCGCGGCGACATCACGATGACCCGGTCGGCGAGCACGATCGCCTCGTCGACGTCGTGCGTCACCACCATCAAGGTCGGCTTGGCGTCCGCCCACAGGTCGAGCAGATGATCCTGCAGGTCGATGCGGGTGAATGCGTCGAGCGCCGAGAACGGCTCGTCGAGCAGCATCACTTCCGGCCGGGTGATGAGCGCGCGGGCGATCGCGGCGCGCTGCGCCTGGCCGCCCGAGAGTTCGCGCGGCCACATGCCCGCCTTGTCGGAAAGACCGACGCGGTCGAGCGCGGTCGCGACCCGCTGCTTGCGTTCGGCCGGGCGCCGATGGGCGAGGCCGAAGCCGACGTTGTCGGCGACGCAAAGCCACGGCAACAACCGCGGCTCCTGGAACACGACGCCGATCTTCTCGTGCGGGCCGGTGATGGTCGCGCCGTCCAGCGCGACCGCGCCCTGGGTCGGCCGATCGAGGCCGCAAATGAGGCGCAGCAAGGTCGACTTGCCGCAGCCGGAGCCGCCGATGACGACCGCGATCTCGCCCGGCTCGACGTCGAGCGAAACGTCGTGCACCGCGCGCACGCCGTTGGGATAGGTCTTTCCCACGTGGTCGAGGGCGAGCATCAGTGGCGCGCTCCGAACGAATCTTCCCAGCGCAGGAACGGCGCGGCGGCGCCCGCCAACAGCGCGTCGGTGAGCTTGCCGAGCACCGCGAAGGTGATCAGCGCGGCGAGGATTTCGGCGGGCTTGCCGAGCTGCTGGCCGTCGATCATCAAATAGCCGAGCCCCTCCGACGCGCCCAGGAATTCGGCCGCGATCACGAACATCCAGCCGAGCCCGAGGCCGGCGCGCAGCGACACCACGTAGGCGGGCAGCACGGCGGGAAGCAGGATGCGGCGCACCATGGCAAAGCCCGAGAGGCGGAACACGCGGCCGACCTCGACGATCTTGCGGTCGACCGAGAGGATCGCGCCGAGCACGCCGAGGTAGACGGGAAAGAACACGCCGACGGCGATCAACGCCACCTTCGAGGTTTCAAAGATTCCAAGCCACAGGATGAACAGGGGAATCCAGGCGATCGACGGCACCGAGCGCAGGCCCTGAAGCGTCGGATCGAGCAGGCGGCGCGCCAGTTCCCAGTAGCCGGCGATCGCCCCGACGAGGGTCGCGGCGAGGGTGCCGAGCGCAAAGCCGGCGGCGACGCGCAGCACGGTCGCGAGGATATGGCGCTGCAGGTCGCCGGTTGCCGCGAGGTCGGCAAGCGTGCGCCAGATCACCGAGGGCGGCGGCACCAGGCGGCCGTCGGAGAACCCGAGCCGCACCGCCGCTTCCCACAGCACGGCCAGTCCGAGCGGCAGCGCCAAGCCGAGCGCCGGGCGCGCCAGGCGCGCGAGCGTCGCGCGTTTCGGCGCGACTGCCGGGATCGGTCGCTCCGCCGAGACGGTCATGCGGACAAGAGACATGGCACGGGTCCGTAATGCAACATGGGCGCGCGGCGCTGTCATTGCGAGGAGCCCAAAGGGCGACGAAGCAATCCAGAACAGCGCGAACGCCGCTGGATTGCTTCGCTTCGCTCGCAATGACGCGCGGCTAATTGCCCGCGATCGGCACGCGGTCGTCGATCAGGTCGTCGACCGCGGCCTTCACGTCGACGCTCGCCGGGATGACGCCGGCCTGCTGCAAGGCGACCCCCGCGGCGAGGATCGACTCGCGCTGCGCCGCGCCCATGCGGTTGTGCGTGATCTCGGTGCGCTCCTTGAGCTGCTTGTCGGCGACGGCCTCGGGCAGCTTGGTGACGGTCATGAACACGTGCTTGAGCTCGTCCGGATGGGCGAGCGCGTATTTGCGCGCCTCCTCGTAGACGGCGAGCGTGCGCTGCACGAGGTCCGGGTGGTCCTTGAGGAACTCCTGGCGCGTGTTGAGGATGCCCCAGGTGTTGGCGGCGGCGTTGCGATAGAACAGCCGCGCGCCGTCCTCGATTTCCGCCTGCGCCATCATCGGGTCGAGCCCGGCCCACGCGTCCACGTCGCCGCGGACGAGCGCGGTCTTCCCGTCCGGGTGCTGCAGCAGCACCGGCGTGATGTCGCGCTCGGTCAGCCCCGCGCCTTGCAGCGCGCGCACCAGAAAGATGTGTGGATCGGTGCCGCGGGTCACCGCGACGCGCTTGCCCTTGAGGTCGGCAACCTTGTTGATCGCGGTGTCCTTGCGGGTGACGAGCGCGGTCCATTCCGGCCGCGAATAGACGTAGATCGATTTGATCGGATTGCCGTTGATCTTGCCGATCAGCGCCGCCGCGCCCGCCGTCGAGCCGAAATCGATCGAGCCGGCGCTGAGGAACTCGAGCGCCTTGTTCGACCCGAGCGTCTGCACCCAGCGGATGGCAATGCCGTCCTTGGCGAATTCCTTCTCCAGCAGGCCCTTGTCCTTGAGCAGCATCGACACCGGATTGTAGGTCGCCCAGTCGATCACGATTTCCTTCGGCTTGTCGGCGGCGTTTGCGCCGAACGGGGCCAGCGCCGTCGCGATCGCGGCGGCGGTAAACGAACGTCGGGAGATGAGGGTCATGGCGACCTCCACGCGCTACACGGCCGGCCGCGCTCCCATGCGCGATCGCGGTCGATTAAGAGCATGATCCCGAAAAGTGGGTACCGGTTTTCGGAAAAGATCATGCTCCAACAAGATGGAGGCGGGACGATTGGCCCGCCGTCAGCTGGCGGCGGGGCGGGCCCCGCGCTTTAGCTGCATTTGTTAAGCGCCCGCAAGCTGCTCGCTCAAATCGGCGCTGGCGTTGGTGTAGGAACCTGGGCGCACGCCGTCAACGGGAAAGTAATGGCGCCCGCGGCGGCTTTTTTGGCAAGACGTTCTCCCGTGCGCCGCCCTGCCAGGATGAACCTTTTGCACTGCACAGAAGCCGCCGTGACAGGGGCGCCGGGCTCGGCTATCCGGTAGTCATGAACGACGTTGCCGAACTCGACCCGCGCGAAGCCTCCCTGTTCGATGCCGCCGCGGTGACGGCGGATCTGGCGCGGCTTGCCGAGGCTTATCGCGGCCGCGAGCGCGAGCTGCGCGCCGCCGTTGCCCAGCGCCTCAAGGCGGCGCTTGCCGCCGGCCGGGCGCTCGCCGAGCAGCGCCTGCGCGCGGACCGGCACGGCCGCCGCTGCGCCGAGCGATTGTGCTTCATGCAGGACGAGGCGATCCGCGTCATCTACGACTTCGCCGCCCGCCATCTCTATCCCTCGCTCAACCCGTCGGAAGCCGAGCACATGGCGATCGTGGCGACGGGAGGCTACGGACGCGGGCTGCTCGCGCCCGGCTCCGACATCGATCTGTTGTTCCTCTTGCCTTACAAACAAACCGCCTGGGGCGAGTCGATCGCCGAGACCATCCTCTATTGCCTGTGGGACATGGGGCTCAAGGTCGGGCACGCTACCCGCTCGATCGACGAATGCATCCGCCAGGCCAAGGCGGACATGACCATCCGCACCGCGCTGCTTGAGGCGCGCTTCCTGCTCGGCGAGCGCAAGCTTTACGACGAGATGAGCGCACGCTTTCACAAGGACGTGGTGCAGGCGAGCGCGCGCGAGTTCGTCACCGCCAAGCTCGCTGAGCGCGAGGAGCGGCTGCGCCGCACCGGCCAGTCGCGCTACCTGGTCGAGCCCAACATCAAGGACGGCAAGGGCGGCTTGCGCGACCTGCACACGCTGTTCTGGATCGCCAAATACGTCTACCGCGTGCGCGAGCCGGAGGAACTGATCGAGCGCGGCGTGTTCGACCGCGAGGAATATCAGCGCTTCCGCCGCTGCGAGGACTTCCTCTGGTCGGTGCGCTGCAACATGCATTTCCTCGCCGGGCGCGCCGAGGAGCGTCTGTCGTTCGACATCCAGCGCGAGATCGCGGTGCGGCTCGGCTACCGCGGCCATCCCGGGCTGCAGG
>Ga0187784_10004500_pt1 | contig 11277 bp, 13 predicted proteins | sample 1015_SJ02_MP15_2_FD_132964 | JGI IMG/M metagenome (GOLD analysis project Ga0187784, IMG submission 132964) | Tropical peat soil microbial communities from peatlands in Department of Meta, Colombia - 1015_SJ02_MP15_20_MG | ecosystem: Environmental > Terrestrial > Soil > Wetlands > Peat | place... | reverse complement strand
TCGCAGATGGCAAGTGCTTCGGCGCCGCCTGCGGCCGTTATCACTTCGAAATATTCCGCCGACAGGCGCGCCTCGAGGAGCTTGACGTTAGCGGGCACATCATCGACGACAAGGACGCGGGCGGTCATCTGTGATCCTCAAGGATTGCCGATGAAATGGCGAATGGTCTCGATGAATTTGCCGACCGAAATCGGCTTCGACAGATAGGCCTCGCAGCCGCCCTCGCGGATCCGCTCCTCGTCGCCCTTCATGGCGAACGCGGTCACCGCGATCACCGGAATGCTTCGCAGCTCCTCGTCCTCCTTCAGCCACTTCGTGACTTCCAGGCCGGAGACCTCAGGAAGCTGAATATCCATGAGGATCAGGTCGGGACGATGCTTGCGGGCAAGGTCGAGAGCCTCGATACCGTTGCGGGTCCCGACCGTAGCGTAGCCATGCGCTTCCAGGAGATCGTGGAAGAGCTTCATATTCAGCTCGTTGTCTTCCACGATCAGGACGGTCTTGGCCATCCCTTGTCCCCCACCTGTCGCTGGCGCGATCCGAGTGTCCCGACTCCGACGTGAATGGTAGGACCTTCAGAGCCATTACTGTAGCTGCTGATATATTACGGAAAGGCAAATGGGGCTTTATGAAGCGGCGCGGAGCACCATCACGGGAAGTGGCAGAAGAGCTGGCAATTCAGGCGCTTACGTTCATCGCCGATGACCCGGAGCGGCTCGATCGATTCCTTTCCCTGACCGGAATCGGCGCCGGCGAAATCCGTGCAGCGGCCACCAGCCCCCACTTCCTCGCCGGCGTGCTCGATCATATGCTCGGCGACGAGGGCCTCCTGATCGCGTTTGCCGATAGCGCCGGCATCGATCCGACCGATATCGCCCGCGCTCGCGCGTCTCTCGGCGGCCAGTGGGAACGCGATCTACCGTAAAGGTTTGCGGTGACGAGCTTTTGCCGTGATTGCCTTGCCGATGCCGCAGCGCAGGCGACACGCTGCGGCGCCTGCAGCTCACCGCGGCTGTTGTACCATCCCGATCTCGCACGGTTCGCGATCGCCCATATCGACTGCGATGCCTTCTATGCTGCGATCGAGAAACGCGACGATCCGGCGCTCGCCAGCGAGCCCGTGATCGTCGGCGGCGGGCGGCGCGGCGTGGTCGCCACCGCGTGCTATGTCGCTCGCACTTACGGGGTGCGGTCGGCGATGCCGATGTTCGAGGCGTTGCGCCTGTGTCCGCAGGCCAAGGTCGTCCGGCCCAATATGTCCAAATATGCCGCGGTCGGCCGCCAGGTGCGGCAGATGATGCTGGCGCTGACGCCCGCCGTCGAACCTTTGTCGATCGACGAGGCCTTTCTCGATCTTTCCGGCACCGAACGCCTCCATGGCCTGTGGCCGGCCAAAGTGCTTGCCCGCTTTGCCGGCGAGGTCGAGAAGGCCCTCGGCATCACTGTCTCGATAGGTCTTTCCGCCAACAAATTCCTGGCGAAGGTCGCCTCAGACCTCGACAAACCGCGAGGATTTGCGGTCCTCGGCCCCGCCGAAGCGGCGTCGTTTCTGGCGCCCAAGCCGGTCAGTTTCATTTTCGGCATCGGCAAGATGAGCGCCATCCGGCTTGCGCGCGACGGCTTTCACCGTATTGCCGACCTGCAGAAAACAAGCGAAGCCGAACTGACCCGCCGCTACGGCGAGGAGGGACGGCGCCTGGCGCGGCTCGCGCACGGGGTCGACAGCCGCGTGGTCAGCGCCGATCGCGCGACCAAGAGCGTTTCCGCAGAGACGACGTTTGAACACGACATCGCGGACTTCCGCTCGCTTGAGCGCATTCTCTGGAGCCAGACCGAGGAAGTTTCGGCGCGACTGAAAGCCAAGGATTTGGCTGGTGCAACCGTGACGCTCAAGTTGAAAACCGCCGACTTCAAGATTCGCACCCGGGCGCGGTCGCTCGATACGCCGACCCAGCTCGCGCAGCGGATTTTTGCCACTGCGCGGGCGCTCCTTGAGCGTGAAGCTTCCGGCGCGCGCTTTCGTCTGCTTGGGGTTGGCGTCAGCGCGCTTTGCGCAGCCGATCAGGCCGATTCTGCCGATCTTGTCGACGGCCGCGCCGCCGAAGCCGAGCGCGCCGTGGACAAAGTGCGGGCGCGATTTGGCGACCAGGCCATGGTGCGGGGATTAGGCTTCGACGGTGAAGGCAAGCGCTGAATGTTTTCTCAGGGGCACGGCTTCGGCGTCTTGAATTCCAGCGAAGTGAGCTTTCCGCTGACTACGAAATCGTTGTAGTCAAGCGTCAGGGCACGCGACACGCCATTGTCATAGAGCTCGAAGCCTATGGTGTAGGCCGGAGTCTGATCGGTGCGATCGGGACTCTTGCCCTTGTCGAAATAACTGATCGTCACCGGCCACCGCGCGACGGTCGCGAGTTTCGGCTCATTCGCGGCGGCGTCCTCGCGTTTGCGCTCGTCGGGAGCGATCTTGCGTCCAATCACGGTGAGCGTGTCGAATACCTTTTCGCCGGATTCGGATCCATCATAGACGGGAAAGTTGAGAATGCTCCCGCCGGTACGCGCGGCCGCGATCACCCGCACCATATGCTCGGTCGGAAAGACCACCGCGGGGTCGAGAGCAAAAGTTTTCTGTTCCGGTTTGGTCAGCTCAACTGCGGTCTTGCCGCCGTCATGCTGGGCGTGACCGTCGACGGTTTCGACCAGACCGTCGTCGACACGATTCTCCGAACTGAACCTGAAATTCCTGGCGCCGGCATCCTCCCAGGTTCTGGAGCGCAGATCGCTGGTCGACTGCTTGCCTTCACCGGTATCGAGTTCGGAAACCTGGCGGAAATCGAGCGAATAGCCCGCGCACGCATTGCCGTCGAAATCGTAGACGATGCGGCCGCTCACACTGGCGATGCTGGTATTGCCTCGGGTCCCGCCGAGCGAGAGGTCGTAAACTGCGCGGTGCGCAACGAGCACCACCGGCTCGGACTGGGCAAACGCACCCGATACCGGAGCAACGAACAAAATCAAGGCAAGGAGGGCGCCGCGCGCCACCAAGGTGTGAGCCACAACTGACCTTTCTTGCGGGAACTTCAAATCCATCACACCAGCCGCTTCGTCCATTCGCTGCAGGTCTTCCGACACTGCCGGAGTTGAGCGAAGATAAGGAACCGCCTGATGCGCCGCAACAGCTACCGGCATACGCTGGCCCTTGCGCAACAGACTGCAATCGGTGAAGACTGCCGGAAATTGTCCGACGCGACAGACAGGGGGAACCGATGGCCGGAACGATCGAGAAAAAGCTTCACGAGCTTGGCATCACGCTGAGCGAGCCGACGGCACCCGTGGCCAATTACGTTCCCTATGTGCGCACCGGCAATTTGCTGGTCGTATCCGGCCAGGTCTGCTTCGGCGCCGACGGCAAGCTTGTCGCCAAGGGTCAACTTGGCGCCGGTGTCTCCGTCGAGGACGGCCAGAAGGCGGCGCGCGCCTGCGCAATCAATCTTCTCGCCCAGGTCAAAGCCGCCGTCGGCGATCTCGACCGCGTCGTGCGCGTCGTACGCCTTGGCGGCTTTGTCAATTCGGCTCCCGGCTTTCCCGATGGGCCCAAGGTGCTCAATGGCGCCTCGGACCTGATGGTCGCGGCCTTCGGCGACAAGGGGCGGCATGCGCGCTCGACCGTCGGTGTCGCAGCGTTACCGGCCGAAGCAGCGGTCGAGGTCGAAGGTCTGTTCGAAGTGTCGTGATCCGGTACGGCGAATTTGTCGCGCAAGCTTGACTGGCTGACCGCTCGACCGATCGCACATCGCGGACTTCACGATGCCGTGCGCGGGGTCATCGAAAATACCGGCGCGGCGATAGAGGCTGCGATTGATTGCGATTACGGCGTCGAGATCGATGTCCAGGTCAGCGCCGACGGCGAGGCGATGGTCCATCATGATGATGTCCTTGGGCGCCTGAACGAAGGCACTGCCCGGCTCGACAGCCTGACCGCCGCAGAACTCAGACAGATCCCGTTTCGTCACAGCACCGAACGCATGCTGAGGCTCGGCGAGTTGTGTGACCTCGTCGGTGGGCGCGCGACGATGCTCGTTGAACTCAAAAGCCTATTCGACTGTGATGAGAGACTGTGCCTGCGGGTGGCGGACGTGCTCTCCGCCTATCGCGGACCCGCCGCCGCGATGTCGTTCGACCCTCGGCAAATGGCGCTGCTGCGACACTTGGCTCCCGGGCTTGTACGCGGGATTGTTGCCGCAAAATACCGGCCGCATCCTTACTGGGACGCGATGCCGGCCTATATGCGCTATGGAATGGGCTCGCTTCTCCCCGCCGTCGCGGCACAGCCGCAATTCGTTGCCTATGCGGTCGCCGATTTGCCGTCGCCAGCGCCGCTTGTCGCCCGGCACGTTTTTGGCTTGCCGCTCTTGACCTGGGCCGTCCGCACCGAGGCCGAGCGGCAATGCGCGGCACGCTGGGCCGACCAGATGATTTTCGAGGGGTTCCGACCGTGAAGCGTGTGCCCAGTGGGACAGGTCATTCGGACGAGAACGCCCAGGCAACGACGATGTCGGAGCTTCGGATCAGCGTTGTTGACGCGATAAGAGCTGTCGGGGCCGAATCCTGGGACGCTTGCGCGGCGCCCCCGGCCGCACCCGGCGGGTGCGCTTTGGTAGGACAGAGCGCGACTGCGCCTCCAGCGAAGGCACCCGGTCCGCCAACGTCGCATGCGCAGGTCGCGCTCAATCCGTTTGTGACATACGCGTTTTTGTCCTCGCTGGAGGAGTCGAAATCGGTCGGCGGCCGAACCGGATGGCTGCCGCAACACGTTGTTGCGAAAGCCCCGGACGGGGCGGTCGTCGCGGTCGTACCCTGCTATGCCAAGAGCCACTCGCGTGGTGAATATGTGTTCGACCGTGGCTGGGCCGAGGCGTACGAGCGCGCTGGCGGCAGCTATTACCCCAAGCTTCAGGTCGCCGTCCCGTTCACACCTGCGACCGGCCCTCGCCTTCTGGTGCGACCTGGACCTCAGGCGGAGTCCGTCCGCCGCGCGGTCGGTTCCGGCTTGATCGAGATTTGCCGGCTCTCCGGCACGTCAGGCGTGCACGTCACCTTCGCCACCGAAACGGAAGCGCAATTGCTCGGCGAACTCGGTTACCTGCGACGGACGGATCAGCAGTTTCATTGGGAAAACGCCGGCTTTTCCACGTTCCACGACTTCCTTGCAGCGCTGACGGCGCGCAAGCGCAAGACCATCCGTCGGGAGCGCCAGGATGCTCTCGCCAACGGCATCACTGTGCACTGGTTGACCGGCAGCGACCTCACCGAATCGGTCTGGGACGCGTTCTTCGAGTTCTACATGGAGACCGGATCGCGCAAATGGGGCAGGCCCTATCTCACGCGCCCGTTCTATTCGCTTGTCGGCGAGAAAATGGCCGACCGCATCCTCCTCGTCATGGCCAAACGAGCTGGGCGCTGGATCGCAGGCGCAATCAATTTCATCGGCTCGGACACGCTGTTCGGCCGCCATTGGGGCGCCATCGAACATCACCCGTTCCTGCATTTTGAATTGTGCTATTATCAAGCTATTGATTACGCGATCGCGCACAAGCTGCCGCGGGTCGAGGCGGGCGCGCAGGGCGAACACAAGATTTCCCGCGGCTATATGCCGACGACGACCCATTCGGCGCATTACATCGCCGACCCGGCATTGCGGCGGGCGATTGCCGACTATCTGGTGCGCGAACGCGCTTATGTGGAAGCGGTCGGGACCGAACTTGCCGCGACCGCGCCTTATCGCAAGGATTTTGTACTCGAGCCCGACTGATTGATGGTCGAATTGGTAAGCGTTAATTGCCGTGGAGATCGCGATGCCGAGCTATGACCCCAATAACGTTTTCGCCAAAGTTCTGCGCGGAGAACTCCCCGCGCATAAGGTTTTCGAAGACGAGAAAGCTTTCGCCTTCCTCGACATCATGCCGCGAGCGCCCGGCCACACGCTTGTCATACCCAAGGCGCCTGCCCGCACCATTCTCGACATCGCGCCGGACGATCTTTCTCACCTGATCAAGGCCGCGCAAAAGATTGCGGGCGCGGCAGTGCGGGTATTTTCCGCCGACGGACTGACCATCCAGCAATTCAACGAACCGGCCGGCGGCCAAGTGGTATTTCATCTGCACATTCATGTCATTCCGCGCAAAGATGGCGTGGCGCTCAAGCCGCCGGCAAGCGTCAAGGAAGATCCGGCTGTGCTCGCGGATCAGGCGCGCAGGCTCGCGGAAGCGCTCGCCGCCTGATTGAAAGCGAGATCAGTCGCTGCGGCCGCGGGAAACACGCTCGATCTCGGCGCGCACCAGCCGCTCGACCATGCCGGGAAGATTGTCGTCGAGCCAGGTCTTGAGCATCGGCCGCAGCATTTCCCGAACCAGATCTTCCAGCGTGCGGGCATTCTGCACCAGCACCGTCTGTGCCAGCGCGTTGAACGCCGAGTTGACCGCCGAACTCGTTTCGCTGGACAGGAGATGGCCGTTCTCTCTGCCCGCGTGGCCGGATGCGGCAGGCCTGACAGGCGCTTCCTCGAAGCCAACATCCGGGCTCCCATCGATAGTGCGAAATTGCACCGTCGGGGTGGGCGCGACTTGTGCCGCCGGGGCCTCGACTGGCGCCGGCGTCGCCATCGATTCGGTCAAATCGAGAATATCGGACGCCTGCTCTTCGACATCGGCATCGAGCGTCGCCGGCTCAGGCTCATCTTCGAAAGCTGTTGGCGGGACAACGTCCGGTGCGGCAAATTCCGGCTCGGGCTCGGGCTCCGGGGCTGGCGGCTCAACCCGCACCGCGGCGGCGTTCTGCACCGATTTGTTCGCGTCATCATCAGCAATGATGCGGCGGATGGAGGCCAGAATTTCCTCCATCGAGGGTTCTTGCGACTTTGCCGCCTGGGTCATACACCAATCCTCGCCTGCCCGCGTGCTTGCGCCGTGCACCCCAAAAACCGCGACGGTGGCGAGCGATGCGCTGCCTCACCCGCCCCGCAGCGGCGAATCACGCGTGCACAACTATGCAACGTCGCTGGCGAGTCGTCATCGTGAAAGTCGGCAGTGGACAAGGGTCTGTGGACACGGCTCAAGCCGCGCCCGATGAGTCCGCGCTATCTGCCGTCTGGCGTGCGTACCCCGACCCAGGCATCGCGGACTTGCTGGTAATGCACCTGCGGATCGTAGATGGTGACATTCAGCCCGAGCCGCTGCATCGACAGCGCGCCGACAGCCGCCAGCAGCGTGTAGGACGCGACAACGCGGTCGTGCTGGGCGGTGACCAGAGCGACCCGTGCATTGACCAATTCCTGCTGCGCGTTCAGGACGTCGAGTGTCGTGCGCTGGCCGACCCGCGCCTCTTCGCGAACGCCATTGAGCGCGATCTCCGCGGCGTTCACCTGCGCCGTGGTCGCCTCGATCTGCGCCTTGGCGGCATCGAGCTGGCCCCAGCTCTGCACCACGGTGGCGCGCGCCTGATCGCGGTTGGTATCGAGCGAGAGACGCTGCTGCCCGAGTGTCTCCTTGGACTGGCGGATGGCGGAATATTCGGCGCCGCCCTGATAGATCGGGACGGTCAACTGGCCGAGCAACGAGGCGGCGGTCTGCTTGTTGGTCTGGAAGCTCGGATCCCAGTTCTTCGAGACAGTCGCGCTCAATGCAAGGTTCGGATACAGCGAGCCTTCGCTGACTTTGACGCCGAGCTCGGCAATATCGACCCCGTACATCGCAGCCAATACCGAGGGACTCTGCGTTTCGCCCTGGTTGATCGCGCCCGGCAGCGTCGGCGGCGACAGCCGATCGACCGGCGTGCCCGGCGCAAGATGGCCCGGATCGACCCCGATCACGCGGCGGTAATTGGCCTGCGACGTGACATAGTTCGATTGCGCGCCAAGGAGCGCGGAGCGTCCGGCTGCGAGCCGTGATTCGGCCTGCGCGACGTCAGTGCGGGTGACTTCGCCGACATTGAAGCGGTCGCGCGTCTGTTTGAGCTGTTCGGTCAGCACTTCAACGTTGCGGCGATTGAGCTCGAGAATGGCCTCGTCGCGCAGAAGATTCATGTAGGAGGTTGCGCCGTCGAGCAGCACCTGCTGCTCGGTGACACGCAGCGTCTCGCGCGCACCCATGACCGAGCTTTCAGCCTGGCGCGTGCGGTTCGCGGTTTGAAAGCCGTTGTAGAGCGTCTGTGTCGCCGTGGCGCCGACACCGCGCGAGCCGAAATCGTCGGCAATGCTCGAATACGAGATCGTGTTCGGGAATGTCGACTGACTGTTGGTGTGAGACAGCGTGTTGGCGTAATTGAAGCCGCCGGTGGCGGTGACGCTGAGTTTGGGACGATAGCCGGACAATGCCTGCGGCACGGTTTCGTCGGTGGCGCGCAATGAGGCCCGCTGGGCGTTGAGCGACGGATTGTTCTGGTAGGCCTGGACCAGAGCCCATTCCAGCGTATCCGCGCCGGCCGGAGACCAGCCGAAGCCGAGCATGGCGACGCACAGGGAGCTCCCCACGATAACCAAGATGCGCGCCCGCAGTCCTCGCCTGTTCATGACTTGGACGTTGCTCCCCGGCTCGCCAGTCGCCCGGTTCCCGCGTGACACTGGTAATATCCCACCAACAGCCCACCCCATGTCGCACAGGGAGTGCCTAAAGTCCCCTAGCAAGCCAGACTATGCGGTTGAACGGCAATGCGAAACCCCGCATTCGTGGCCGACGCAAAAATTTCGGAAATGGCACATATACGCCACAGGTACAGGAGCAATCTGTGTAAGGCGGTCAGAATCGTTAACGCCAAGTGACCGCAAATCACCGCGACGGCTGAAACTGGCGATTTCTTTCCGCAGGGCCGCGGCAGGGAACTCAAAAGACGAATTTCGGTGGCGCCGCAAATCCCGGTAGCACCGGGGCGACCGCGTCGAACACCGGCCGGCCGACAAGCTGACCTTCGACGACCCGGAAAATCGTCGCTTTGGTCGCCGGCGCCTTCCCGAATACGCACAATAGACGACCCTCGGGCTTGAGCTTCGCACCGAGCCGATCGGGCGCGACCTCGGTCGCGCCATTGAGCAGGATCCAATCGTAGGGCGCGTTTAAGTCCGAGCCGGCGGTCAACGCGCCGGTCACGACCGAGACGTTGGTGGCACCCGCATGGGCAAGCGCCTCTTTCGCCCGTTGCGCAAGGTTTCCGTCTTCCTCGAGCGCGACCACCGATCCGACCAGCCGCGACAGCACCGCTGACGCGTAGCCGGTGCCGCAGCCGACATCGAGAACGCGATCGCTTGCGGTTGGCGTGGCCGCCTGGATCAGCTTGGCAAGCACCATCGGCCGCAGCAGCGCGCGGCCCGGTGCGATCTCGATGTCGCCGTCGATATAAGCCTGCTCGGCAAGCGCGGGCGGCACGAAGTTTTCGCGCGGCACCGCCATCATGGCGGCGATCAAATCGAGATTGGTCACATCGGCAGTACGGACCTGCCCGTCCACCATCAAGCGGCGTGCCATGGCGGCGTCGAACATCTCTGTCCCCTGTCGAAATATTGCGGTCCGTTGTGCGTGAAGGCTTCGAAAAACGCAAGCCGAGCGCGGGCAACCGGCGCGAGCATCGGTTGCGTCCTCACGATCGCAGCCCCAGATAGGTGCTGCCGGCTGTGTCCATTGCCGGAGCGGAGGCGTTCCTCTATAGAGCTAGCCGCCAGGCACGGGTGATGCCCGGCTATGGCCACGTGGCGGAGTGGTTACGCAGCGGTCTGCAAAACCGTTTACCCCGGTTCAATTCCGGGCGTGGCCTCCAGCAAAATCATACACTTGGATAGAGCCTGTCGTTCGGCCCCGTGCGGTCGTGGCGTCTCGTCACCACGACGCTTGGCCGCCGCCTCAGCGTTTCCCATCGGTCGCAGTTTCGACGCCCTCCATTTTGTCACCCGACACTTGGGGAAATGCCGACGCGTTCAAAATTGAGCCGCAACCGTGTCGGAGAACCGTCCTGGTCAGGTACGGGGCAATCGCTCGCGTCGCGTAGAGTGGAGTTGGGGTATGGACGACCACAAGCGGGACTTCTCCGAGGAGCTGGATTACAGGATCGCGCTGCGCCGGTTTGAGTCGGCGTTCGAAGCGTGCCAGCGGCTTCCCGACGAAGACCGGGAATCGCTTCTGCGGGACATTGCCCGGAAAATTCTTCAGCAAGTGCCAAGCGATCTGCCGCGGGAACAACGGGCCATTCAAGTCCTTGGTGTGCAAATCAAGGACAGCTGACACCGACCCGCAGCTAGCGCATCGTCCCCCACGGATCGGACTTCTTGTCCGGAATCCGCTTGAGGGCGTCTTTATAGGCCTGCTCGTCGGCCTTTTTGGCCTTGCTGTCGGTCTTTTCAGTGTCAGCCGGCCGCCGGTCTCTCCCAACGCCCTGCCCCATGCCCATTCCCTGGGCCAGAGCGTCCGGGGCCGGAAGGCACAGTGCGATCAAAGTAGCGGCCGCCAACGCGATCACGACACGCATGCCGAAATCCCCCAGATCCGTGCGCTCCCGGTCAAAGCCAGTGTAGGAGAAATGTGGCAGATTGAGTAGACAAAGCGACGACGCCGGATTACGGAGCCATGCGGCTTTCAAAGCCCGACCGGCTTTGTTATATGCGGCTCACTTGCGCGAGCGCCTGCCACTGTTCCCCGGTAGCTCAGCGGTAGAGCAACCGGCTGTTAACCGGTTGGTCGCTGGTTCGAATCCGGCCCGGGGAGCCACTTCAATCGAGCACTTCCGGCGGTTGGCTTAGCGCAGCCCCAAAACGCGAAAGGCGATGACCGCGAGCGTCACAAGGATCGCCACGCCGACGACTTTCACGACAACGACCCGCCGCCAAACCGGCCTAGGCTTGCACCCGGTCATACCGCCGCCACCAGCTTTGTTTTGGCCAGCCGGCGCCGTGTTCAACGGATCATGGCCGTTGCGGCAAGGTTTCCGAGCCACACCGCGAACAGGCACAATGCGAAAGACAGGACACTATTTGCTCCGGCCCAGAACCACTGGCCCTCGCGCCACAGAGCGAAGGTCTGCAGGCTGAAGGACGAGAATGTGGTGTAGCCGCCGCACAGCCCGACCATGACAAAGATGCGGGCCTCGGGGCGGATGAAAAACGGACTGTCGACCGAACTGATGGCGGCAAAGAAGCCGATCACGAATGAGCCGAGCACGTTGACGCCGAGCGTGCCCCACGGAAACCACTCCCCGACGAGCCGCGCCGCAAAGCCCGAACACCAATAGCGCGCCATGCCG
>Ga0187784_10004499_pt1 | contig 11278 bp, 10 predicted proteins | sample 1015_SJ02_MP15_2_FD_132964 | JGI IMG/M metagenome (GOLD analysis project Ga0187784, IMG submission 132964) | Tropical peat soil microbial communities from peatlands in Department of Meta, Colombia - 1015_SJ02_MP15_20_MG | ecosystem: Environmental > Terrestrial > Soil > Wetlands > Peat | place... | reverse complement strand
GTCGGGCCGGAAGCGCCGCTTGTCGCCGGCCCGCGCGTTCGCGGCCGTCAAAACGCTGAACAGGACCGTGAGAAACTGACGGCGCCCCAACCGGGGCGCCGTCGCGACATCAACCGTTTTCCGGTCGATCAACCGTACAAACACTTATTGGATCGCCTCGATGTTGACGAACGTGCCGGTAACTCCGACCGCCTTTGGCACCGTCATCGAGAGGAAGAACGTCGCGCGCTTGGTTTCGGCGACCTGCGCGGCCATCAAATCGGTCCGCACGTTCTCGATGATGTGGATGCCGTTGTCGACCAGCAGGACCTGGTGCACGGGGAATGCGTCGCCGCCCGGTTCGGCCGGGATCACTTCGACCGCCCAGCTATCGGCGCCGACGAGAATGACCTTCTGCTCAGCAAGCCACTCGGCCGCCGCCCGGCCGATGCCCGGCTCGGATTTGTTGTAGGTCGCATTCTGCGCCGGATATTGCAGGAAAAGATCGTTCCAGCCGGTGTTCAGGAACACCGCGTCGCCCTCGCGCAACGTCACGTTGTAGAGCTTCAGGCCGGCCTTGAGGTCGTCGACCGTAATGACCGTGCCGCCATCGATGCACGGGGTCCGGCAGGCCGGATTGCTCTTCAGCTTGTTGGCCTCCTGATAGACCTTGACAAGATCAATGAAGACGCCCCGCGTCGCAAACGGTTTGAGATGCTCGAGGCCGAGCTTCTTGAGGTAGTTCTGGGTGACGAACTTACCCATCGGCGTCTGGTTGTAGTAGCAGTCCTGAATGCCGATATGGCCCAGGCCGTCGATATGCGTACCGACGTGGCTTTGGCTCAGATAGGTGTCTTCCATGTAAGTGAGCTTGTTCTTGCCATACTCGGCGCCGGGCGTGGTCGCGAAGCTCGTCAGAACGGTCTTGGTGAACCGGGTACCGAACAGCGGCACGCTGTCAACGAGGACGTGCGCGAGTGGCGTCACCTTGCCGGTTTGGATTTCGGCCGCGGCCGCCTTCGTCACCGCCGACGTTATGCGATTGGTGGCGCCCGTCTGGTCATCAGGACCGAACGGTGATGCTTTCACGAGCGCTTTGCAGTCCGCCTGAGCGTTCGCTGCGACGGTGCAGCCGAACGACGCGACGAGCGAAAGCGTCGCAGCAGAAATCAACGCTGTAAGCTTCATCGAGATTCCTCCCCAGTCTTGCACGAATGCTTCGTGCTACGACTTTCGAATGATGTCAGGTTTCGCGAGGCGAGGCAATCGAACTTCGGCCATAAGTCGGCTTGCCGGAGGAATTTTCGTCACCGGTCCGGCGACTTTGTGCGATGCAGCAGGTGACAAGGGTAGGTCGTGGGCTCGTTGAAGGAGCCGAAGCGCGAGCGCCGCCGCTCAGCCAATGATTTCTGCTCTGCCGAAGGTCTATCGCTGCACTCGGTCTCTCGAATGCGACGCGCCGTTCCGATCCTGATCGTAACTCCACCGCTGGCGCGAACCCGCATGTTCGTCGCCTTCGTGCAACGATTTCGCGCTGCCGAAGGTTGAAGCCGCACGGTGGATGAACTGCGGCGGGTGTGCTGGCACCAGTGCGATACTCTTGATATACAGCAGACAGGGGTCAATAAGCGGATGCCCTATGCGACGTATTCGCATCTGCATTCTCCTGCTCATGCTGTCGCCGGCCGCCAATGCAGCGGATCATGGGCAATTCGGCCCGATGTCCCCGGAGATGAAAGCCTGGGCGAACTCGCTGCAGAACAAACAAAAGGAGGGCTGTTGTTCGACCGCCGATGGCTGGAAGCCCGAGGAGGTTGAGTACGACATCAAGGACAACAAGTATCGCGTGAAGATCGAGGGCGACTGGTATGACGTTCCACCGTCTGCGATAATCCAGCGGCCGAACAAATTCGGTTTTCCCGTAGTCTGGTACTTCAAGACCTGGGATAACGGGATCAGGCCATCCATTTCAATCCGCTGCTTTATTCCAGGGGCAGGCGGCTGATGGCTTCTCCTATGAAGGATGGGTCACAAACTTGCCGCCTCTTAACGTTTCAACACAACACGCGACCCGCACGGTTAAAAGAAGATAGTTTCAAAAATGGGCTGCTGAAAAGCTTGAACCCCTTAACGCTTAGCACGCTTCCAACTTTCGTGCGGTGGGCGCGAATCTTGCGCGATCCGAGCGCCGCTCGGACCTCTCTAACGGAATGATCCGGGTGGTTCAGGAGAAGACCGGCGCCGAGCTGTCCATCCCACTGCATCCCGCGCTCATTGCCGCGATCAAGGCAGCGCCGGTCAAAGGCGTTATGCTGATCGGTGACGCCAACGGCCGTCCCATCAAACGCGCGACGCTGACCCTGCTCATGAAAAAAGCAGCGGAATTGGCTGGCCTGCCGACGCACTGCGTGCCGCATGGCCTGCGTAAGGCGATCATGCGTCGTCTGGCCGAAAGTGGATCATCGGCTAAGGAAATCGCCGCGATTTCCCGACATCGCACGCTGAAGGAAGTCGAGCGGTACACGGCGGCGGCCGATCAAGCCAGATTGTCGAAGGCTGCGATGACCAAACTCAGGGGCAACAAAAGACGAACCTAAGTGTCTAACCAGAGCCTGGAAAGTGTCTACCCTCCCGGCAAGAAACTGAAATCGTGCAGTCTTCTTTCCCTCGACGTTAACCGCTCATTAGGGTTAACGGTCTATTGCTGGCCTAATGCGGCGTCATCGACCCGATGCGCTCGGTATCATGGCGCCTGTCTTGTCAGCGATCGAGATGCGTCCAACCCGATCCCGCTCCCAACGACGGCTGGCCTGCGCGGCCTTCGTCGCGGCTGCCGCCGCGGTGCTGAGCGGATGCCAGACGACGCAGACGACCGCAACGACCGGATCGATCCCGATAGCATCGGCCGATCGGTCTGATGCCGAATGGCGGCGTGACGTTATCGTTTATGGGCAGCAATATCGCGCCAATTCCAGCGAGATCGGGGTCGCGCTGCACTATGCCCAGGCGCTGCGTGCCACCGGGCAGCGAGCGCAAGCGGTCGCCGTGCTCGAGCGCGCGTCCCTCGAGAATCCGCGCGACAAGGCGGTGCTGGGCGCCTACGGGCGCGCACTCGCGGAGGCTGGCGACTACAATCAGGCGCTCGAGGTGCTAAACCGCGCCCACTCGCCCGATCAGCCCGACTGGCACATCCTTTCCGCCCAGGGCGCCGTGCTCGACCAGATGGGACGGCACGCCGAGGCGCAGCGCTACTACCTCACCGCGCTGAAGATTGTTCCGGAAGAGCCCGCGGTCCTCTCCAATCTCGGCCTCTCCTATGCGCTGTCGAAGGACCTGGCGAACGCGGAGTCGACGCTGCGCCGTGCCGAAGCCCATCCGCCGGTCGATCCGCGCGTGCGCCAAAACCTCGCACTCGTGGTCGGCTTGCAGGGACGTTTCGCCGAAGCCGAGACCATCGCACGCGCCGACCTGCCGCCGGACCAAGCTGCCGCAAACGTCGCCTATCTGCGGCAGATGCTCGCAAGGCGCAGCGAGCCTCCGAAGCCTACCCGGGACGCGCGCGCAGCGAGCGGCTCGAGCTGAGCGTCTCGCGGGCTTTGCGCCCTTCCGACTTTATTGCAGCGCCATGACGCGTATTGCGGCGGGACCGAGAATAACCACGAAAAGAACGGGCAGGAAGAACAGGATCATCGGCACCGTGAGCTTCGGCGGCAAGCCGGCGGCCTTCTTCTCAGCTTCGGCCATGCGCATGTCGCGGTTCTCCTGCGCCAGCACCCGCATCGTCGCGCCGAGCGGCGTGCCGTAGCGCTCCGCCTGCTGCAGCGCGAGACAGACCGCTTTGACGCCTTCGAGACCGGTGCGCTGCGCCAAATTCTCATAGGCTTGGCGGCGATCCGGCAGATAAGACAGTTCCGCGGTAGTCAACGTGAGCTCCTCGGCCAGCGCGATCGACTGCGTGCCGATCTCCTGGCTGACCTTCTGGAAGGCAGCCTCGACCGACATTCCGGATTCCACGCAGATCAACAGCAGATCGAGAGCATCCGGAAACGCCCGCTTGATCGACGTCTGCCGCCGCTGGATTTGATTCTTCAAGAAAAGATTGGGGCTTATGACGCCGAAATAGGCGGCGCCGATCGACATTGCGATCTTCATCAACGGCGGCTGGTCAAGCTTGAGCACGACGAACAGGTAGAACAACGCCAGCACCAGCATGACCGCGGGCATCGCCATGCGGAAGAACAGATACGTGACGTAAGGCGCCTGGCCGCGGTAGCCAGCTTGCACGAGCATGGCGTGCGCCGCCTCCTGGCCTAGCCATTTGTTGAGATTGAAGTTGTCGACGATCCGCTTCATGTAGGCTTTGGGCGATTGCCGCAGCGTAGCTCTTCCTTGCGCCAGCCGCTCGCGCTCGCGCTGCCGGATCTTCTCGCGCTCGAAGGCGACCGCTTGCATCCGCTTGGACAGCGTATCGCTCGCCACAAAGGGCATCGCCAACGTCAGCACTGTCGCGCCGGCGGCGATCGCGGCGAACAGCACGGTGAGGACCTTCGGATCGAGCAGTTGCGAGATGAGACCGTCCATGAAGGCCGCTCAGAAATCGAAATTGATCATTTTGCGCATGACGAAAACGCCGATCGTCATCCAGATGAGGCAGCAGGCCAGCATCACGCGCCCGAGCGGCTCCGTCCACAACAGCTGGATGTAGGCCGGGCTGGTGAAATAAACGAGGCCCATCACCGCGATCGGCAGCGACCCGATGATGGCCGCCGACGCCTTGCCTTCCATCGACATCGCCTGGATTTTGGCTTTCATGCGCTTGCGGTCGCGCAGCACGCGGGACAGATTGCCGAGCGCTTCGGACAGATTGCCACCGGCGCGCTGCTGCACTGAGATCACGATGCCGAAGAAATTCGCTTCCGGCAGTGGCATGCGCTCATGCAGCTTCAGGCAGGCGTCGCCGAGCGGGATGCCGATCGTCTGGGTCTCGATGATGGCGCGAAATTCACTGCGCAGCGGTTCTTCTGCGTCGGCGGCGATCAGCTTGAAACTGTCGAGCAGGGGCAGACCGGCCTTGATGCCGCGAACGATCACATCGACAGCGTCGGGAAAGTCGTTGAGAAAGCGCGCCTCGCGGCGATTTTTGAGAAACGACAGCATCCAGAACGGAAGACCGAGACCGGCCGCAAAGGCAAAGCAGAGAGCCGGTAGAAGGCCCGCCCCCATCAGCATCGGCAGGAAGAACGCGCCAATCCCCAAGGCCGAGGCGGTGACAATGAAGCGGCGTTTCGACCATGTAAGTCCGGCCTGCGCGATGCGCACTGCAAGCGGCCGACGCTTGGCTGTCTTTTGCCGCTGCTCGATCTCTTTGAGCGTGATCTCGAGCTGTTCGCGCCGAGATTTCAGGCCGGTTCGGGCCGGGGTGCGCGGCGCCAGCGGGCGTGGCTGCGCTACCGTCGCCATCCGGCGTTCGGCGTGGCGCTCGCCGGAAATGATCGGATAAACGAATACCCAGATCACCCCGCCGATCGCGAAGGTCACGAGGAAAAACACGGCGTAACTGTGCACCGGCCGCCTCCGTATCAGCTCTTCGCCGGAACGCGCTGCAACTCGGCCGCATCGAGCGCGGTACCGAGCCGCAGGTCCTCCCCGTAATAACGGGCGCGCTCCCAGAATTTCGGATGCCCAATACCGGTCGAGTGATGCCGCCCGATCACCTTGCCGTTGGCGTCCTCGCCGACGATCTCGTAGACGAACAGGTCCTGGGTGATGATCACCTCGCCTTCCATGCCCATGACTTCGGTGATGTGGGTGATGCGGCGGGACCCGTCGCGCAGCCGCGCGCCGTGCACGATGACGTCGATCGAAGCGCAAATCATCTCGCGGATGGTGCGCGAGGGAAGCGAGTAACCGCCCATCAGAATCATCGACTCCAGGCGCGAGAGCGCCTCGCGCGGGCTGTTGGCGTGCAGCGTCCCCATGGAGCCGTCGTGGCCGGTGTTCATCGCCTGCAAGAGATCGAACGCTTCCGGTCCGCGCACCTCGCCGACGATGATCCTTTCCGGCCGCATGCGCAGGCAGTTGCGCACCAACTCGCGCATCGTGATCTGGCCTTCGCCTTCGAGGTTGGGCGGCCGCGTTTCCAGCCGCACCACATGCGGCTGCTGGAGCTGCAGTTCCGCGGCGTCCTCGCAGGTGACGATGCGCTCGTCGGCGTCGATGTAACGCGTAAGACAGTTGAGCAGCGTGGTTTTGCCGGAGCCGGTGCCCCCGGAGACCAGGGTGTTGACGCGGCAGCGGCCGACCACTTTGAGGATTTCCGCCCCTTCCGCCGAAATCGAGCCGAACTTGACGAGCTGCTCGAGCGTCAGCTTGTCCTTTCGGAACTTGCGGATGGTGAGCGCCGGTCCGTCGATCGCCAGCGGCGGAACGATGGCATTGACGCGCGAGCCGTCCGGCAGGCGCGCGTCGCAGATCGGCGAGGATTCGTCGACGCGGCGGCCGACCTGACTGACGATCCGCTGGCAGATATTGAGGAGCTGCTGATTGTCGCGGAAGCGGATGCCGGTCTTCTGGATCTTACCGCCGACTTCGATGTACACGGTGCCGGAGCCGTTCACCATGATGTCGGCAATCTCATCGCGTGCCAACAGCGGCTCCAGCGGACCGTAGCCGAGCACGTCGTTGCAGATGTCGTCGAGCAGGTCCTCCTGCTCCGCGATCGACATCACGATGTTCTTGATCGCGATGATTTCGTTGACGATATCGCGGATTTCCTCGCGCGCCGATTCGGCGTCGAGCTTGGCGAGCTGCGCGAGGTCGATCGCTTCGATCAGGGCGCCGAATATCGTGCCCTTGACCTCGTAATAGGCGTCCGAACGGCGGGAGTCGACGGCGGATGGAATCTGCTGCTGCGGCGGACCGGCATTTCGCTTCGCCGCCGGGGCCCCGAGGATTGGAGCGCCGAGACCGGCCGACGGGAACGGTGCCCGCCCCGCCTCGTCTGCCGCGGCCGAAGCGCCCATGTCGGTGGGCACGACGGGCGGCGCCACGGGAACTACCGGCGGCTGTTGCGCGCCCGGTGCAGGACTGCCGGGAGAGGGACGCTTACCGAACACGAACTCGACTCCAGATGTTACGCTCGTCGTTGCAGCAACTTTTCAAAGAGCGGCGGGATGAGGACCGACCGCTGCTTCTTAGGCTCGGCACGCCCGGTCAATCGCTGTGCCAGCAGCCGGAACGTCTCCGCGATACGGTGGTTTGAGGACAGCTCGGCGATCATCTGCCCATTGTTGGCGGCCGCGCCGAATACCTGGGGTTCGAACGGAATGCTCGCGACCGCCTCGCTTTCCAGCGCCTTGGCGAAATCTGCAGCCTTGATCTCCGGGCGCTTGGGCACGCCCACCTGATTGAGACAGTAGAGCGGACGCTGGTCGTTGGGCCGCGACGCTTTGAGCAAGTCATACAGATTCTTGGCGTTGCGCAGATTGGCGAGATCGGGCGCTGCGACGATCAAGATGTCGTCGGCGCTGACCAGAGTCCGCTTGGTCCACGCGGTCCACTGGTGCGGCACGTCGAGCACCACGCAGGGTATGGTCGCCCGCAGCGCATCGAAGATCGCCTCGAACGCATCGGCTCCGAAGTCATAGACCCGTTCCAGCGTCGCCGGGGCTGCCAGCAGGCTCAAATGATCGGTGCACTTCGCGAGCAGGCGATCGATGAACGCGTTGTCGACTCGATCGGGCGAGAACACCGCCTCGGCGATGCCTTGCGGAGGGTCCTGGTTGAAATCGAGCCCGGCCGTGCCGAATGCGAGATCAAGGTCGGTCACCACCGCATCGAGCAAGAAGTCGCGCGCGATGGCGAATGCGATATTGTGGGCCACGGTCGAAGCACCGACCCCGCCTTTAGCTCCGACCACGGCGATCACGCGGCCGACCGGCTTGGCGTCAGGCGCCGAAAACAGTCCGCATACCGATCGCACGATTTGCATGGTGCCGACCGGCGCGATCAGATAGTCGCTGACGCCGCGCCGCACCAATTCGCGGTAGAGCGCGACGTCATTCGTGCGTCCGATGACGACGACGCGGGTGCCGGCGTCGCAGATCTGCGCCAGCTGATCGAGGCCACCGAGTACGTCCTCGGTTCGGTTTTCCGATTCCAGAATGATGACGTTGGGTGTCGGCGAGCTTCGATACGCCTCGACGGCGGCCGTGAGCCCGCCCATCTGGACGCGCAGATGCGCCTTGGCCATTCGCCGGTCCTCGCCCGCGGCCTGGATCGCCGCGGCGGTTTCCACCGTCTCGCAAAAGGCCTGCACCGAAACACGCGGCGCCGGCACGATGTGCTCCGCGCGACCGACCGTTTCCGCGGATGCGCCTTCCTCTTCGACAGCTTGACTGGCGGGTCTCATCATCTGCGCGATCACTTGCCGAGGTCGCTAATCTTGCCCGCGTCGGGAGTGCCGGTTGTCGCCGGGCTGATGCCCAATCGGTACCTTTCGCCGACCGTTGTGCGCCGCATCTCGTAGGCCGCCGTCTCGCCGCGCGGCTGCACGAGGTCGGCGGGATTGTCGACCATGGCGGCGAGATTGCGTTGGCTGGCGCAGCCCAGGTTCCAGACCGGCTGGTTCTCGAAATAGTCGCGATTCCAGCTTGGACCGATGTTCTCGGGCCACAAACCACAAGGACCGGCCTGTGCTGCGATCTTCGGATAGGTGATCCGCAGGGTAGCGAGAGCGCCCCCAGCCGGCTGATAATTGCGCGTCGCGATGCCCTGCGGCGGCACCCCGGTCGCGGCCAGGATCGAGCTGACCTCGTGCACCGCCTCGGCCGCCGCGCGCTCGTTGCTGCTGCCCACCGGAAGATCGATGACGACCCCACCGGTCGCCTCGCGCTTCCAGGTCTGCGCGAAGGCGAGCACCTCCGCGCGCTGGGTCGGGCTTAGCGCGCCGCGGTTCGAGCCGATGAACAGTTCGAGGGTGCGATTGGCTTCTCTGATCGTGATCGGATGGCGCATGCGATAATCGGTCGGAGCGTCGGGAACGCCCGCGACCTGCTGGTCGGTGTTGCAGGCGCAGACCAAGAGCGCAAAGCCTGTGACCAAGCCGGCGCGAATCGCGAGGCGCGCCTGGCCGCGGCTTTCGGCCGTCACGGTGCGGACTATCTGCATCGGTCGTCTCCTTGCGCGACAGATCAATCGAGGATGAACCCATACTTGCCGCGGTAGCCGTCCGGCGGATCCACCATTCCGCCCACGCCGTAGATGCGATTGAGCCGCCCGAGCAGCACGCTGGCGGGATCGCTCGGATCGGCGAACCCGTCGTCGGGGCGCGACAGATCCTTCTGCGCCACCGCACGCACCACGTAGGGCGTCACCAGCACCATCAGTTCGGTCTGCTGGTTGATGTAGTCCCGGCTCTTGAACAACGGCCCGAGGATGGGCAGCTCCATCAGCCCGGGCAGGCCATTGATGTTCTGCTTGGTCTCGTTTTGGATCATGCCGGCCATCGCCAGCGACCCGCCGGAGGGAATTTCGACGGTAGTGTCGGCACGGCGCGTGCGGATCGACGGCACGGTGACGGTTTCCGGCGGGTTGGCACCGGGAACGGAAATCGACAACGCGTTGGTGCTCGACAGATCCGATACCTCGGTCATGACTTTCACGCTGATGCGGCCCTCGCCGAGCACGACCGGCGTGAAATTGAGGCTGACGCCGAACTTCTTGAACTCGATCGAGGGCTGGCAGATGCTCGGCCCGGCCGCGTTTCCGCTGCCCACCGGGGCGCTGCAGGAAAAGCCGTTGAGGACAGGAAATTCACCGCCGGCCACGAAGGTCGCGGTCTCCCCGGAAATTGCGGTCAAGCTCGGCTCGGCGAGCGTGTGAATGACGCCGGCTTGTTCCATGGCCTGCAGGGTGGCGGTGATCGATTTCCAGCCGCCGGCAATAGCCGAGCTGCTGAGCGGCTGGCCGTATGCCGAGAACGGATTGGTATTGTTGAAATTCACCACCGCCGTGCCGTAGTTCAGCTGGCCGGCGAGGTTGATGCCGAGCTGCTTGATAACGTCGCGCTCGACTTCCGCGACGGTCACTTTGAGCATGATCTGGTCGCGACCGCGCACGACGATCGCATTGACGACTTTACTGCCCTGGGCGACCGCTTCGGCGGTGCCGACCCCGACCAGCCGCACCGCAATGTCGTAGGCCTGCTGCGCCTCGAGCGGGCTCGATACCGTTCCGCTCAGAATGACGCCGTCGCCGATCCCTTCGACGCGGATGTCGGCATCCGGCATCACCTGTCTGATCGCCGCACGGATGCCGTTGAGGTTGCGTGTAACCGCGATGTCGAAGCCCGCCATCTGCCGGCCTTCGGCGTCGAAGAAAAAGACGTTGGTCTGGCCGACCGCGACGCCGATGATGTAGGCGCGGCGCGCGCTGCGGACAACCGCATTGGCAGTTTTCGGATCGGCCACCAGCACGTCCTTGATGTCGCGCGGAAAGTCGATCACGACCGACTTACCGGCACCGAGCGCGACGTTGCGTGATCCGAAATCGCTGGCGGCAACCTGAATAGCCTGGGTCGGCTGATCGTCATAAGAGCCGCCGGCGACGGCGGCAGCGGGCCAAACCGTCCATGACACGACGGCGAGGACCGCGACGGCGGCCGCGCGGATCGATATCCCGGTTGCCATGGTGAGATCCCTCCGTGCGGATCAGCGAGTGGTCTGGGTGCTCACGCCGTAACGCACCGTATTGATGGGGCCGCTCATGTCTTCCTTCTGCTCGTCGCCGCTTTCGGGAGTAGCCGATTGCGAATCGAGGAGGCTGCGCAACGCCAGCGACACCGTGCCGGCCTGCCGCGCCAGCGCCAGCATTTCGGCCTGCCGCGGGGTAAGCTGGATCGTCGCGGTCTTGCCGATCACGACTTTCTGGCCGTCCTTTTCCCCGACCTGCTGGTCGACGGCGAGTACGCGCACATTTCGCAGAATGGTCTCGCTGACGAATTTATCCACCCCGGTCGCCCGCTCCGCCGCCTTGTCGCGGCGCGTCAGCACGACATCGACGTGGTCGTTGGGCAGGATGAAACCGCCGGCGCCGGTGTCCGGCGACACGTCGAGGGACACCGCGCGCATGCCGCGCGGCAGGATGGCGGCCATGAAACCGGCGCCCTTGACCATGACCACCTTGGAATCGCGAATTGGGTCGCCGGCGGCAACCGGGCTGCGCACGATGGCGCCGGCGAAATCGCTGACTGCGTTCGGGCGGTCGGACTTTTTGATGAAACCCGCGGCCGCCGCAGCGG
>Ga0187784_10004497_pt1 | contig 11280 bp, 4 predicted proteins | sample 1015_SJ02_MP15_2_FD_132964 | JGI IMG/M metagenome (GOLD analysis project Ga0187784, IMG submission 132964) | Tropical peat soil microbial communities from peatlands in Department of Meta, Colombia - 1015_SJ02_MP15_20_MG | ecosystem: Environmental > Terrestrial > Soil > Wetlands > Peat | place... | reverse complement strand
TTAGTATCTTCGTAACCCCACCCGTCGAAAGCATCATCCGTTGGGGCATAATGAATATATCCATTCGAGTAAGCGGCGATGAATGTGTTCTTGTGAGGCGAGGCCCTCTTGATATTCAATCCGATTTCCGCAAATAATTCGCCAGGGAACGTCACTAGAACAAAATCCCCTATCTTCAGTATCTGTATCTCAATCGCCAGGGTCGCAGAGCCGGACTTCTCATTTATCGCTTGACGTTCCTTCAAAAGCGAAAGATTAACCTGAATCCTTGCCAGTTTTTCCATCGCGTAAATATTGCTAAGGTACTTCCCGATATTTCTCCGGTTCTCGGCATCAAGAAGTGCGAGAACAGTCTGCCCCATCAGTTGTTGATGCTTATACCAGTATGCGTAATAGGATGGGAATTCTGGGTTGAGTTGGTATTTTACGTACAGAGGTAAAAATGCCTTGAAATTCAGACTTGTCTGGGCAAGCGATTCCAGGAGCTGTCCCTGCTCCGTTTCAAGGGCCTTTACTCTTTCTGGTATATCTGTCCTTCTGGGCAGCTCCAGCGTTTCAGATATGCCCTTTATCGAGCCGTCGCCAGTTTTGACCCCACGCCACGCATCCAATGTGCTTAGCCCCAGCATCATTCCTAGAGGCTCGGCATTCCTCGGCCTATTGACTTCCTTGTAATAGATCTCGGTAATGTCGCCCGCTGCTCCTTGCAAAAACAACGCCATCGCACCATTGCCTAAGTTTTGTTCAATAACCTTTGACGTGAAACCAGGCAGTTCGGATGTTACCCCTCCGCCGCTAGCCCCACAGTAAGGATGCGCCGCAAAGTTATAAACGACCGCAAAGGGCCTGTCGTCCAGCGTGTCTATTCTCAGCACGCCTATCTCCGGGTCAATGGGTCCCACCCCGGCGACATCCTCATCCTCCGGCGAGGGGTTCGCATGGCGCTCTGTCCAGATTTTCCCGTTCTTCAGCCTGATCCGCCGATTCATAGTTATGCGATCTTCCTTGCCGTGGCCCGCCCCGACTCTCACAGGCACCATGTTGGCACATGCGTGCCTAGCCGCCTGGACGGTCTTTTCCACGACATCATCGCAAATTTGACCGCCAACCAGATGATTATGCGAGGCATTAATCAGAATATTCTTTCCGCTTATGTTCAACCCTCTTTCAATTTCTGCTCGCACGGTTGTCAGGAAATCGTCCTTGATCTCACCCAGGCCGCCGATTGCGATCACGTCCATTGAAATGATCGCTGCTCGGGTCGTACCGTCATCCAGGACCAGAACTTTGGCATAAAGCGGGTCGTGGATCTTTATCTCCGTTTCCCTTTCCATGCCGAGCGCAGCCTTCACTGCCATATCACCCATAACTTCGTCGGTTTTCCACCGGGTAATATCGCTTTTTCCTAAACCTGCCGCAAGGGTTCCTGCTAGGCTCTTTTTCAGACTGGCTTGCTTTGCTCCCTTTTGTGCTTTCCCCTGTCCGAATCCTAAGCGGGAAAGCCCGGATTCGGCGACAGCGCTTAGACTGCTTGCCGAACCGATAAGGAATTTCCTTCTTTTCAATTTGTCACCCTCTTTTTCAGTTCGGCAGGCCACCGGAAAATCCAACGCCCATGGTGTGTGTTGACAAGCGGACAGGTCTGCGCAGTCGGGGCAACAAAAAACATCTGCATTACACCAAGATGAGATGTAGCGCTTCGGCGATGTGCACGGAGGGTATTGTGACTACAACATATCCTGCTTCTATCGTGAAAGGTGTGGGTCGCCCTTCGCGCACCAACTCCACCGATTTAATTTGCCGACGCTCAGGCACTCGGACTCTGACTTCCACATTCGAAACCGGCACAAATTCCTGACGCATGCGGCCGACCACCGCATCCTTGAAACCAATGTTTGCGAGTACCCAAAGAACCAGGTCCCCATTGACAGCCTGGCGGAGCACCCCGTAAACCCCTTTGGGAGCAGCAAGGCTGAAGGGCATGGGTCCGTTCCCCGCCAGGTAGCGCACCATAGACCCTAGCATCCGCTGCAGGGAATGAACTCGACTGGATGCATAGTTGGCTTCCAGGCTCCCCGACACGTAAATAGCTCGCCCCTTCCCATAGGTATTCAGGACAATCGCCGGCCCTCGCGATTCACCCCGATCGAAATTCCAGTAATCCGCCAGCAGGGTCGCGCCCGGCCGGATATCGACCGGTACCAACCGCGGGTCGCCCATCACCAAGTCCCCCTCCTGGTAAGGAGTCAGCGCGGGATGAGTGCTCTTAAGGCGATAATAGGCATCTATCTGACCCTCCAGCGGCTCTCCTTTCATCTCCACGCCCAACAATTCCCTCAGCGCGCCCCCATCGCCCCGAAACTGGCCGTTGACATCGTACAAGCCCGAATCGTACGTGGCCAGGAGCGCACCGCCTTGACGCACCCAGCTCGTTAGTTGCTCGGCATTCTCCTCCGAAAGTCCCGAGGCCCCGCAGAGCGCAATCACCCGCTGGCCTCGGAGCCATTCCGCGTTCATTTCCAGGCTAGGATTGACATCGATACCGATGCGCTCATCCAGCATCGCCAGCAGGAATCCTTCGCTCATCATCACGTTCCAACTCTTGCGCCGAGTTCGCCACAGCTCCAGGGATTCCCAGGTCGGCACGACCGTCACACAAGAGACCGGCACGCTATCCTTCAGTACGGGCTCCAGCCGGCGGGTCAGCGCGAAGACTTCCCTGGCAGGCTTCGCGCTCCCACCGCCGAGACCATAATAAAGACGATTGGCGGTGGCATAGATAGGCATGTTGCCGCTCGCCAAGTCCACGAAACCCTCCATCCGCACTTCATCGGTGTCCTCGAGGTCGGTGATATGCGCGGACCAGGGTTTGCAGTTAGGGGGTTGGCCAATAGACTGCACGTCGTAGCTGCCCATATACATCTGTGCAAGCTTCTTCGCGGGGCGAGCCATCGAGGCTCCCATCATCCCCCGCAGCATGCGCTCGTAAGTCTGGTCGCTATACTCCACCATGAAGCCGTCCCCGATACGGTACTGCCGAGGAAGTGACCCGGGTCGCCAAGCGGCACCGTTGTGGCAAAGCATAAATTTCCCGCTGCCGTGGATGATTTTGCGAAAGTCTAGCAGGTCTTCCTTCGTCAACTGGTTGGCCCAATCGTACCAGGCGATTAAGGCCTTCATGTCGGTGTCGCTCGGAAGGTCATCCAGGTCGCGCACGTTACGCAGCCGGCCCAGCTCCAAGCCGCTGTACTTCTTGAAATTCTTTCGGCACGAGGCGCAAAAGCAAATCCCTCGATAGTCGCTTGGCGAGTCAAAGTAAACGCCGTCTGTGTCATGGGCGCAGAGTTCACGAACCACCTGGCGCATCGCCTGCCGGTAAGCGTTGCCCGTAAGGCAATGGAGATACGAATACTCCTGCCCCATCTCATTCCACACCCCGTAAGGCTTGCCCGCGGCATCTCGCAGAATCCAGTCCGCATATTCCGGGTGCTGGCGAATTAGTTCCAATTCCATAACGGGCATGCCGTAGCCGGTGTAGCAGTACAGATGGAAGCCGGCCCTCCGACACTCCCGGGAGACTTCATCAATCAGATCCCGATTACCCAGCTCGGGATGTACGGGGAAGGCTTGACTGGGATAATAGGCACGGTAGCCTATCGGTTGAAAGCGCAACGTGTCCCCGCCCAACTCTGCCAGGATCTCCACTAGGCGCTTTGCATCGAAGTCCTTTAAATGGGGATAAAGCGGCGCGCTGTAGCCGTCAAAATAAAGCGTCCGCGCGGAACGGAGCCAATCGGGAGGATGGTAATGATCGGGAGGCTGACCTAGGTTCTTGTGAGTCTCCGCCTCTCCCGATGCTGTTTTGAGCCTTGAGCCGACAAGTCGTGCTCCTGCCCCGAGTCCTAACCCCGTGATTGTCAGTCCCAGGAAAACTCTCCTGTCCATTTTAGGGAAACCGCGTTGCTTGCTGCGAGATCATTTGATCGCCTGTTCCTTGTTCTCGGCCGACGCTCTCGCCTGGTTGATCACCTTTGTTGCTCTCGCAATATACTCATCCAGTGGGGTAAGCCCATACTCCCGGATAAGGTCTTCCACGCTCAAATCCGGGGCGAGCGATGCCAGCGTGAACCAGTCGCTATCATGATACCAGTTGACCTCGACTCTCGACCCGTACTTCTGCTGGATTTCCTGCGCCTTCGAAGAGTTGTAGTCGACTTCGAAGAGTCGTTTACCAAGGGGAATCGCCGCCTCCGCCCAATCCTGGTACTTCCCGGAAGCGGCCAGCACCTGGCCGGTGATGTCGTAAATGTGCGCCGCGCCACTCATGGTCGAGGAAACAACGTAATACTCGTTTACCAAAGCCAAAGCCGGAAGCTGGCGTGCGGCCGGGTAAGCTGAAGGCCAGAAAACGATCTGCGCACCTTGCTCTTTCAAGCGACGCCACTTCTCCCGCCAGTTGACGTCGAAGCAGATTTGTATACCGATGGTGCCAAAGTCCGTCTTGAATACCGGCGGATCTATATCCTCGCCCGGCGTCGTCCCGTCCTTGAGCTCATCCTCGGTCGGATGGATCTTGTTGTACTGCCCGATGATCTGGCCCTTTCGGTCCAGCAGGATCGCGGAGTTATAAACTCTGTCGCCTTTTTTCGTTCGCAGTCCAAAGACAACATAAGAGGAATGCTGGCGCGCCCATGCCGACAGCCTCTCCGTCACAGGCCCGGGGACCGGTTCCGGGCCGCGGTTGCTGAACATTTCGGGAAGGCACGCAATGTCCGGATGGAAAGAACCGGCTCGGTCGAGGCGCGCCACTGTTGGCTCCAGAAGGTCCTTGGTGTCATGCTGAAGCCCATCTTGAGTTACCGTGACGACTCGAACGATCCGGTCAGGACTTGGCTGGGCTGCCCCGGTGACTCGCGGCCCCTGCGCAGCCGCCACGACCGAGGAACATAATACAGCCAGAGCGACAACTGAAAATGATATCAATCTCATACTGGTCCCTCCGATAGACATTGGGCTATCTTGGGTCATGGAACTACTCCCCCACGAAGATTGCTGGCATGCGACGCTGAGGAGCAAGAAAACGTCAGGGGGTCGGGTGACCGGGCTCCCTAGACATTAGGTAACGGGTAAGTGCTCCGATATTCCTTGCTCAGATAAGCGTTCGCTTCCTTGTCATCACCAAAGGTCTCCGTCTTGGGGTCGAAGGTAACGTCACGGCGCAGGTGACAACAAACATTCCCAATGTGGCAGATCGTGCTTGCAAGCCGGCCGATTTCCACATCTGCATTGGGCCTTTGACGGCTCTTAATGCAATCGATGAAGTTCTTTTCGTGTAAACCAGTCTCCGACTCGGGCAAGGCATCAACGCTAGGCCCAACACTCCCGTCCTTGGGGTAGACCTTCCAACTGCCTTCGTAGCCTTCCCCATGGACCATCATCGTCGCTTCCGTGCCGCGGAAACAGATGCCCTCCTCGCTTCCGTCGATGGGATGGTGCTTGGCAAAACTACACAGGTCCCACACCAGCATGAAGTCGCCGTAATCGTAAGTTAGGATCTGCGTATCGGGGACCTCCTTGGCATCGTTGAGCCAGTAAATCCCAGAAGTGCCGGAGACATGTGTGGGAAGGCAGTTCTCCAGGCCGCGCAGCGCCTGGATCCCCCAAAGGGCCACATCGAGCATGTGCACACCCTGATTTCCCAGTTCGCTATTACCATAATCCCAGAAGAAGCGCCATCTGTAATGGAAGCGGTTGATGTTGAAGGGTCGTTTGGGCGCTGGCCCCAACCAAACGTCGTAGTCCACAGTCGGCGGCGGATCGCTATCCGGCGGATTGCCGATGGTGTCTCGCACTTGGCACTCCCACGCCGTCAACTCGCAGATTTTCCCCAGTTTTCCGCTTTTTACATATTCAATGGCGCTTTGGAATTGCTCTGTACTTCGGTTTTGAGTGCCCACCTGGACGACCCGATTGTATTTGCGTGCGGCGTCACGAATCAAGTGGCCTTCGTGGATCGTTTGCGACAACGGCTTCTCGATGTAGACATCTTTCCCAGCCTGGAGCGCTAAAAGCGTAATGTGCGTGTGCCAATGGTCGGGCACCGCGATGATAACCCCGTCGATGTCCTTATCATCCAGCAGACTCCGAAATTCCTTGGTCGTTTCGGGCCGCTTGTTCTGAGCCGCCTGCAGATCGGGGTTCACCTTGTCCAGGATTGCCTGGTCGATATCGCAGAACGTCTTGATCTCAGCCCCGCCCCGACGGATCGCCCGTAATGCGTCCCCCCTTCCCTGATTGCGTCCTCCAATCAGCCCCAACACCACCTTCTCGTTGGCGCCAATGGCGCGTGGGTTCCAATTCAAGAAAGACCCGGCAGCCAGCGCCGAACCCACTCCTGTTTTTTTCAGGAATGATCTACGAGTTTCCTTTTCCATAACATGCCTCCTTGTGTATTAGACGTCACGCGGTGGCTTGCCACCCCAATCGCAGGCTTGCCAGACGGCGCGCCGCGCAACGTGAACTTCCCGAGTTTTTAAAAATCCGAACTTGGACGTAACAGAACTAGGACATCCCATCAGCCCGTGGCAATCTCGTTACGAATTTGAAGGCTGCATGGCATTTCCTGGCATCGCAGTTGAGGAAGCCCATCCTAGACAAACCTGCATGATCATGTCAAGTGTGCCTCACGACACTCACGACCTCAGACGAGCCGTGGTTAGGGCCAAAGTGCTCCGCCTAATCAGTGGTTGACCCGCCTGATAAGAGCGGTTTGAGTTGCGCAGTCTCACCGAGCCGCGAGGGAGGCATAGCCGACCTGACAAAAACAACTTCCAAAAAATTCTTGACATGCAAGGGCCTGCAAACTATATTAGCGCACCTAGCGACAAACTGAAATGTCAAGAAATTTCAGTCGCGTCAAAGGATTGATGACGTGGGCTTGATCTTGCGAGCTCTGCGTTGGGCTCCCCTGGGCCGAGTCTCAGGTGGGGGCATTGGTACTGCCCCTACGAAAAAATACCGCAGTTCAACTACCGCATGAAAGGCGGAGAGCGAGGTGTGCAATGACGAGTACTCGATTTCGGATACGGACTGTCCTCATGGCCCTAGTTGGGTCGATTATATTCTTCCACTGCTCTGTGAACCTCCACGCCCAACTAGCCACCGCCACGCTGAGTGGCATAGTGAGCGATCCCACGGGGGCCGCGGTTCCGGGCGCGCAAGTGACGCTGCAAAGTGTGCTGGAACGAGCCAGCCGTCAAACAGTGACGGACGCCATGGGGGCTTATGTCATCCCCGCCATACTTCCGGGGACCTACCAGTTGGTGGTGACGGCGCGGGGTTTCGAATCGCAGACCCTGACCAACATCGTGTTGGCGGCCGGGCAGGGAAGCACGCTTAACGCGGCCCTAGCCGTAGGCAAGGCGATAACGGAGGTGGAAGTGAAGGAGGCGCCGCCTCTCCTTCAAACCACGACCTCCACGGTGGGGTCGGAAGTGACGGGGACCCAATTCACCTCGTTGCCCCTAAATGGCAGGAGCTTCCAATCGCTCTTAGCCATTCTGCCCGGAGTGGCCTACATCCCCGCCACGAACGGGTATAACTTCAGCATCAACGGAGCCTCGGTCAACCCGTCTGTGTACGGCCAACGAAATAGGGACAACAACTACACGATGGACGGCGTCCCAAATAACGAAGTCAGTTATAGCGCCATCCCGATGTACCCTCCCCCGGAATCGATCGCGGAGATGAAGGTAGAAACGGGTGCTGATTCGGGCGCCTACGGTTGGGCCGCCGGAGCAACCGTTACACTGGTGACCAAAGCGGGGACCAATCGATATCATGGGGACGCTTGGGAATTCTTGCAGAATAACGCGCTGGATGCCAGAAGCTACTTCCTGCCAAGCGTAGGAGCCTATAAATGGAACCAGTTTGGAGGAACGTTTGGCGGACCTCTGGTGATACCTCATCTGCTTTCGAAAGAAAGGGCGTGGTACGTCTATGGGTGGTACGAAGGAGTTCGCATCCATGAAGCTGCAAATTTCGAGGGCTTGGTGCCCACGGCGGCCGAAATACAAGGCGATTTTTCACAGGGGAGCGATGCGTCGACACCGCTCTATAATCCCAACACGACCACGCTGAACCCCGATGGGAGCGTGGCCTCGCGCCAACTATTTGCCGGAAATATAATTCCCAGCAACCAGCTTAATAGTACAGCGCTGGCCATTACCAAGTTGCTATATCCCGCCCCGAACCTTGCGCCAGGCGTCATTCCTGGGGTCAATTACCTGAATACTGGTGCTAACCTAAACACGTATGACCAGTACAGCGGTCGCGTGGACCACCAGTTTGGCCAGAATAACAGCTTTTACGCCCGCCTCACCGATTTACGTAACCCGCAATATAGCGTTGGTTTGCCTGCCCTGCCTTCGTACACGACGTTTGGCGCTATGAACGGCGTCATCAGCGACACCCATACGATCAGTCCGTCGGCTCTGGTTACAATCCGATTCGGGCTCCAGAGAACGAACCCGGAATACTTTACTGCGGGGCCCAACGTGCTTAACCTGTTGACGGGGTTTCCTCCCTATGAGGGGAGATTCAACATCATGCCGCCGATTACCATCGGCGACTATGCGGGTCTCAGTGAGTCGCAGGGTAGCGATGGGCCTGAGTTCTTGTGGTCGTGGACAGCAGACGCACAAAAAACCGTAGGACGCCATACTATCGCGTTTGGCGGGCGGGTCGTCCGCAACACCTTCTTCACTGACTGCCAGACCGGCACTTTTGAAGAATTCACCGCTGACCAAACAGCTTTTGGTGTGGGGACCGGAAATGCTCTGGCAAGCTTTCTGCTAGGATTGCCCGAGTCCGCCGCACGCCTCGCCGGGCATACCGCAGGTGACTACTCGGACATGGCGTATTCGTATTATGTGCATGATAGTTTCCGAGCCACTCCGAAGATGACATTAAACCTCGGATTGCGGTGGGATTATCTCAGTCCGATGATTGATAGTTTGGGGAGCGGAAGCTTCGAGTTTCAAACAGGCACCTACGACTGGGACATGAAGAATCCCATTACAGGGGCTCCTGCAAACGTCCGGCGGGGAGGAGTGGCTCCCGATTATCGCGGTTACCAGCCCCGAATCGGGATCGCCTACACGATAACTCCCAAAACGGTTGTCCGCACCGGCTTCGGCGTTTTCTCCGACGCCTACGGCGCGAACCAACAAAACGAAGAGAGCAACCACGGTAACTGGCCCTTCGCGTTTGGCCAAACCCTGGCTAGCCTCAATTTGGGCCTTCCGACCGCCTTTATGGCCGACCCGTTTCCCGGTCCGCCGGTCGCTACCAGCACGCCTCTGGGATTAGGGGAGGGCATGAACTTTGATACTGCCAGCTCGCGAACAGGTTACGTGTACGAGTGGAACTTTTCGTTGCAACGGCAACTCACGCCTTCTATGATGTTGGAAGCTTCCTATGTTGGATCCCGCGGCCTCAAGCTACCCTCGCAAATCATCGACAACACGGCCCTAAGCCCCGGTACGGACCCGTACCAGGATAGACAGCTATGGCCGCAATTCCCTCCCTATATTTTCGACAATTATCACGAAATGAACTCAGATTACAACGGACTGAGTGTGAGACTCGACAAACGTACTTCGCATAATTTGACTCTCCTGGTCGACTTCACATGGCAGAAGGCCCTCGATAACGTGGACTCGACGCGATCCTGTGATTCCCTAGTTGGCCCCTGTAATGCCGTTAATCCTACACGGTTCAACATCGGCTCCTTCTGGGGCGATGCGGGGTTCGACATTGAGAAAATATTTAATGCCAGCTATATCTATGACATTCCCTTTACAACTCAGAGCAAGTGGGCGAATGCCGTCCTCGCCCACTGGCAATTAGCAGGCAATATCACGGCCGATAGCGGCACACCTTATTTCGTATATATCGACGGTGATAACGAAAATATAGGCTACGCTGGGCGCTTTGATGAATTCCCTAACTTGGTCGGTAACCCAAACGCGATCTCTCACAGAACCGCTACGGAGTGGTTTAATACTGCGGCCTACCAAATGCCTGCGTTCGGGTCTGCCGGCGATGCGGGCCGGCACGGTCTCTTCACCGATCCGCTTTTCAACTGGGATTCCGCGTTTATGAAACGGTGGCCTTTTGGCGAAACCAGAGCTATGGAGTTTCGCGCAGAGTTCTTCAACTTTCTAAACGGATCTACTTTCGCGGCTCCTTATAGTGAAGTCAACGACCCCAATTTTGGAGTGGTGAGTGGGACCCGGCAGGGTGGGCGGACGATTCAATTCGCCCTGAAGCTTCATTTTTGAAGGAGCCGAGCAGGCTCAGAAGGATACTTTCGTTCATAGACTGTACGAGGGGAGAAGTGTAATGAATGCCAACAGAAGGCAATTCCTGGAACGCAGCGTTCAAGGAACGATGGGTGCGACCCTGGCCCTCTCTGAGTTAGCTTCTCCAGCGAAGGCCATCCCGGCGAGCGACAGAGTTGTCGTAGGTGTCATCGGGATGGGTGGTCGCGGATGTCAAGTAGCCCCCTGGTTCGCGGAAAGACCGGACGTGGAGATTGCTTACGTGTGCGATGTCCATCCGGGCCACCTGGCGAATGGAGTGCAAGCGGTGGAAAAGGTTACGGGCAAGAAGCCGAAGGCCGTCATTGACTTTCGAAGGATTCTTGATGACAAGCAGGTCGATGCCGTATATGCCCCGCTTCCCCATCACTGGCATGCTTTAGCTACCATCTTGGCTTGTCAGGCGGGCAAGGATATTTACGTCGAACATCCGGCATCCAACAACATCTGGGAAGGCCGGAAGATGTTGGAAGCGGCACGCAAATACAATCGGGTGGTACAGGTCGGCACACAAAATCGCAGCAGTTCGTACGGAAAAAGCGCTCGTGACCTGATCCACTCGGGCAAGCTCGGTGATCTGCATCTTGTCCGGGTCTCCAATATGTTTTGCCGGGACCGTTTGAAGAGGAGGCCAGATACCCCGGCCCCGGAGGGAGTGAATTGGGACATGTGGTTGGGTCCTGCGCCCCAACGTCCTTATAGCGAAACGTGGTTTGAGGACTGGCTCTATTGGTGGGATTTCAGCGGCGGGGCAACGACAGATGACGCCGATCACCAGTTGGATCTAGCTCGCATGGTCATTGGCAGGGAGGAGTATCCCAAGTCGGTTTACCATGCGGGAGGAGATTTTTCCTTTCATGATGGCGCGGAAACCCCCGACACGTCGCTGGTGACTTAC
>Ga0187784_10004496_pt1 | contig 11281 bp, 10 predicted proteins | sample 1015_SJ02_MP15_2_FD_132964 | JGI IMG/M metagenome (GOLD analysis project Ga0187784, IMG submission 132964) | Tropical peat soil microbial communities from peatlands in Department of Meta, Colombia - 1015_SJ02_MP15_20_MG | ecosystem: Environmental > Terrestrial > Soil > Wetlands > Peat | place... | reverse complement strand
GTAGTACTTCATGATCCAGGCCGGAATGATGAGTATCGGCTCGGCATACACCGTGGGCGTTGCGGGCGCGTACTGGATGAGCTCGACGAGCTCGTTGCGCAGGACCACCTTGCCCGGCGTCGTCGCCACGTCGCGGCCCACGACGAACCTGTCGGCGCCGCTCGGCCCCTTGCCCTCCAGGGTGCGCTGGATGTCCTCGAGCCAGTTGCCGAAACCGCGCACCAAGTTCTCCCCGGCCTCGCGGCGCGTCTCATCGAGCAGCTCCGGGTTGGTGGCAAGATAGTTCGCGGGCGACAGCGTCTCGAGCGCGTTGCGAGCGACGAAATCGAGGGTGCGCTCAGTCTCCGGGGCGACACCGGGCACGTTGGACCATGCCGTCTGAAACCAGTCGACATAGTTACGGTACGCATGTGCGTAGATGTTAAACGGCCACCTGGACCACGCTTCGCCGCCGAAACGAGCGTCGCCGGATCGGGCCGGCGAGATCGGCTCGCCCGCGCTCGCCCGCAGCGCGAAGGACCAACTGTCGAGCGCCTTCGCGACCGCGTCCTGCATGATCTCGAGCTGCTTCGGGGGCTCCTTGGCGATGTTGAGGTACCAGTCCCACCACGCGTTCACGTACACATCGGGAGCGAGGCCGCCCGTAACGGTCGCCAACTGCTCGCGGATCGCGCGTGAGAGGTCGCCAGAATCGGGGGGCGGTGAGTTGTCTTGGACACGAGAGTTATCGTTCACTTCGCCACCATCCGGGACGCACTTGGTCCCAGGGCGCTATTCTATCAAGTTCGGAGGGGTGCCCTGCGGCACCCCTCCTGCACAGGCTCTTTAGCTCGCCTTCTTCTTCGCTTCTCCGGTGATTTTCGTCACGGTCTCGCTCACCGCATCGCTGATGCCGGTCTGGGCATCGGTCGCGAGCTTGACGAACTCCTGGGCACGCGCGCGCAGCTTCTCACTGAGCGCCGTGGTAAGTTCCACTTGCTTGGAGACATACTCCGCCGGCGTGTGCGCATCCAGAGCCACCTTGGCTTGCGCCAGGCTCCACTCCAGATAATCACCGGCGACCGCATACTGATATCGGCCGACTCGGTCCAGGGCCTTGATGCCCTCCTGCTGCACCTTGATCGCGGGTGCAAAGGCGGTGCGATAGCTGTCGAAAATGGTCTTCGGATCGAAAAATGATGTCTCGCTCATGTTGACTCCTTGCAGGTTGGTAAAGCTTTTCCTATGTGAAACAATTATACGGGCTTTTGTATGCATTGCAAGAAGAATTGTCAAACGGATGGTGCTCTAATAACTAATTGTTATATAATAATTTTATTTGAATATTCACAAAACTATCAGACAGATACTCTTGCATCGCAAGAGATATGGATTCGATCCTTCACACGCGCGATACTTTCTGCTGCTGCAGTCGGGGAGAGTTGAGGTGAGTGATGTCGGCGATCCTCCGTCACATCCGATCTCTTGAATCCTATCTCGAGAGAAGTGGCATTCGGCTGGTGCGCACGGCGTTACCCGAATGGGTGCACGGCGAGCTCTTCCGCGATCTCATCATGCTGCACGCGGACTTGAATCCCGAGCAGCAACTGCACGCGCTGGTCCACGAATTGACGCACTGGCTGGCGCACCGAGACGCCGACCCGCGCCCCGCCGGTGCGCCCTCGACGATCTACGAATACGAAGCCGAGGCCGTGGAAGCGCTGGTGATGGCACGACTCGGCCTCACCACGCCGAGCTGTGCGGTCGATCACGCCGCAGAGGACGGGCCGACCGACTCGCTGCTGTCATCCTCGGTGACACGCGTCGAATTCACCGCCTCGAGGATCTGCCAAGCGCTCGGTGTCGAGCAAGGTGGACGGGCGCTAGAGCCGCAGTCCCCCGTCTACTTCGAGACAGCGGCCGGTGAAGAAGTCGTTCTCGAAAATAAAGAGCACGGCGTGCGCGATTTCCTCGGGTAGTCCCAGGCGCTTGAGCGGCACCGGCGCGGTCAACTTGTTCAGGATCTCGGGGCGCATGGAAGAGAGAATGTCGGTGTGCGTGAAACCCGGTGCTACCGTCCCTACGCGAATCCCGTAGCGGGCGAGCTCCTTGGCCCACACCACGCCCAGCGATTCGACTCCGGCCTTGGCCGCGCTGTAATTGCTCTGCCCTGCATTGCCTACGCGAGAGATGCTCGAGATGTTCACGATTACCCCGCCGTTGCCGCTCTCGATCATGTGCGTGGCCGCCTCACGTGCGCAAAGGAAAACGCCGGTGAGATTGACGTCGATGACTGCGTTCCACTGCTCCATCGTCATGCTGCCGACCACCGCGCCGTCCTTGACCTTGACCAGCAAGCCGTCGCGCACGATGCCGGCATTGTTCACCAGGCCGTCCAGGCGGCCGAAGTCGGTCGCGACGCGCGTCATGGCGGCCGACACGTCGCTTTCCTCGGCGACGTTCACGCGGTATTCGCGCGCCTGTACGGACTTCGCCCGGCACTGACCCGCGCTCTGTGCCAGATCGGCGGAATTCAAATCGAAGAGTGCGAGATTCGCTCCGCGATCCGCCAGCCGCAATGCAATGGCTCGACCGATGCCCCGCCCCGCACCCGTCACCACGACTGTTTTGCCACGAAGCTCCATGTAACCTCACTTAGACTTCTTGCGGACATTCTCGGACTTGCCGGTGCTCGTGCGATTCGCGGATTTGGATGGCGCCGCAGAGGATCCGGCATCGGAACCCGTGCCGGAAGGAGCCGCAGTCGAGCTCGCGCCGGCACCGGCAAAAGCACTCCGCGTGGCGGCGCGCATTTGCTCCCACATCTCCATGTTCTTGCGCGCGAGCTCGGTCAAAGGCGCGAACGGCGTCTGCAGGGCCTTGGCCATTTCCGACTGCATCGCCTCTTGCTGCCGCAGCATGGCCGTAAACGCCTGCTCGAGGTAGCGGCTGAGCAGCGCTTGCATCGGACCGCCATAGAAGCGGATGATCATTTCGAGTAACTCGGCGCCCAGGACCGGCATGCCGAACTGCTCTTGCTCGGAGATGATCTGCAAGAGCACCGAGCGCGTCAGGTCCTCGCCTGACTTGTCATCGATTACCTTGATTCGCTCACCGGCGACAATGAGCTGCCTGAGATCATCGAGCGTCACATGGCGGCTGGCGGTGGTGTCGTAAAGCCGACGATTTGAGTATTTGCGTATGAGGCGTTCTTGTTGCATGGTCTCGAACCGCGTTCGCATCCTAAACCAACCTTTCGCAATGCACAACTCGCGCGCTGACGAACCGCTCTTACCACTGCGAACTGTTTCATGATGGATCCCATAAAAACAATGTCTTACAACACAATTGCTGAGTCACGAATGCGACCTTTTGCACGCCTACGATTTTTTTGCGTTGCATACGAGGGCTGGTGCCGTGGAATTTGATCTCTGGCGCCATTGGCAAGCTCTCGCAGCGCTCGCCATGGCGAGCGCGCACGCCCCCGAGAGCGGCTCCGCGCGCGCTACCGATGGCTTCGCGCCGCTCATGGACGCCGCTCAGCGTTTCGCGAGTGCCGCAGGCAGCTTCTTCGACGGCGGCAGCACGGGCTCGACCAACGCGGCGCAGGCTTTTGGGAATTTCCTGCGTGATCAATTTACCGACCTCTATCCGCTGCCCTGGCTTAAGGGATTTGCTGCGCCCTCCGCGGCGGCGGCCTCTGCTCCGCTCGAGGCACCTGCACTTGGCTTGACGCGCGAGCATCAAGAGCGCGCCCAGCGAACGGCCGAGGCGTGGCAGCGCCTCGTCGAGGCGCAGCGCCGGCTGCAGCGGCTGTGGTCCGATACGCTGCGCGAGGCGGCCGCCGCCTTCGTGTCGCGCCTCACGCCTCAGGCGCCTTCCTCGAGCGCCGAATCGCTGAATCGCCTCTACGATGCCTGGATCGATTGTGCGGAGGAGGCCTATGCGCGCATGGCGCACAGCGAGCCGTTCAGCGACGCGCTAGCGGAGTGCGTGAATGCGAGCAGCGACTGGCGCCGGGAGACAAGTGCCACTATCGAGCAGTGGGCAAAACTGCTCGATTTACCGACGCGCAGCGAGATCAACACGCTGGCCCTGCGGCTGCGAGCCGCCGAGGGAGAGCTCGCATCGATGCGCGCGCAGCTCGAGGCGGCCGCGCCGCACTCCCGTGAGCACGGAGCGGCGCGTGCGGACGGACAGCCGGCCGAGAGCCGCCCGCGCGCAGATCGCCGGTCGCGTGCAGATCAGCCCGCGCGCCAGGATCGGCAGACGCGCACCGTAGCCCCTAAGACGCGACGCCGCGCTCGGCGCGGCAAGGCAAGGCCGTGAGCAGTGTCGATCTGTACGCAGCGCTCGTGGCGGCGCGCCACTGCGCCCCCGGCTGCTCCGCCAAGGAAGAGGTCTGGCGCTCGGGGAAGATGAGCCTCTACCGCTACAGCCCGATCGCCGAGCCGACCAGCGAGGTGCCGCTTCTCATCGTCTATGCGCTCATCAACCGCCCATACATGATGGATCTGCAGGAAGATCGCTCGCTCATCCGTGGCCTGCTCTCTCAGGGCCTCACGGTGTATCTGATCGACTGGGGCTACCCCGACGGAGCGGATCGTTTCACCACCCTCGCCGACTACATCGAGGGTTCGCTGCTGCGCAGCGTCGAGGAGATCTCGAGGATCCACCGCTGCAATGCCCTCAATATCCTCGGTGTCTGCCAAGGCGGCGTGTTCAGCCTGTGCTTCGCCGCTCTGCATCCCGAGAGGGTACGAAATTTGATCACGATGGTCACTCCCGTGGACTTTCATACCTCGGACGACTTGCTGTCGAAGTGGGTGCGCAAGATCGACGTGACCGCCTGGGTCGGGAATGGCAACGTCTCGGGGGATACTCTCAATCGATTATTCCTCTCGCTGATGCCGTTTCGCCTGACGCATCAGAAATACGTGGAACTCCTGCGGGGGGGCGCCGATCGGGCGCGCATCGAGAACTTCATGCGCGTCGAGCGATGGATCTTTGACAGTCCCGATCAGGCGGGGGCTGCCTTCCGTGAGTTCGTGGTGTGGTTCTATCAGGAGAACCGACTTGCGCGAAACCAGCTCAAGATCGACGGCCGCCCGGTGGATCTCAAGACACTGCGGCAGCCGATACTGAACCTGATCGGCAGGAGGGATCATCTCGTGCCGCCCGCCTCATCGGCCGCGCTGCAACGGCTCACGGGAAGCCATGACTTCACCACGCTCGAGCTCGATTTGGGGCATATCGGCATGTACGTGAGCGCCCGCGCTCAGCGCGAGGTACCGCCGGCGATCGCTCGCTGGCTCGCCGAGCGCTGACGAGACTCGCGTGTCGCCCGTGCGGCTCGTTACATGTACACGCCGCCGTTGACGTTGATCTGCTGACCGGTGATGTAGTCGCCGTCGGCCGCCAGGAATAGCACCGCCTTGGCGATCTCCTCGGGGGTCGCGAAGCGGCCCATCGGAATGCGCGCGAGGATCTGCGTTTGCACGTGCTCGGGCACCTTGGCCAGCATCCCAGTCTCGGTAAATCCCGGCGCGAGTGAGTTGCAGGTGATGTTGTATTTGGCCAATTCGATCGCGGCCGTCTTGGTGAACGCAATGATCCCGCCCTTGCTCGCCGAGTAGTTGGCCTGACCGAAATTGCCCGCCTGGCCGACGAAGGAGCTGATATTGATGATCCGGCCGTACTTCTGATCGATCATCATCGGCATGGCGGCGCTCACCCCGAAATAGCACGCGTTGAGATTCGTGTTGAGCACCGCGAGCCAGTCCTCATCGGTCATCTTGCGCAACGTCTTGTCGCGCGTGATGCCGGCGTTGTTCACCAGAATGTCGAGCCGCCCCCAGGTCTGCTTGATCTTGTCGATCATCGTATTCCAGGTCGAGCGCTCTCCGACATTGCCCTTCAAGAGCAGCGTCGCGCGATCCATCTTGCGCAGCTCTTCCGCCAGGGAGACCGCATCCTCCTCGCTCGACTGGTAATTGATCGCGACGTCCGCACCCTCGCCGGCCAGAGCTTTCACGATGGCGCGCCCGATGCCGCGCGCTCCCCCGGTGACCAATGCTTTGCGCCCTAGTAGCTTGCTCATCTTGTCCCCCTTGTAATTGGCCGGTTGACGCCCGAATTGTGAATCGATCGGCGATCCGTTTGCCTGAATTCTGCTCCACTCCACTGCGGATGTCTGCCCCGGCCAAAATAAGTATTTTCCGTATGGCCCCTGGTGCGCGACACTGGCAGGCATGGAACGTCGCACCGTCGGATCGGACGATTCACCTTGCCCACCGGGACCCCTCGCCGGCGTCCGGGTGCTCGACCTGACGCGAGTGTTGTCCGGGCCCTACTGCACGGCCCTGCTGGCCGACCTCGGAGCCGAGGTCGTGAAAATCGAATCGCCGCGAGGCGACGAATACCGCCGGATCGGTCCTTTCCGCATGGGCGAGAGTGCCCTCTTTCAGCTCGTCAACCGCAACAAGCAAAGCGTCGTGCTCGACCTCAAGCAGGCCAGCGATCGCGCCCTCGCCCAACGCCTCGCTGCGGCGGCCGACGTCTTGGTGGAGAATTTCAGGCCGGGCGTCGCAGAGCGCCTCGGGCTCGGCCATGCCGAGTGCACGAGGGCTAACCCACGCTTGATCTACGCGAGCATCTCGGGCTTCGGTCAAGACAGCCAGGCGAGGGACTTGCCGGCCTTCGACCTCATTGCGCAGGCTCTGTCCGGTCTCATGGCGATGACCGGCGCTCCTGAGGGACCGCCCATGAAGGTCGGGGAGTCGGTCGGGGATCTCTGCGCCGGGCTTTTCTGCGCGTGGGCCATCGGGGCGGCGCTCTTTGAGCGCACCAAAACGGGTCGCGGTCGGCGCATCGACGTCGGAATGGTCGATTCGCTTGTAGCCCTGTTGCCGACTGCGGTCGCGCAGTGGATGTGCGGTCAGGCACCCGTTCGCACGGGCAATCGGCATCCGATCTCCACGCCCTTCGGGGCATTCAAGGCGTGCGATGGCTACGTGGTGATCTGCGTGCTCGATCAATCTCAATTCGCTCGGCTCGCCGAGTGCATGGGTCGAGGGGAGCTCGCGAGCGATCCGCGCTTCGCGAGCGATGCGCTGCGGACCCGATTCGAGCCGGCATTGACGGGCATGCTCGAGGAGTGGCTCGCGCCGCTCTCGGTTGCGCAGGCGCTCGAGCGGCTTCGCGAGGCGGGCGTGCCTGCCTCCGCGATCGAGGAGCCGTCCCAGGTGTTCGCCGGCGCACACGTGGTCGAGCGGCAGCTCCTATCGACGGTCCAACACCCGCGCCTCGGAGCCATTCCGGCGATGGAGCAGCCGGTACACTTTGCCGGCCTGCCGCGTGCTCACCAGGAGCCGGCGCCTGCGCTCGGCGAGCACACCGGCATCGTTCTCGAGCGCTGGCTGCAGCTCTCGACGGGAGCAGCAGCTGGCCCTCCGGCGGATCGGGGCTCGACGTGAGTGCCGATGCGACACATCTCAGCGATACGGATCTCGCCGCCATCGAGACCGTAACTCGCCTCGCTCGCGAGCTCATCGAGCCGCTTGCAACGGAGACGGATGCGCTAGCCCAGTTCCCCCAGCGGCAACTGAAGTCCCTCGCCGAGCTCGGCGTTCTCGGCATGAATCTGCCGCCCGAATGGGGAGGGCCCGGAATTTCCTCACTCGCCTTCGCCGCTTGTGTCGAAGCCATCGCCGGGGCGTGCGGCTCGACCGCTTCGGCCCTCACGGCGCACTTTCTGGCGACCGACGCCGTGCTGATCGGCGGCGATGATCGCCTGCGCGCACGCTACTTGCCGCAAGCCGCGCGGGGTGAGCGCTTGGGCGCCTTTGCGCTCACCGAGCCGCGCGCGGGCTCGAACCCGGCCGACATGCGCTGTCGGGCAGCGCCCGAAGGCGATGGATATCGACTGAGCGGCGTCAAGCATTTCATCTCGAATGGCGGCGTCGCGGACTTCATCGTGGTATTTGCCGTCACCGACCCGGGCCTGGCGCACAAGGGCATCAGCGCCTTCGTTCTCGACCGCGATACTCCGGGATTCACGGCCCGAGCGCCCGAACGCACGATGGGTCTCAAGGGGGGACATGTATTTGAGCTCACGTTCGATTGCCGGGTCGCTACGGCTCAGCGCCTCGGTCCCGAAGGCAGCGGGTTTCGCACGGCCATGCAAGTGCTCGACAATGGTCGCATCGAAGTCGCCGCCATGTGCTTGGGGATTGCCCAGGCAGCATTCGATGCCAGCGTGCGCTGGGCGGGGGAGCGGCGGGTCGGAGGGCAGCCGCTCGCCGAGTATCAGGGTATCCAATGGATGATCGCCGATATGGCGACGGAGTTGCGCGCCGCGCGCCTGCTCACCGAGGATGCGGCGCGCAAGCGCGCGGCGCATGGGCGCTATTCGCTCGAGGCCTCGATGGCGAAGCTCTTCGCCTCCGAGGTGGCCGCGCGAGTGGCGGACCGCGCGTTGCAGATCCACGGCGGCTACGGCTACAGCGCCGATCTGCCGCTCGAGCGCTACGTGCGTGACCTGCGCATCATGAGAATTTACGAGGGGTCCTCGGAGATTCAGCGCACCATCATCGCGCGAACGTTGATCGGCAAGCGCAGCTGAAGTCGCCTACTCGTCCTCGCGCCAGGGAATCGTCCACTCCTCTCCACGCACGGTGGTGACATATTCCGGCCAGCGGTATTGATGTGGGACTTTGAAGTCCGCTGGCAGAAGCGGCGCCACCCAGCGTGTGCCGCCGACGCCGCCTCCGGTGCGCTCCTCGAACTCGCGTTTGGCATCGGAAAGCAGCTCGGGCTCTAAGTAAAGGTCGATCAGTGTGGAGGCAATGGTCTTCGCCGACACTGCGATCATGGGATCGATCGTCGCGGGAAAACCGCCGAGGGCGTTCGCGACCCACGACGGATAGCTATATCCTGCCGGGCCCTTGAGCGAGGGGCGCGCGACGAGTAGCCGCACGGTCGGGCAGTGCCAGCAGTACTCCGTGTAGTCGTCGGAGGTCAGATACTGCTGCCACGCCGGCATCATGGCGCGAAGCTCGCGCTCGCACTCCTCGGGGTCGATCAGCCGCTCGGTCTCGGGCGAGAACGGCCTCTCGTCGGGCTCGAGCCCGAGATTGGCCTGGATCTCGCGCGCGATTCGAATCGCCTCCTGGCCCCAGCGCGGGGCACCGATCTCGTGCAGATTGCGAAAGGTGGCGCGCGCGAGCGCGTGATTTGCAAGACCGCCGCGCGACTTGCTCACCCATGTCTTGCGCCAGCGACAAAAGGCCGCCTTCGCCGCCGCCTCCGCATTGTTGTCCATCACGGAACTGATGATGTCGGCTTGAGCGATGGAGTCAGCGCGTACCATGTAGTCGATTTGCGCCACCTGCGGGGCGAGATTGTCGGCGGTGGCCTGGCCCGCACAAAGGATGGCCTCATTGAAGCTCCACAGCCCCGTGGCCGGCAGCATCGATTTTCTCAGTCCCTCGTTCAACTGATGGAAAGTCGTCAGTGCATCGTTCGCTCCCGGAGCACGAGCGCTCAGATGATTTTGCGGAATCGGATGCACGCGATCCGCGGCGATCCAATTCTCCGGCTCTTCGCAGGTGAACGTATAAATATAGTTGTAGCCCACGCCGCAATGAGTGTCCCAGGCGACCGTGTTACAGAGCGGCAGCATGTAATGCGGATGAAAACTCACTGCCGCGTCGAGGCCGTCGTAGTAGCCCTTGGCCGCATGAATCGGCTTCGACGCACGTAGCTTCTCCGCCGGCTCACCGAACAGCTTCAGCGTCCCTCCGATGCGATGCCGCTCCATCGCGGCCTTCACTGCGAGAGCGCCGCCCAGGGCGCTGATCCCGAGCGCCGAGTGCGGATCGGTGTGCCCAGGCGCGTACTTGGAGAGCCCCGGCCTGGGACGGCGCGTGGTGGCCGCGGCCTGGCAGTTGCCGGGCACGGCATCATACTCGGCGTAGGCGGCCAGGGTGGGACCGGGACCGTTGTCGAAGGTGGCCACGAAGGCCGTCGGCATCCCACCGGATCCCGCCTCGACCGTGAAGCCGGCCGTGGAGAGCCGGCTCACGTACCAGGCACTCGATTTGTATTCGCGGAAGGCGGTCTCTGCGTAATTCCAGAGAACCTCATGCCATGCCGAGAGCTCCGCGAGATGATCATCGACCCACCGCAGAACATCCTGCTTCGCCGCTCTCATTGTCCCCTCCGTTCAAGTCAGGCTCGAGGCGGCTGTGCTCGCCCGCCGTGAGGTGAGAGTCTACAAGAGCGAGGGGCAGTCGAGATGCGATTGCGAGCGGCGCCGCTCGCACCGGAAGCCTCCCGGGATCATCCGTGCTTAGGGCTTGCTATTGTGGCCTGTTCCCGGCTGCCCGACGCGCAAGGATATCGGCGTGACGAATGCGGACGTCGTTCGCTTCTCACGAACCACGCGCTCATTCGTGATCTCGATGACGGCGTGTCTTCCGGTGGCACCGATATCCTTGCGCGCCTCGACGCGCTGATCGGCGAATCGCTCGCGCTCAGCGACGCTCACGCGCTTGACAGTCGGCTTCTCGTAGTATGCCGACAGATAGTTGGCGACCGCGGAGGCGGCGCCCTCTTCGGCAAAGAATCCGAGACGCAAGGAGTGCATCACTCGGTCTGCATCCAGTCCGGCTACCGAGTACAGGCGGTACTCGTTGAAGATATCGAGATTGGGCAAGCTGTCCGGATCGAACGATTCCTCCGAGACCGACAGCTGCACGACGAACCAGCGCAGTGCTTGCGCATCCTGCAGCTCCGAGGTCGTCAACGGCCGAAGTGTTTGGGTGCTCTCGAGATCCGGCCGGCTGTGCTCGGCAACCAGGCGCTCCTCGCGAGCGGCGACGGCCAGAGTCTCCTGCAGGGCCTTGACTTCCAGCGCAAGCTTCGTGGTCGTCGGCACCGGCTTTACGGCGGCGCCGACAGAGGCGGCCGGTGCGGGGGTGTTGGCGGACGGGACCGAGGCCGGGTGAGACCCTTGAGCTGCGCCCGCGGAAGCAAGCGGTGCCGAAATGCTCGCACCCGGGGCGGGCCATGGGGGTGGCCGCCGAGGCGCGTCGATCGAATCGGATAGCACGGGGATTGATGCGGGCTGAGCGGTCGACGCGCTCGCTGCAATGGCTGCTACGAGCGCGGCTCTGGCCGATGGCGTCGTCGCACGGGGGAGTGCATTGGGGCGCACACCGCCCGGAGGCTGCGCCGCGTTCTGAGGCGTCGTCGCCGTGGCGGGCCGCAGAGGCGTTGCGGGTCGCGGGACCCGCGGCGG
>Ga0187784_10004494_pt1 | contig 11281 bp, 8 predicted proteins | sample 1015_SJ02_MP15_2_FD_132964 | JGI IMG/M metagenome (GOLD analysis project Ga0187784, IMG submission 132964) | Tropical peat soil microbial communities from peatlands in Department of Meta, Colombia - 1015_SJ02_MP15_20_MG | ecosystem: Environmental > Terrestrial > Soil > Wetlands > Peat | place... | reverse complement strand
TCAGGATGGGGGCGCGTACTGCTCCTATGGCGTGGTCACGATTCTTTATTCTGGCGCCCAGCTCGGCGCGCTCTACGACATTGCCAATATTCAGTATGACGGTTATCGCGTTCTCACCAACAAGCCCGTCTGCGGCGCGATGCGTGGCCACGGCACGGTCAACGTGCGTTTTGCCTTTGAGTCGCAGCTTGATGAGCTGGCGATCAAGATCGGCATGGATCCGGCGGAAGTCCGGCGGCGTAATCTGCTGCAACCGCCCTGCATCACAGTGAACAGCCTACGCGTGCAAAGCTACGGACTGCCCGAGTGCATCGATCAAGTCGTGAGCCGCTCCGGATGGAAGCAGAGAAAGGGCAAGTTGGCAAAGGGCCGTGGGCTGGGCATCGCCTGCAGTCACTATGTTAGCGGCGCGGCGAATTCGATTATCCGCTCCGACATGCCGCACTCCACGGTCAACATCAAAATCGACCGCGACGGCGGTGTAGTGATTTACACCGGCGCTTCCGACATCGGCCAAGGCTCTGACACCATGGTCGCCCAGGTCGCCGCCGAGACGTTGGGATGCTCGTTGTCTCGGGTGAAAGTAGTTGCTGCGGACACCGACTTGACCCCCATCGATATCGGCTCGTATTCCAGCCGCGTCACGTTTATGAACGGCAATGCGACCTTGCGCGCGGCGCAGGAAGTGCGCAAACAGATCGCTGCTGCTGCGGCGAGGACAATGAACTGCAACGCGGATGAGCTGATTTTCTGCGATGACATGGTCACAAAGAAGGCCGAAGTGCCAGAGAAGCCCGCGGGCGAGAGCGCCCGCGCCACACAGAACCAGCCCTCGGTCTCCGGCCACGTCGAAGGCCAGATTCTTCGCGGCTCTCTGCAGCAGAAACGCAAAGACGAAGGTCCGAAAGACGTTTTGACTTTTGAGGAAGCTGTCGTCGCCGCCATCGACTTCCATGGCGCTCTCTCCGGCACAGGCTCTTACGCTCCGCCGCTGGAATCTCGCGGCGGCAAGCATAAAGGCGCTGGCGTCGGGCCCGCGCCGGCATACTCCTACTCAGCGCAAGTCGCCGAAGTCAGCGTGGACGAAGAAACCGGCGAGGTGACCGTTCACAAAGTGTGGGCTGCTCACGACTGCGGCCGCGCCCTGAATCCGGTTTCGGTCGAAGGCCAGATTATCGGCTCGGTCTGGATGGGCATGGGCCAGGCGCTCACCGAAGAGATGATCTGGAAAGACGGCATGATCATGAACCCCGGTCTGCTGGAATACCGCAGCCCGTCTTCCGTGGAATCGCCAGAGGTTGAAGCGATCATCGTGGAAAGCAACGACCCCGAAGGCCCGTTCGGCGCGAAGGAATGCAGCGAAGGCTCGCTGGCAGCAACCATTCCTGCCATAGCCAATGCCATCTACGACGCGGTCGGTGTGCGGTTGCACGAGTCGCCGTTTACTCCTGAGCGAGTGCTGGCGGCACTACGAGCCAAGCGTGCGCAAAAGAAACTTGACATGACGGACGGTATCGATCCGACCGCGCCCACACACTTCCGCGAGCACGGCGGTTCGCTGTGGTTTCGCGGCAAGGGACCGGCGCGCCATCCGCTCGATCCAGCGCGAAGGGAGAGTTCTGCATCGGTGGGAGGTGCCGATTGAGCCTGCCCCAATTCAAGCTCCTGCGGCCCCGCACGATCGACGAGGGGGTCGCGTATCTGACCAAATACGGAAGCGACGTAGGCGTCCCTTCGCCATTCGGCCCAGGGCAGGCTTCGCCCGCGCAGAGTCAGCGGCTGAGAATCATCGCCGGCGGCACCGACCTGATTCCCTCCATGCGTCAGAAGCTCTTCGAGCCGGAATATGTGGTCGACATTCGCCACATTGCGGAACTGAATGGCATTCGCCAGCAGGGAAGTGGCGTCACGATTGGTGCGCTGACCCCGCTCAGCACGATCGAGCGCTCCGAACTGCTGCGACGCCGCTATTCCGTTCTCACAGAAGCCGCGTCCACCGTGGCGTCTCCGGTAATTCGCAACATGGGCACCATCGGCGGGAATATCTGCCTCGACACGCGCTGCCTGTGGTACAACCAGTCGCTTGCCTGGCGCAAGGCCTGCGGATTCTGCATCAAGAAAGATGGCGACCTCTGCCATGTCGCGCCCGGCGGAACAAAATGCTGGGCAATCTTTTCCGGCGACACGCCACCCGCGTTGCTGTGCCTGAACGCAGAAATCGAAATCGCCGGGCCATCCGGCACGCGCCGTCTTCCGCTGCGCGATTTCTACACCGGTGAGGGTGACAACTACCGCAAGCTACAGCCTAACGAGCTCTTGACGCGTGTTTTCCTGCCGGCCACGGCGGCTGATTATTGCGGCGTCTATCGCAAGTTGCGCGTTCGCGGATCGATTGATTACCCACTCGCGGGAGTTGCCGTTGCCATCAAGCGGTCCAATGGCCACATTGCCGACGCGAAAGTTGCACTGACCGCCGTGAATCCCGCGCCGGTTTTGGTGAAGGGAGTAACTGAGATGCTGGCCGGGAAGAGGTTGACCGAAACGCTGGCCGAAGCGGTTGGTGACCTGGCCGCCAAGACCGCTAAGCCGCTGACTACCTCCGCTTTGACACCGGAGTACCGCCGCGAGATGATTCGGGTGTTCACCAAGCGGGCGGTACTAGCTGCCGCCCGCAGTTGAGAGGGAGCAGCCTATGTGGCGAACCACCATCCCGATATTGCTTATTCTCAACCTATGTCCTTCGCTGTTTGGCCTCGACTCTCCCGACCGCTCTAAGGGAATCTCTATGCACATGCTGCCAAAGCGCGTGGCTGACCTAGGTGGAGAAAAGTGGGGTTTGAAAGTCTCAAGAGCGGAATACCTGAGGTTTGAAGCCGGGCCGCCAACTTTGCAAGACAAAAAAGACTTTCTTTCCTTTGTCCGAAAGCAAGATCGCGTGGTGCAGGAGAACGGCGTGTGGATTGTTGTCAGCGACCCCGACGCCTATTCAGAGCCGGAGAAAGCCTTCTTGGAGGACATTAAAGTCCTGTGCCAGAAAGAATCCATTGCCCTTTTCATTTGTCGGGGAATCGACCTGCCAAATGGTTGGAAGCGTTACGACAAGATGCACTGACCCGCGGTGGTCAACGAAGGATCGTGTATGGACCGCGTTAGGCGAGTCACAGGACTGACAACCATGTGCCATCGACGAACGACCGACGACTGACGACCCATGATCACCGACTGCCACATTCACATCCAGCCCATGGAGATGTTCAAACCTCACGCGCTGGAACTAATGAAGAAGAAACGAGCGAACTTTGATCAGATCGCCGAGTTCTGTCGCTCGCCCAGAGCTTTTCTTAAATATCTCGACGCGGCTGGCGTCGAGCGCGCCGTGCTCATCAACTACGTGGCGCCAGAGGTCATCGGGTTCACAACCGGGGTGAACCAGTTCGTCGCCGACTACACCCGGGAGAATCCCAAGCGGCTGATTTCCTGCGGAAGCCTGCATCCGCGACACACCACCAATGTTCTGGCGGACGTTGAGCAACTCCTACGGCTCGGTATTCGAATGATCAAGATCCATCCGCCGCATCAGTTGCTCTATCCAAACGACTATCTCACTGGCGTCAAGGAGCTGGAAATCATTTACCGTGCGGCTGAGGCCAACGGCATTCCGGTCATGTTCCACACCGGCACTTCGATCTTCCCCGGAGCGCGCAACAAGTACGGCGATCCGATTTACCTGGACGATGTGGCCGTAGATTTCCCGCGGCTGAAAATTCTGCTGGCGCACGGCGGACGTCCCCTGTGGATGCACACCGCTTTTTTTCTGGTGCGCCGCCATCCGAATGTATTTCTTGACATTAGCGGCATCCCACCCATGACTTTGTTGAAGTATTTCCCGCGCCTGGAGGAAATTGCGCACAAGACGCTGTTCGGCACCGACTGGCCCGGTCCCGGCGTGCCGGACATCAGGAGGAACCTGGATGAGTTTCGGGTGCTACCTTTGAAATCAGAAGCCCAGCAGCAGATATTGAGCGGCACGGCGCTGGGGATTTGGCCGGGTTAGAGTTGTGGCTCGGTGTTCTTGACCGTTGACACCGATGTTGATGAGCCGCACCGAGGTGGTAACGTCGCCGTCCCGGCTGTCTGGTGGGCGCCCTCGCCCGCCGCGACGAGGGCGAGACGTCCCCGCGACAGCCGGCAAGATGCCGGTGCCGCACTCCATGCGCCCGTCGTAGTGATCTCGCGGCGTACAAGGCGTCCGCAGCGGAGTCCGCTATCGTGACGTGAACAAGTGCCCCATCTTTTCTTTCTTGGTTTTCAGGTAGTCTTCCGCGTGGCTGCTGGGCGGCACTTCACAGGGAACCCGCTCCGTCACCTGAATCCCGCTGTGTTTCAGCGCCGAGACCTTGTCCGGGTTGTTCGACAGAAGACGAACGTGCGTGACGCCCAGTGCCTTCAGAATCTGGGCTGGTAACAGAAACGCGCGGTGGTCGGCCTTGAATCCCAGGCGCTCATTGGCTTCCACCGTATCGAGTCCCTCGTCCTGCAATTGGTAGGCTTGCAGCTTGGCCATCAGGCCGATGCCGCGGCCTTCCTGCTGCTCGTAAATCAAGATTCCTGCCCCCGCCTCTGCAATCAGGGAGAGAGCCATCTCCAGTTGGTCGCGGCAGTCGCAGCGCAGCGAGCCGAACACGTCGCCGGTCAGGCACTGCGAATGAATTCGCACCAGTGGCGGCGAGGAGCGCACATCGCCCATGACCAGGGCCACCGCTTCTTCCTTCCGCCTCTGGAAGGTGCCTTCAAATCCGAAGATTCTGAACCGGCCCCAGCGGGTAGGGAAGTCGGCTGAGGCCACTTGTCGTGTTTTGCTTGAACTCACTTTCTCATTATAGGTTGTCCACGTCCCGGCCGGGGTACGCGAGAAAGACCGGAAGTTGCCTCGCTGATCACCGCGCCAGGCCCGGCTGGGCCAAAAGTTGCTCCAACTGTTTGGCCGGAAGTGGCGGCGAAAAGAGGTATCCTTGTCCGAACTTGCATCCCAGCTTTTTGAGGCGCTCCCGCTGGATAGCCGATTCAATCCCTTCAGCAATCACTTTCAGGTTTAGCTCACTTGCCACGGTGACGATGAGGCGGATGATGTCACAACTGGCGCGGTCGGTGAGCATGCTACTGACGAGCGAACGATCAACTTTGACCTCGTCGATGGGCAATCGGCGCAGCCAACTGAGAGATGAAGAACCGGTGCCAAAATCGCCGATGCTGATGCGGACGCCGAACTGCTTGAGCTGAGCGAAGATCGCGGCGGTTGGTTTGGGGGTTGCCATGGCGACGCTCTCCGCCAGTTCGAACTGCAGCTGCGAGGGTTCGATGGGAACCTCCTGCAGGACACCGCGGATGTCACTGACCAGGTGCGCATCGAAAAACTGTTTGGCAGAAAGATTCACCGTCATGCTCAAAGGTTCACTCGAGGGAAACCTGGACTGCCAACTGTGCAATTGCTGGCATGCTTCTCGGAGCACCCATTTCCCAAGAGGGACCAGCAGTCCTGCGCTCTCGGCCACTTCCAGGAAACGGTTCGGCGGGATCAAGCCTTGCTCGGGATGGTTCCAACGGACCAGCGCTTCCCAGCCGGTGATTTGCCCGGTCTCCAAGTGCACGACCGGTTGATAGCAGAGCTGAAATTGCTGGTGGTCGATAGCGGATCCCAGCTCGGTTTCCAGCTTGAGCCGCTTGGCGGCGCTGGTGTGAGCGGCTTCGTCAAACATCTCGCACCGCGATCCGCCCAGGGACTTGGCCCGACGCATGGCTACGTCGGCATCGCGGAGCAGATCCTCAGGCTGAAGGTAAGCGTTGTGGCTCAAAGCAATGCCAACGCTGGCGGAGGCGCGCAGTTGCCGGTCCGGGAAGATGGGGGACGCACTCACTGCGGTCTGAATTCGCTCTGCCACCCGCAAGGCATCGCTGGGGTCCTTAATTCCTTCCAGCAAGATGGTGAACTCATCGCCGCCCAATCTGGAGAGCAGGGCATCCGGGATGGGCAGTTTGTCCTTAGGGCGGGCTACGGTATCGTCGCCCCGCAGGCAACTCGCCAAGCGGCGGCCGATTTCTACAATTACTTGATCTGCGCCCGTTGGCCCAAGGGTGTCGTTGAACGCCTTGAAGTCATCCAGGTCTACGAATAGGACGGCGTACTGGAAGTCGGGAATGCGCTGTGCGCGGACAAACGAGTGTTGTAACCGATCCAGGAAAAGGCGCCGGTTGGGCAGGTCAGTCAGCCCGTCGTGAAAGGAATTGTACTCGAGCCGCTCTTCGGCCTGCTTCCGTTTGGTGATGTCACGATTTACAATGACCAGCTTCTCGACTATGCCCTGAGCATTCTTGATGGCGCTGGCGGAGGATTCCAAGACTCGCCAAGTTCCATCCTTGTGCCGGATCCGGTACTCGAGCTTCTTGCCGATTCCGGTGCTACGGGCTTCGCGGGCGGCATCGAGGACCCTGAAGCGGTCTTCCGGATGAACCTGCTCGAGAGCGGGAGTGGCCGCCAGTTCCTGGGCTGAGTAACCCAAAACCCTCTCGTAGGCGGGACTGTTGTAGAGTCTTCGTCCCTTTACATCCACCAGGGCAATCATGTCGGCGGCATTTTCCGCCACGATGCGAAATAACTCCTTGCGCTTCGCCAGGTGGCGACGAAACCGATAAAGCCGCCATTGTTGGTAAGCCAGCAGGATGACCAGTGGCGCGACCAGAATGCCGCTCCATTGCTCAAAACCTTCAGTCAAGAAGCCGGTAGCGTGCAGGGACCAGACGCGAGCACCAGCCTGCTCAGTCAGCCGGGAAGAGATCCCGTGCGGCGAGAAGGCCGAGGCCTCGCAACCTGCAAGCCAGGCGGTCGCGAGTGCGCGTAACCTCAACACGCTCTCTCCAATCGCAGTTCGAGAGGGACAAACATTGTGGTGAAACGCAGCGGCTCCCGCGTTCTGCTGCGTTGCTTTTCTTCTGCAGCAAGCCGGGGAGCACAACATAAGGAACATCGGCAGCTTGGGGTGGTTCTTTAAGCCCCGCGGATCACCAGGGAAGCATGGCTTACCTCTTCGCAACCGTCGGCTGAATCCGTCGCAGCAATGTGCTGGCACCCGCGGAAGCAGAAGCTTCACACCAGAAGCACGCGCTTGTTCTTGGCTTCCTCGGGATCGATGTGCTCGACCCGATTGCGCCCTTCGCTTTTGGCTTTGTACAGTCCCATGTCTGCCAGCTGCAACACTTCTTGCACCGGCGGTTCGGTTCCGCCCTCCACCACCGCGACTCCCATGCTGAGCGTAATGGTTTGCGGTTGTACCGAGGTGGCAAAAGGTTTGCCGCAGACAACGGAGCGGATTTGATCGGCGCGAATGAGGGCGGAAGTCAGGTCGCAGGCCTGCATTACCAACAGGAACTCTTCCCCGCCGTACCGTCCCACCACGTCATAGGGCCGCACCTGGGACCGCAGCCGTTTCCCAACTTCGGTCAGCACTTCATCGCCGGCGATGTGGCCCAGTTGATCGTTGACTTTCTTAAAGTGATCGATGTCTGCCAGAATGACGGTCAGCGGCTTTCGCTCCCGGCAGCAACGGGCCAACTCCCGGCGCAGCATTTCGACTGCCTCGCGCCGGTTAATTAGCCCGGTTAGGCCATCGTGGGTGGCGGCGTGTCGCATCGCCTCCTTGGCGGCCACAAGTTCCTGTTGTAATTCAACGATGCGCTTTCCTACCAACAAGCGCGCCTTCAGTTCCTCCTCGTCAAAGGGCTTGACCAGATAATCATCAGCCCCCGCCTCCAGGGCGCTGATCAGGTTGGCACGGCCTTCCTTGGCCGTCAGCAGAATGATGTAGGCATAGCAGTCCCGCGACCGGCCTTCACGCACCTTGCGGCAGAATTCTAAGCCATCCATTCCCGGCATCACCCAATCCGACACCACCAGGGTGGGACTGTGGGGCTGCCTGAGTATTTCCCATCCTTCCAGGCCGCTCGTGGCCACTTTTACGTGGAAACCCCATTGCTCCAGATGGCCGGTGATCAACCGGCGGTATATGGGCGAATCATCTACGACTAGAACAGTCTTGTCCCAGCCAACCGGCACTTGTAGCTCCTTCCCTGTGGTTGCGAAGCGCGATTCGAAAGAAATCCCTACTCTGGCAACATCGGCGCCTCTGTCACGAAATCTACAGTTACCGCAGTGCGTGGGCTGGTGAACGCAGACTAACTCGGTACTCTGGAAAGACTTGCCGACCCAGCTTACAGGCCAGGGATTCCGGTAGCAGACTGCACGACTCTGCAGCTTGACAGCAACTGCCCTGCCAACTTAGACTTTCACTAGCCTGAGCAATGGCCACTTCCAGCCGACCCGCTTCGGGGCAAGGTGGCGCCTTTTGCACAACTCGGAGGCTGCGTAAAGGGCCCCAGGCGATGTTGGTGCTATGATCCCAGATCCGCAACCTAAGACTGACGCATGTCCAACTGGCGATGGCTTCATATGCCAGGCGCCCAAGAGCAGTGTCTTGACTGAGGCCAAAAGGTTCGTAATCGTGGGGTTTATCAACACCATTATTGACCTTGCCGCTCTAAACTGTCTTATTTTCCTTACGCACGTGGGCCGAAACGGGCTTTGGTTCACGGTGTTCAAATCGATCTCGTTCATGATTGCCGTCGGCAATAGCTACGTGATTAACCACAGTTGGACCTTTGACGGAAGGACGGGAAAGAGGAGCTTGACGCAGGCCAGCCAATTTGTGGTGGTAAGCCTTGTGGGTTACGTCATCAATGTCAGCAGTGCATCTTACGTGGCCACCTTCGTTCCGGCGATTCACGGTCTGGAAAGCTATTGGCCTTCCATTGCAGCTCTGGTCGGCACTGCTTGTGGTCTTGCTTCCAACTTCCTCGGATATAAGCACATCGTGTTTTCGGCGCGGCAGTCTGCTCCCTCTGACGGCACCTCCTGATCCCGGTTTTCCCTTACACCCCAGTTTTCTGGGCCTGGTGCTGTGGGTAGTCGCCCTCTCATGATGCGCCGCTTACCCATGCGCATTGTTTCAAGAGCAAGGACGGGCTGAGCCCCACCCAAGCCGCTTTTGCCTGGGGCGAGGTCTTCCGGGTTCCTGCGACCCGCAGCGGGATATGATAGAGTCCTGCAAAGAACGCAAGCAGCGCACAGGAGGCAACTGATGGCCAACGTAAAGCAACTCACTGTTTCTCTCGAAAATCGACCGGGAACCTTGGCTCAAGTGGCCAAAGTTCTTGCCGATGCGAAGGTGAATATCCTGGCTCTTTTGGCGAGCGCGGCAGTGTCGCCGGGTTCCGTGCAGGTGGTAGTGGACAACGTCAACCGCGCCAAGAAGGCCCTGGGCCGGGCGGGTCTTGCATATATCGAAGGCACGCTGGAACAGTACGAACTGGCGAACAAGCCCGGCGCACTCGCGGGATTGGCCGGGAAACTGGCCAAAAAGGGCATCAACATAGATTGCGGTTATGCCACGGCGCACAAGAGCGCGAAGAAGACGGTCGTAGTGCTCGGGACTTCCAAGGCGGGCCCGACGACCGGTGCTTAGGGCAGTTTAGGAATTAGTGTGCCCCTTGAAAACTGACCCCGGAGGGAGCAGCGAAAATAGCTCGACGCTTCAGCGCCGGGAAGATTGCCGGAATCTCAGCCCGCCCGTCCTGGAGGAACGGCTGCGCCCGAAGCGAAACCAATTCGGACCGCGCGATCGTCGGACCGCACTATTTCCTAAACGGCTCTAGGGGGCGGGCAAAGCGCCGGCCTGCGGTCTCTTTCGGGGTGCCAACAAACCGAGGTTGCCCCAGTTCGCCAAGTGGGCCTTCGAGTTTTCGTCAAAAAAAGGACCGGCGTCCCTCCCCGGTCCTTCTGGTTGAATTCTCTGCGAACTAGTTTCCGCCGCCTACAGTGGCAGCAGCGGCGCTCTGGTCGTCGTTCTCCGGCTGTACCACCACGCCGTCGAACGGCGTTGCCGCCACAAAGTGTCCGCGAACGTAGCTCACACTGCGCAGCGGATATCCCGCATCCGGGCCGCGGCGCCAGCTATGGCCGTCCGCGCTCTCGAACACCACACCCGTTTCGGTGCTGGTGGCCAGCAAGCGGTTGTGCTTAGCGTCATAGCTGATGGAGCTGATGTTCTTGTCCGGCAGCCCGTTCTGTACGTGTTCCCAGCCGGCGCCGCGGTTGGGGCTGCGGAATGCGCCCTCGCGGGAAGCCACCAGGATCTGCCCGTCCGGCGTCAGGGTGAGGTTGCGAATGCTGCTCACATAGGCGGAAAGCCCAGCGCCTTCCTGCCAGCTCGCGCCGTTGTCCTGCGATACCAGCACAGTGTTGCGAGTGGCCGCCGCGATCATGTCGCCGTTCGAGCGCACGCCCACGAAATCTAACTTGCCCATGACCGGCCCGCCGCTCCAGCTCTTGCCCTGATTCTTGCTGGTGTAGATGCCGGCCGAGGTCGCCACCAGCCAGCGGTTGGGAGCGATCTCGATGTCGCTCACGTGTGCCGTAAGCACCGACTTCACCTCTGTCTTGTTCGTGACCGGCTGCTTCTTGCCGGACTTGGTGGTAATGGTGCGAGTCGAAGTCCTTACTTCCACGATCGTATTGATGGGGCTCCAGGTCGAGCTATTGCGCGCCAGCATGAACATGCCGCGGTTGGTGCCCGCTACCAATTCACCGCCGGCGGTTTCCTTCAAGGCGAAAACGTCGCGTCCATCCAGGCCCATGCTCTTCTGCGTCCAGTGCTTTCCAGCGTCATGAGAAACGAAGACGCCGCCCATTTCGCGGTCGTTGACCACGCCGACGTAGAGCGTGTCCGGGTCCGTGTTGCTGGTCACGACGGACGAGACGTAGCGGTGAGCGTAGCCGTGGTTTGAGCTCGCCCAACTCTGCGCCCCGTCGTCACTGGCCAGAACGCCAGCTCGATCCGTAGCCAGAAGAACCCGCTGCGAATTGCGCGGATCGACCATCACATCGTTAACCACGACTTCCGGATTGCTCACCCGCTTCCAGGTCTTGCCAGCGTCGAAAGTCTTCCACAGGCCCTCGGTCGTGCCCGCGTAAACAATCTCCGGATGGCTGGGGTCCTGCTTCAGCACCCGCGTACGGCGGGCCGAGAACGGGATGCCTTGGATTTTCGAAAACGCCTCGCCCGCGTTGATGCTCTTGTAGATTCCGGAGCAGGCGCTGGCGAAGACCACTTGCGAATTGGTGGAATCGACGATGATCGAGAACACATCGGAGTCCTCAATCATGCCCTTGTTA
>Ga0187784_10004492_pt1 | contig 11284 bp, 9 predicted proteins | sample 1015_SJ02_MP15_2_FD_132964 | JGI IMG/M metagenome (GOLD analysis project Ga0187784, IMG submission 132964) | Tropical peat soil microbial communities from peatlands in Department of Meta, Colombia - 1015_SJ02_MP15_20_MG | ecosystem: Environmental > Terrestrial > Soil > Wetlands > Peat | place... | reverse complement strand
TAAAACAGCGACGGCCGGCGCTACCCTGGGCGTGTGCGGAGATGCGCTTGTAAATAACTCAAAAATCCGCATTATTCAGTACATATAGGCCAGGGGTGCCGCAGTAGTCGCGGCTGAGATCACACCCGTAGAACCTGTCTGGGTCATTCCAGCGAAGGGAGCCGCCTCTTGAACGAGCCGTTTGCCCGCGTCGCCCGACCAAGGGTCGTTATTATTGGCGCCGGCGTCGTCGGTCTCGGCGTTGCCTGGCGGCTGGCAGTGCGCGGCGCTTTTGTCGAGATATTTGATCGCGGCGCGGCCGGCGCCGGCGCAACTCAGGCGGCGGCCGGAATGCTCGCTGCTTGCGCCGAAGCTGAGCCTGGGGAGGAAGCTCTTATCGCCCTAGGTCGTGAGAGCCAAGCACGCTGGCCGTCGTTTGCGGACGAACTTCTGCGGTCATCCGGCATCGACGTGGAGCTGCGCACCGAGGGCACACTGGTTGTGGCCCTGACGGCGGATGATCGGGCTCGGCTACACCACTATCTTGTTTTCCAGCAAAAGCTCGGACTGCCGATGCAATGGATCACGCCGGCTGAGGCGCGAAAGCGGGAGCCGCATCTTGCTGGCAAGGTCGCCGGCGCTGTGTGGAGTCCGGAAGATCATCAGGTCGATAATCGCAAGCTCGCTGCAGCATCACGAATCGCGGCCGAGCGCGCCGGCGCGATCCTCCACGAACACACATCGGTCGAGGAAATCTCAATTAACGGCCGTGCGGACGGAGTCATTCTGGCCGACGGAACGAAGGTCCCGGCCGACGTGGTGGTGTTGGCAGCCGGTGCTTGGTCGCGTGGCATTGCGGGACTTTCCCACGAGCTACGGCCGCCGGTTCGACCGATCAAGGGCCAAATGCTCACATTGCGCATGGATGCTTCTGCGCCGTTGCTCAATCACGTTGTCTGGGCGCCTGGCGTCTATTTGGTGCCACGCCGCGACGGACGCCTCATTATCGGTGCCACGGTTGAAGAGAAGGCGTTCGATACCTCGTTGACAGCCGGCGGCCTCCTTACGCTGCTAGAGGCTGCGTGGAGGACGGTGCCGTCTATCGAGGAACTGCCGATTGAGGAAATAGCGGTAGGCCACCGTCCAGGAAGCCGTGACGATGCGCCTGTTCTCGGCCGCGGGCCGGTCGACGGTCTCATTTACGCGACTGGCCATCATCGCAACGGCATTCTGCTCGCACCCGTAACGGCGGACGCTATCGCGCGCCTCGTCCTCGAAGGTTCTATAGAGTCGGCCATTCGGCCCTTCGGCTTCGAGAGGTTCGCGCCAACCCGCTCAGAAGCCGCAGAATAGTTCAAGGAGAAGTAGGTCGACGGAAATGCCACAGGTGGAGATACGGGTGAATGGGCGGGATGTACCCTTGAGTGCAGGGACTATTGCCGACCTTCTCGCAGAGCACGCCGTCAATATGAGCCAGCGCGGCATTGCAGTCGCACTTAACGGCTCAGTCGTTCCACGTTCGGCATGGGGCGAGACTGCGCTCAAGCCGGGCGACAAGATCGAGATTGTGCGCGCTATGCGGGGTGGCTAACTGGAGTGATGCAGATGTCCGATCCTCTCGTGATTGCTGGCTGTGTATTCAAATCGCGCCTGTTCCTCGGCACCGCCGGCTATCCGAATCGCCAGGTGATGCTCGATGCGGTCGCCGCGAGCGGTACGGAAATGGTAACGGCATCGGTTCGGCGCATCAGCCTGGCGGGCGATGACGAGAGCCTGCTCAACCTCATTCCTAAGCACATCCGGTTTCTGCCCAATACCGCCGGCTGCCAGACGGCGCAGGATGCCGTGCTCACCGCCGAACTTGCACGCGAGGCGCTCGAGACCAACTGGATTAAGCTCGAAGTCATCGGCGACCGCGAACTGCTCTATCCGGACACCGAAGAGCTGGTACGTGCCACCGAGACGCTCGTATCGAAAGGCTTCGTCGTACTGCCCTATTGCACCGAGGACCCGGTAGTCTGTCGCAAGCTCGTCGACGCCGGTGCGGTTGCCGTCATGCCGCTCGGCTCCCCGATCGGTTCCGGGCTTGGCATTTGCAACCCCCACCTCATCGAGATGATTTGTGCACGTTCGTCGGTGCCTGTGGTGCTCGACGCCGGTATCGGCACTGCCTCCGACGCCGCGATCGCGATGGAGCTCGGCTGTTCCGCCGTACTACTCAATACGGCGGTGTCCAAGGCGCGGAACCCGGTCATGATGGCGGCAAGCATGCGTGCGGCGGTCGAAGCCGGCCGCGGCTCGCGGCTTGCCGAACGGATACCAAAGATCGGGCATGCGGAGCCGTCGAGCCCGCAATTCGGTCTCGTGGGGACGTGAAACTTCCGCAACCGACGCTTTTGCTTGTTACCGACCGTCGACAGGCACGCTGGCCGCTGGTTGAGGTCGTGACACGCGCGACCGCGGTCGGCTGCCGCTGGATCAGCGTGCGCGAAAAGGATCTCTCCGAGGACGAGCAGATTAGACTCGTCCGTACGTTGTTACCGATTGCCGCTCTCCACGGTGCATGTGTGTCCCTGCATGGCGAGGCCGCACTGGCAAAGGCGGCAAACGCTGACGGCGTGCATCTGTCCGCACGAAGCAATCCGATCACTGCACGTGAATTGTTAGGAACCGGCAAACTCGTCGGCGTATCAATCCACACCATCGCCGAAGCCGAGGCGATCGATCCCGGTGTGGTGGACTATGCGATCGCGGGACCGGCATTCGAGACCGCGAGCAAGCCTGGCTATGGCCCTAAGATTGGCCGCAGGGGCCTTGCCGACATTGTGCGCGCGGCTCGCGTCCCCGTCCTCGCTATGGGTGGCATCAATGCAATGCGCGTGGCGGAGGTCCTTGCAACAGGTTCGGCGGGCATCGCGGTGATGGGCGGCGTTATGCGTGCGACCACTCCGTGGCAGGAGATGAAAGTGTTGCTCGCGACGATCAACGGCGCGGGAAGCTGATTGCCCCGCAACCACCAGTTCGAACGCTCGCGCTCCGATGTCTGCTTTGCGCTTCAAAGCAGACATGAACCCCGCGCACCAGAACCTCTGTTGAGTGCGGGAAACATGGCCGTCAGCGACCTGGCTCAAGCATCCGTGGCCGCGGCGATTGTACGCAATCGCGCGGTCGTCGCAGCAAGGCGCGAAGGCTCTCACCGGCTAGGTCTGACCGGCTGCTTCCAGGATCAAATTAGCAATCGCGTCGGGCTGCGATATGAGGGAAACATGACTCGCTTTGACTTCGATCGTCTTCGCGTGCATGCGCTTGGCCATGAAACGCTCAAGATCGGGGTTGATCGTCCGATCTTCCGTCGACACTGCATACCAGCTCGGCTTGGATCGCCATGCCGTGTGCGTGGTTTTGCCGTCGAGCAGCTCCTTATGGAACGGCCACTGGACTGCATAGAGTGCCTTGGCCTTCGCTTCCGGCAAGTCGCCCGCGAAATCACGTAGGAACGCCTCCTCGCTGAGGCGGCCCTCATCGCCATCAAATATGATGCCCGCCGAAGCAGGGGCCGCAGGAAACGTCTTTGCCAATGCCGTATAATCTTCGCCGGCATCGGGCGCCCGCGCCGCCACATAGACGACAGATGAGACGTTCGGATGCACGCCCGCGTCCGTGACGATCATCCCAGAAAACGAATGCCCGGCTAGAACTGTGGGCCCATCCTGTCGTGCGAGGACGCGCACGGCCGAATCGACCGCTTCGGAAAGCGTCGTCAGTGGATTCTGCACGGAGGTCACATTGAGTCCCGTCGCCTGCAATCGCGGAATCACCTCGGACCAACTCGATCCGTCCGCAAAAAGACCGTGTACCAGGACGACATTTTTCGCTTTGGGCGCGGGCTGCGCATGAGCGGTGCCCATCAGAAGGGAACTTGCGGCAGAGGCAAGCGTGCTTCCCACAAAAGTACGCCGATCCATGGCACTTCTCCTTCGCAGTTTACATTCTCAATCGATGGAATGATCGGGTGCCGATTTAGGCGTAGGCAAAAGGATCATCGGCATGTCCGGATCCGCGGTCGGGACGGAGCGTCAATTGCGCCCCGCCAAAAAAAGGCACGCGCGGAGCGGCGGACGATTGAACGCGATCATTCCAAATTGAGAACAAGAACGTGCTTGGTGTTGTCGAGAGACCAGGACTTGAAGCGCTCGAGAAACGATTGACCGAGCAACAATTGTCCCTCCAACGGCAAAACGGTCGCATTGACGTTTTCGATGATCTTGCCGCCGATCTTTAGCGACCTGATCTTGAAAGTAGGCAGTTTCGATTGCGTGCCGTCGGCCAAGATGACAGTTCGTTCGCCGGTAACGTCCGAGTCCTTGATAGTTCCGGTCCGTTGCAGCGTATAATAAACGTCCGCGGGTATGGTCACGTTAGCCGCGCCGCTATCGACCGCAAAATCCAACGTGATTGCGCCGTTAATCTCGATGGGTACGACGAATATTCCCGAATCTTGCTTCAACAGCACTTCAACCACAGTGGCCGATTTTTGATTCTCGACCGGCGGTGGCGCAGTGGTGGCGAGTTTCGGTGGAGCAGTCTCTGGCAGCGCGGCGTCGACCGCCGGCGCGGGCAGGAAATCTTCGAGAGTACCCTTCGTCCAATGGCTGGCCGCATCCTCCGCGGCCTGCATCAATCTTGCCGGAAGCAGCCTGTGCGACTTTATCTTGATTTCCAGAACATCCGCTGAAAAATGGTCAGCCTCCCCGCACGGTTTCGCGTCGCCCGTACTGTAAGTGATGCCTCGCGCATTGTTGTAGTCTACGTCCGATTTGCGATTCCACTCATTGGCTCTTGCGAGCAAATTCCAAAAATAGGCCTGCGTCAGATTCTTTAGAACGAGGGTGCCGGATGCATAAGCGTCGGCGAGCCGCGCTTGCGCGATGCAATTGTCGTTTCGAGCAAGTTGCAAATAGGTATCGAGCGCTTGTTGCGGCGCGGATTTCTCCTGCTCTTGCGCGTTGAGAAGAAGCGCCCACTCAAAACCGGATTTTGCCGCCTCATTTAAATATTGTTTGGCTTTCGTCTGATCCTCGGGCACGCCACGGCCGAAATGGTATTTTTCGAACTCTTGCCGAAGGCTGTCGTCGGAGGCGCTGGTACCGGCGCCGGATGCCTGGGTGCAAGCACCGATACATAACGCAACGCTTAGGCCACGTATGGATAAGTGACTGCGCATGTCCAATCCCGGAAACCATTGGTCTGCTCTTGAGCGTATAGCATTCCCGACCAGCGTATTTTAGAGGAATTTTAATTTTGGGTATTTTTGCGATGGGTTCCGCTGGCGCGACCATTTATCGGATTTTTCACTGCGCCGGAATTCTTCCGCCACCAGCCGGCGCTCCGCGCTTTTTCCCCGGATTGACGGTCCGGCGCTGCCCAGCTAACCCCTCGGCGCTAGGGGCCGCCGCTCATGAACGCCAAGGAAAGGGCCGCGCTCGGATCGATCGCCGCCTCGGCCGGCCTGGCCGGCGCGAAGGCCATTGTCGGTCTGCTCACCGGCTCGCTTGCGATTCTCTCGGAAGCTGGCCATTCGCTGCTCGATCTTTCGGCCACGATGCTGACCTATTTCGCCGTGCGGATTTCCGGCAAGCCGGCCGACGCTGAGCATCAATTCGGCCACGGTAAGATCGAAAGCGTTACGGCCCTTGCCGAAACGGCGCTCTTGTTTCTGCTCACGGCTATCGTCGTTTTTGAGGCGGTGCAGCGGCTTATCGGTGCGCGCACGCCCGCCGTCGAGGCGACCGTCGCGGCCTTTGTCATCATTGCCGGTTCGATCGTGATCGATTTCTTGCGCGCGCGGACGCTCGAACGAGTCGCCAAGGCGACGGCAAGCGAAGCGCTTGACGCCGACGCACTGCATTTTCGTTCCGACATGTGGTCGTCGATCGCGGTATTGATCGGGCTCTGCGGCGTGGCGCTGGGCTATCCGTGGGCCGACGCGGCGGCCGCGATTGTCGTCGCGGTGTTCATCGCCATCGCTGGCTACCGCCTCGGCCGCCGCACCATTGACACACTTACAGATACAGCGCCGGCGGGAGTGAGGGAGCGCGTGGCCGCCATCGCGCGCCAAGTCCCTGGCGTGGTTGCGGTGGAACGCGTGCGGGCGCGGCCGGCGGGCGCGGTGCTGTTCGTCGAACTTGGCGTTGGCGTCAGCCGCACGGCGCCCCTCGATCGCGTCGCCACGATCAAGGACCAGCTGACCCGCGCGATCCGCGCCGATATTCCGGCGGCCGAGCTCACCATCACCACGGAGCCCCGTGCGCTCGACGACGAGACGGTGCGCGAGCGCGTCATGGTGATCGCGCGCGATCTCAGCCTCGCGATTCATCACGTCGCGGTTCAGACCGTCGCCGGCCGGCTGTCCGTTTCGGTAGACCTCGAAGTCGACGGCACTGAACCACTTGGCGCCGCTCACGAAACCGCAAGCCGCCTGGAAGAGGCCGTACGGGAGGAGCTCGGGCCAGACGTGGAAGTGGAGACCCATATCGAGCCGCTCCCGGCCGACGTTCTGGCCGGCCGCGACGCCGACCCTGCGCGCATTGCGCAAGTACGGCAGTTTTTGACGTCGCTCGCGGTGGAGATTCCCAATCTCGGCGAGGTGCATGACGTGCGCGTGCGAGAAACCCCAGCGGGCGAAATCGTCAATTTTCACTGCCGTGTCGATCCCGCGCTTTCGGTAAGTTCCGTTCACGATATGGTCGATGCGCTGGAACGCCGGCTGCGCCGCCAATTTCCGACAATCCAGCGCGTTATCGGCCATGCCGAGCCCCGGCGGTAGCGCCGCTTTCCATCGGCAGTCAAAGCTTCTACACATCCACACCATGCGCACCGAAGAACCGAGGCCGATCCGCCTCGAGGACTATCGACCGCCCGATTGGCTCATCGAAACCGTCCACCTCGACGTCTCGCTGCATCCGACCGCGACGACCGTTCGCGCCAAGCTCAAGCTCAAGCCCAATGGCGCCGTGGCGCCGGCCCCGCTCGTGCTCGACGGCGACGAACTTAAGCTTCGCTCGATCCGCGTCGACGGCAAGCTCCTGCCCCAGGAAAGCTTCGTCGCGACGCCCGATCGGTTGACCGTCGCTCAGGTACCGCATCGCCCGTTTGAGCTCGAGATCGAAACGCTCGTCGATCCTGCGGACAACACCAAGCTAATGGGGCTCTATCGCGCCGGCGCAACCTATTGCACGCAATGCGAGGCCGAAGGGTTTCGCCGCATCACCTACTTCCTCGACCGGCCTGACGTCATGGCGGTCTATACGACGCGGATCGAAGCTGAAAAAAGCGAAGCTGCCGTCCTTCTCGCTAACGGCAATCTCATCGCGCATGGGGACGTGCCGGGCACGTCCCGACATTTCGCGGTGTGGCACGATCCGTTTCCGAAGCCGTCCTATCTTTTCGCTCTGGTCGGCGGGAATCTCGCATGCGTGAAGGACAGTTTCACCACGATGTCTGGACGCAATGTCGCGCTTGCCATCTATGTCGAGCCCGGCAAGGAAGACCGTTGCTCCTACGCCATGGACAGCCTCAAGCGCGCCATGCGCTGGGACGAAACGGCCTTCGGGCGGGAATACGATCTCGATATTTTCATGATCGTCGCCGTCTCGGCGTTCAATATGGGCGCGATGGAGAACAAGGGCCTGAATATCTTCAACGATAAATACGTCCTTGCCTCGCCCGCGAGCGCGACCGATAGCGACTACACAAGCATCGAGGCGGTGATCGCCCACGAATATTTTCACAACTGGACCGGCGACCGCATCACCTGTCGCGACTGGTTTCAGCTTTGCTTGAAGGAAGGGCTCACCGTTTTTCGTGACCAGGAATTTACCGCCGATCAGCGATCGCGAGCCGTCGAGCGCATCAGCGATGTGCGCGGGCTGCGTTCGCATCAATTCGTCGAGGATGCGGGGCCGCTTGCGCATCCGGTGCGGCCCCGGCTCTATCATGAGATCAACAACTTCTACACGTCGACCGTTTACGAAAAAGGCGCCGAGGTCGTGCGCATGATCCGCACGCTTCTCGGCGCAGAGACGTTCCGCGAGGGAATGGACCTTTACTTCACGCGGCACGATGGACAAGCCGCGACAGTCGAACAGTTCGTGCAATGCTTCGCCGACGTGAGCGGCCGCGACATGAGTGAGTTCATGCTCTGGTATTCGCAGGCTGGAACGCCGGAAGTCACGGTGGCGCCCCATTATGACGCGCGCGCCGGCACCTACCGGCTCGATATCGCGCAGAACGTACCGCCGACGCCAGGCCAGCCCGACAAAAAACCGATGGCCATTCCTCTCGCGCTCGGGCTTGTCGGCGCCGACGGGGAAGACTTGCCGCTCATGCTTGACGGCAAGCCGTTCCCACGCGGGGTTATCGAACTGACGCAGCCAAGCCAGTCATTCGCTTTTACGAACGTGACCGAGCGGCCGATTCCATCGCTCAACCGCGGCTTTTCAGCGCCCGTTAAACTTGCGGTGCCGATCGAACCCGACGATCTGCGCTTTCTCGCAGCCCATGATTCCGATCCGTTCAACCGATGGCAGGCCATACAGACTTTGGCGATGGCTTCGCTTAAGGCCGGTGTCGCGGCCCTGCGCTCGGGTGCGCGGCCGAGCGTCGACGACGGGTTGATGACGGCGCTGGGCGCCGTGCTCGACGACTCCGCGCTCGAGCCTGCCTTCATCGCGCTGACGCTATTGCCGCCGAGCGAGGCGGACATCGCGCGCGAAATCAGCCGTGACGTCGATCCGGACGCGGTCTTCGCCGCGCGCCGCGAGTTGCGCGCTGCAATCGGCGAGCGCCACGGCGCGGCGCTGGCCGACGCCTACCGGCGCATGATCACTCCCCGTCCCTACCGGCCGGACGCGCAGGGCGCGGGAAGGCGCGCGCTGAAGAACGCCGCCCTGAGCCTTTTAGCAACGACGGCCGGCGAACAAGCGATCGCGCGCGCCTTCGCTCAATACCGCAACGCCGACAATATGACCGACCGCATCGCGGCAGTCGAAACGCTCACGCTGCACGACCGGGCCGAACGTGCGGAAGTGCTCGACGACTTCTATCGCCGTTACGCCGAAGATCCGCTCATCATCGACAAATGGTTTTCGCTTCAGGCAACAATTCCCGAGTCGGCGACTCTCGATCGCGTGCGCGCCTTGACCGAACATCCCGCCTTTTCAGCCAGCAATCCGAACCGCATCCGCGCCCTGGTCGGAGCGTTCGCGCAGGGCAATCAAACCCAATTCAATCGCCGCGACGGAGCCGGTTATGACTTTGTCGCCGATTTCGTGCTCGCGCTCGATCCGAAGAACCCGCAAGTCGCCGCGCGGCTGATGGGCGCGTTCCGTTCGTGGCGGGCGCTGGAAGCCCATCGCCGCGCGCGCGCCGAAGCGACCTTGCGCCGCGTTGCGGCAGCCTCGTCATTGTCGCGCGACGTTCAAGACATTGTCGCGCGCACATTGGCCGAGAATTGAGACACATACCCGGACGCGGCGCCCTGCTGTGTCTTAGATTTATTTTTCGACTGCCGGGGAAACCGGCTCGACCAAACCCTGCCGAAGACCGAAATAGAACAGCTCAATATCGGAATCCACGCCGAGCTTTGACTTGATCGCGTAGTGATAGTTCGCCACGGTCTTACGACTTAGGTTGAGCGCCGACGCGATTTCGTCGGTTGATTTCGCGTTTAGGATCATACGGAAAATTTCGAACTCGCGCGGCGAAAGCCCATGCAGCCCCGTTTTCTCTCCCTGCACCCGATCAAGTGCAAGAGCTTCGCTGATCTCGGGACAAACCGCCAGCCGGCCGTCCGCAACATCGCGCACGGCTTTCACCAGAAGATCGGGAGGACTGCTTTTGGTGATGTAGCCTTTGGCTCCGGCGCGGAACGCCTGCAGAGCGTAAGCGACCTCGCTGTGCATTGTGAACACCAGGACGCGCGCCTCAGAGTCCAACTCACGGATATGGGAGATTGCGTCGATGCCGCCGCGGCCCGGCATCGAAATATCCATGATGACGACATCCGGCCGTGTATCCTTATAGTATTGATAGGCCGACGCGGCATCGCCGGCCTCACCCACGACTTTTAGTCCTTCGTGTTTGGCAAGGAGCGAACGGTAACCTTCGCGAACGATGGCGTGGTCGTCCACAATAAGGATTCGGATTGATTGCCGGCTCATTGCAGGAGTTCCACGGGGGCCTCGAATGGGATCATAGCGTGGAGCCTGAAGCCCTTACTACCGAGGTCAATCACATCTAATGTTCCGCCGAGCGCCGTGACACGTTCGCGCATGCCGATTAAACCGAGACCGTTACTTTCCTCAGCCATGCCGCTTTCAACCGCTCTACACCCATCGTCCTCGATCGTCAGCGCCAGCCAATGCCGCTGAGGCGTGGTTTTCTCCCCTGCCTCCGGACCGTAGCTGAGTGCGACGCGGGCTTGCCCCGCATGCGCGTGTTTGTTGATGTTAGTTAGACCTTCCTGGACTATTCGATAGACATGAGACGCCGCTGTTCGCGGCAGCGCTTGGAGGTCGCCGTCTATCTCAAGAGAGACTTTCAATTGCCCGTCCGCGCGCCGTTCTTGATCCCTGGCCAGTGTCGAAAGGCTGGCGGCGAGCCCAAAGTCATCGATCTCGGGCGGACGGAGAGTCCGCAACGTGTTGCGAAGAGATCGCATGATCGCAATCGATGTCTGCAAAAGGCTGTTTGCCTCAGGCACCAGCGCCGGGCATTCGGTCGCGGCCGTCGTCTTGATCGAAGCAGCTATCGCGCTCATAGCGCTCAGACTTTGAGCAAGTTCATCGTGTAAATCTCGCGCCAAATCGAGCCGCTCCTGCTCTTGATTATCGACGAGTTTTGCGGCGAGCTCCATCTTTTCACGGGTGGTGCGGTCGAGGTTCGATGCGAGCGTGTTGAACACCTCGCTTATGCGCTGAAACTCGATTAAACGGAAGTTGGACAATCGACACGACAGATCGCCACGCGCAAGCCTATCGAGGCCGGCCAAAATGTCCTTTGTCGGACGCAGCGCGCGGCTAATCACTGCGTACTGCAAAATGCAGATCGCTCCAATGACTAGCCCGGTAAGACCGAGAAGCCCCGAAACTTCTTTCCAAATCGCGGCGACAACCGCAGCATTTTCTATCGTGACGACGACTGTTCCGTAGGGTCTGCCGTGAAAAGACATAGGACGAATAACGTCGGTTTGCGCCGCGGGAATCCGATCGAACAGGGCGGCAAACCAATCCGGCGGCTTGCCGAT
>Ga0187784_10004491_pt1 | contig 11284 bp, 8 predicted proteins | sample 1015_SJ02_MP15_2_FD_132964 | JGI IMG/M metagenome (GOLD analysis project Ga0187784, IMG submission 132964) | Tropical peat soil microbial communities from peatlands in Department of Meta, Colombia - 1015_SJ02_MP15_20_MG | ecosystem: Environmental > Terrestrial > Soil > Wetlands > Peat | place... | reverse complement strand
TCTACGATGCATTGGGAGTCGCAAGTCCTCAATATCAGGACATAAATACGCAATGTAGTGACGACACAAAAAATTAGGTGCTTGAATTTACGATGTTTTTTTCTCTAAACTGATAATGACCGGATTTACCAGATTCAAAGATCATCTGCCAGTAATCATAATTCTGCCTACCACCGAATACCGTAGAGGATAGGTCTTTGTTAACCCACAATGGTAGGTTTCGGAAATTCTTTATAAAGACTCTTATTATTTCCCATAGGGGTTGGGGAAATCTGTATTGAAATAATTTGTTCTCATTGATTGGTCTGCCAAGCATTATAAAATAATTCTTAATGATCTGCCCGATATACTTTAACCATACGTACATAATTTCTTCTCTTCCAATTCGATACGCCCTAACGTGCACTAATGGTATAGCCTCACCATTTTGCAGTCTATGTTCGATTTTAAATGTCCCTTCTTCGAGGTCAAAATGGCCTATATATATCTCTTCAGCAATTACATTCATTAATTCAAGTATCTGTTGTTTTTCTAGTTCTCTTGGATTTTCTCCTTCGTCTAATTTAAAATTAATCGGAGTGTCAAGAACATCTTGGTAAATAAAAAAAGAATAAAATGTTCTATCAATTGAACTATATGAAACAGGCTTGTCTTTCGCTTTTCCAGCAAAGTCAATGTAGTCAGTAAGTTTATTATCTTGAGTGTGAGTAATTGAGTTGCGAACAGAATCCAATATATATCGCTTCATCTCTTTAGATTCACCTTTGAAGTACTTAACTAAATCTCTTTCCGAAAAACCTAAATAGTCTGGGTCGAATCCCATATCCCTTTGATACCTTTGCACTCTGTCAATGTACAGGGCATTTCCCAAATGTCTTTGAATGTCTTTACCGAAAGCAACTTGCCTAAGAGTAGTTCCTGCATTAGTATTGGTTGTTAGTAGAATATCCAAGTCCGGATTGATGAAAACCCTAACCGGAAGTTCTTTAACACCAAGCAAGATTTGTGCAGCGGCTTTATGCTGACCATCGAATATGTTAATTTCCGATTTGGAGCCATCAACGATCTGCGTCCAAGCCAGGGATATATGAAGTTGGGGACGCTTGTTATAAAATTCTTCAACTAGTTTTGAAATATTCTGACCAATAGGGCGGGGATTTATCCTTTGATCGTGATACAGGTACTGAATCGGAATCTTTGAGAAAAAATATTCAAAGCCGTTCAAATCATCCTTGTAGATCGCTTCCTCAATCACGCTTGAACAGCCCAAATCAGAGTGGCAGAATCGTATCGTGTTTGAATTACGGGAAAATGAAAGGTTGTATTTTGATCCCCCGAACTTCTTCAGAATGTCACCTAAATCGGCTCCCCTATTGCCTTCCTGTATTTCTTCATTGATTCGGTTGAACGTTTGCAGTATGCGGGCTACTTCCAAATTAGATGCTTGTTTGGACCGATTGCAGGTCGCGTGTGTTAAAGCGAAGTTTGATGGATCATCCTTTCCGCTCATCTTTATAGGGATCACGTGATCGATATCGATTTGATCTTTGTGAACGACGAGATCAATCTCTTCTCCGCAGATGAAACAGTTCCCCTTTTGGGTCTCGTGTAATTTGTTGATAAGATTATCTCGTTCAATTGAGGACAGTCGGTTGAGATACAAAGATGGCATATCGACCTCCCTTAGGTGTGAGAACCATGTCTTTCATAACAGCAATTTTTCTAAATCGTTTGACAGGCGATCCGCATTTGGCGGACCCCAGCTCAGTTCACGAAAGAGAAATAGAAGATTCAACCTTCAGAGTTTGGCGATTGTTCGCTTCGCCCTTCAATCTTTCCAACGTCACCACAAACAAGCTTATCTGCCCTGTGTAAACATGCTTCCGTTCTTGCAGTTATGCTTCACTGCCATTGCGAAATTCAACCAAAGCGTAATTAGTCCAATCATCGCTGGACAGTCTATAAACCCAAGTTTGACAGTTCACCCCAATAATTACCTTCAGATTTTCTGTAAGTGGTTGAATTGAGCCGTGCAAAATTGCAAAAATCAGAAATCTCTGTAGTACGAAAATATCGAAATAAATTCTTGATTATTGCCTTCGTATTATCGTATATTCCCTTTAGACATGTACGTACGATTGAGCACAAAGCGGTCAGAGGAAATGACCTACCAGTATTTGCAGTTGTGTGAATCCTACCGCAACGACAAGTGAGAACCTCGCACCAGGGTCATAGCCAATTTTGGCAGGGCGGATAAGCTCGATTCAAAAAAGATCGACCAGACTATTACCGCGCTTCTCAAGTACTCATCCAGCCCGGCGCTTACGCCACCGCCGGCCGAAACCGAGTACGGCAGGGTCCGCGATCTCGGTAATATCCTGGCCCTTGAGCACCTTTGGAACCGGTTGCTGATCGGCCCAAAAATCGGCGCCAGCCTCAAGGACAACAGAATGGAGTTCAATGTTGCCGATATGGTTAAGGTAATGGTCCTTAACCGCGCCTGTGATCCGAACTCAAAACTCGGCGTGATGCGCTGGCTTAGCACTGTTCAAATTCCCGGCCTTAATTCCGAGGAGGTCGACTATCAGCATCTGCTCAGAGCAATGGATTATTTGGTCGAAGCAAAGGAGTCGCTTGAAAAGGAACTTTTCAATCAGCTTGTTACGCTTTTTTCTCCCAAGGTGGACCTTGTCTTCTACGATCTCACATCATCCTATTTTGAAGGAGACGGGCCGGGGCTCGCCTCATTTGGCTACTCCAGAGACCAGCGTCCCGACAGAAAACAGATTGTTTTGGCTCTGGTCGTAACTCGCGAAGGGCTGCCGATTACCCATGAGGTCCTTGCCGGCAACACACCCGATGTCACCACTTTAAAATCAACAGTTGAGAAGCTTTCACGAAAATTCAACATTGGGAAAACAGTCTTTGTTTGTGATCGTGGCCTGGTCAGCGAAGATAACCTCGAGAAACTCGATGAGTTTAAATTTCCCTACATCGTTGCCCTTAAACCGAGAGGAAACAATGAGGCCAAAGCTTTGTACCAAAAAAGCCTTGCCGGCTTTGCCCGGGAGGCCTCACTCGGCGAGTTGCGTATAAAAGAGAAAAGGCAAAATGGGTTTCGCTATATCTCCTGCCACAATCCCGAGGTGGCCGAGAAAAAGAAGAAAAAGCGGGAGGAGTATTATTCAAAAATCAGGACCGAAGCCCGAAAGCTGGAAAAGCAGTTCCGCAAAGGCCGTCTCAAGGAAATCGACCTTCACCATCGGCTAAGCGAAACCATTGAAAAATACCACATGAAAAAATATCTCGATCCAAGGATCGAGGGCGATAAACTCATCCTCTACATTCATCCTGAAGTCTGGGAGCAGGAAGCTTTCCTGGATGGAAAGTTTTTTCTCAAGACCAACATAGACGAAAAGCACCTTCCAACCCCCGAAGTGGTGCGTTCCTATAAGCAGCTACAGCAGGTCGAACGCGCCTTCCGTGAACTGAAGGACTTCCTGAAAATACGACCGATCTTTCATTACAGCGATTCCAGGGTAAAGGCTCATGTTTTTGTCTGTGTCCTGGCCTACCTTCTTGAGCAATTGATCGATCTTCAGCTCAAGAGGGCATCGAAAACTCATTCGGCCAGGCGTGCACTCTTTCTTCTTTCGCAACTCAAAAGCATCGAGTGCAAGGCAAATGGAAGGAGTCTGGTGGTGACCAATCGAATTGATCCTGAAATAGAAAGCCTGTTGGAGGCACTGGGTGTTCGGAAACCTGAAAAAATCCTTAATAATTAACAAGTTACCACGTTTGTAGTCACGAAACCCGAATTTTTATCCTGAAAATACAGCAGCTTACGAGGCAACTGTCAAAGTCGGGTATAAAGGAAGAACTCACGAGTCAAAATCTTTCTTGCATAATGGAGGTAAAAGACTGGTTTTCCAGCACTTTTCAGAAGTTTGGTTTCAACAAAGCAGCCATAACCGACAATTCGGTTCTTTTCGCTGACCAGAATTCCGCAATCGCAATCCGAGATAAGACCGTCAATGCTTTCCAGCCAATCCGAATTACTGGTAAATAATTCGTCAGGATAAAGAAGAATGGTTCCCGGCAAAGCGTTTTCCAGGTAATGTTTTCTAATGGCAAGGGATTTTTTGCCGTACATTACCATCGGGGCCATGATATAGACTGTTCCGAATCGGTCGGAATCCCGCAAAATCGGCGGGACAACATTTCTACCCATTGACCTGTTCTCCTTTCCCGTAATACTTCCATGCCACAAGGCTGTTTATAAAAATGCGTCCATTCTTTTTACTGACCGCCCCTTTGGGGAATATTCCCGCTTCGATATCCTCCATGATATCCTGGATTCTTACCTGATACCAATAACTCACTGACTCTATCGGCGTTAACTCCCCCGAAAACGCTTTCCGCTTTGTGTATTCTTTTGGATATTTGCCTTCAATCCGGGTCAAAGTCCCATCTTTTTGGGCTTTTGCGTAAATTTCTGACGGTTCCGGGAAAATATGCAGATCAAACGCAAAATGGTTGTATTTTTTATAGATTGTGAAAACACGTCCATCGTTTAATTCGACCTGGATATTCGCGTAGCTCCTTCCAGTTTCCCGCACAACCCAAATTTCTTTGATGTCATCTACTTCGAAGGAAACTTTGGATTTCGCCTTGTCGTGTAAACCGAAGTCGATACCGGTAGGCTATGCAATACCGCTTAACCCTGCTTTCTAGACAACCGTAAAGGTAATTCAGACAGGCGTGGAACGGTCTTATGGCAAACCGGCCGTTCCGGCAGGTTTTCGGACTCACTCTTGCTCCAATCGACAGCCAATGTTCCGGAATCGGCCTTACAGGCGATAATTTCCATTTAAGAGGGATACCTTCGAAAGCCCCCCAATAAGACATCGCTGCCTGTGCTTCAACCTTCATCATTTGGTCAGGATTTTCACACTTCGTGAGATCACCCTGGAAGTCCCGCAGATATGCAATGCCTTTTTCAATAGACCGCTTTTCACCAACCGTTAGCGGACTTCCGTCAAGTCCGACCATTTTCAGACTCTTCAGGGTTTCCAACTGCCCCTCGAATTTTTCCTGTAAAAGTCCAATTGCAAGTTTGCGTTGCAATTCAAGGCTTGCAAGTGCCTGTCGCTGTTTTACTATCGTACTTATTCCTGCGGGAGCATATCGGTAAGTAGGTTCCCTTGATAGTCGACCATGTTGACCACTATCCCAATGTCCATAAGCCATTGAACGGCATCCAGGCTGAGAAGGGGGTTTGATTTTGCAATTTCGCAAAAACCGGTGCACTGTCAACTAAGGGCTTGTCCGTAAATAAGCCTGTTAGGAGCGCGCCCAAAGCAGGCCAAAAGTCGGATGCGAGCACAAAGGTTTTATTTACGGACAGGCCCTAAGTTCTATTGTGGTGGAAATGTGTTCGACATTCCCGGGCATGTACTTCATTTTGTCCACACGATGTTTCCGTTCTTGATAACACGTTCCACGGTGCTGACCGCGAGGTGGTAGGGAATGAATCTATAGGAAGGGAATTCATGAACCGCCAGGTCGCCGCGCTTTCCCACATCGATGCTGCCGATGGTATCGGCGCGTCCGAGTGCGGCGGCGCCGTTGATTGTCAGCGCCGTGACGGCTTCCTCGGGTGTTATCTCCATGTAGAGGGTTGAAAGGGCAACGATCAAAGGGATCGATTCCGTAAAGCAACTGCCCGGATTCATGTCCGAGGCCAAGGCTACCGCGCACCCGCTGTCAATCATGAAACGGCCCCGTGCATAAGGCTCCCTCAGGCTGAAAGCCGTTGCGGGAAGCAGCGTGCATATCACCCCTTTTCGGGCCATTTCAACAATACCGGCATCAGACGCTTGCAGCAGGTGGTCAGCGGATACGGCGCCCAGTTCGGCTGCCAGTTCGGCTCCCCCCGTCCTGAAAATCTCGTCTGCATGGATCTTGAGTTTAAGACCGTATTCCCTGGCCTTCAGAAGAAGTCTTCTTGACTGTTGTATAGAGAAAACGTTCTTTTCACAAAAGATGTCGCAAAATTCGGCGAGTTTTCGCTCCGCGATCACCGGCAAGACATCGCAAACCAGGAAGTCGATAAAATCGTCCTCCCGGTTGCAATAATCCGCCGGGACCGCGTGGGCGCCGAGAAATGTCCGAACCACGTCCACCGGGTGGATCGAATCGATCTCGGCCATCGCTTCCAGTTGCCTTATTTCCGTTTCGCTGTCGAGTCCGTAGCCGCTCTTGCCTTCAACGGTGGTTACCCCGAAGGTGAGCATGGAATCGAGCCGTTTGAGCCCTGCCCCGATCAACTGATCTTTGGACGCGGCTCGAGTGGCGGCGACCGTGCTGACGATGCCCCCGCCGCGCTGCATGATGTCCATGTAGCTGTCTCCGCGCAGCCTCCACGAGAACTCGTCGGCCCTGTAGCCGCCAAAAACGAAATGGGTATGGGAATCGACAAAACCGGGCAGAACTGCCCGGTTTTCAGCGTCAATTACCGTAAAGCCCGACTGGTCGAATCCGTCCAGAATTTCACCGGTGCTTCCCACTGCGGCTATGACCCCCTCTCGAACGACCACCGCGCCGTTCGGGATGACTTTCAGGTCCTGCATCTCCAGGCCGCTCTTGGCGCTAAAACCGCTGCAGGTGACCAACTCCGCGGCGTTCCTGACGATCAGGTTTCCGTTCATCGACTATCTTTCCCGTCACTTGTTCCTAATGCATTTCCGACCAGTTTTCGAATCATACTCTCATCGGCAAGGTAAGGGAGCGTGATATGGTCCATTCCGCTCCTGGTCCGATTGTATTCGATAGCCGTGCGGATGGAATTCTCGTTTCTGGCCCAGGCCCTCCTGGCGACACCCCCCATCACGTCCCAGGGAATGGCCTTCCTTATGACGTTATCGACCCGTTCGCTGCCATCCAGGACCAGTCCGAAACCGCCGTTTATCGCGTTCCCGATTCCCACCCCGCCTCCGTTATGAAGGGACACCAGGCTCATGCCCCGGGCGGCATTTCCGGCAAAACACTGGGTGGCCATATCCGCCATGATGTTGCTGCCGTCATTGATATTGGCTGTTTCCCTGAAAGGTGAATCCGTCCCTCCCGCGTCGTGATGGTCCCGGCCGATCATCACCGGTCCGATTTCACCCTTGCGGACGAGTTCGTTAAACCTGAGTGCGATCTCCATTCTGCCCAATGCATCCTGGTACAGGATTCGCGCCTGGGTGCCCACCACCAGCCTGTTCTTCTCGGCATCTCTGACCCATACGTAGTTGTCTCGATCCTGAAACCGCCTGTCAGGACTGATGCACGACAGGGCTGCCATGTCCGTTCTCCGAAGGTCTTCCGGCTTTCCGCTGAGGCATACCCAGCGGAAAGGCCCATAGCCATAGTCAAACAACATGGGTCCCATGATATCTTCCACGTAGGAAGGAAGGACAAACCCGTCCATCGGATTCTGACCGTTTCGGCAGATGTCTTTTACACCGGCATCATAAATTGCTTTGAGAAAACTGTTCCCGTAATCGAAAAAGTAGGCCCCCGCGTCTACAAGGGTCCTGATTAATCGGTAGTGTTTGACCAGAGAACGGTTCACCAGTTCCTTGAACTTTGCGTGCTCTGTTCGGAGCAGTTCGGTCCGCTGCGCGAATGTCAATCCCTGAGGACAATATCCTCCGTCATAGGCGGCATGGCAGGATGTCTGGTCGGAGAGAAGATCGATCCTGGTATCATGGGTGACCGCATATTCGAGAAGATCTACGATGTTTCCGTGGAATGCTATGGACATCCCTTCTTTTCTGTCGGCGTATTCCCCGGCAACCTTGAATGCCTCCGCCGGATCTTCCACAATCCGCCGGACCCAGCCCTGATCGTAGCGGGTTTTTATCCGGGAGCTGTCCACCTCGGCGATCAACCCGACGCCGTTGGCTATCTCCGCCGATTTCCCCTGTGCCCCGCTCATTCCACCCAGACCCGAGGACACGAACAGGATTCCGCTCATGTCGGTCCCGGAAGTCCTTCCCAGTTTTGCACGGCTCGCATTCAGGATGGTGTTGTAGGTTCCATGCACGATCCCCTGGGGACCAATGTACATCCAACCCCCTGCGGTCATCTGCCCGTAATTGGCGACCCCGATGGCCGCCGCTCGATGCCAGTTTTCCTGATCGTCAAAAAGACCGACCATGAGTCCGTTGGTGATGATCGCTCGAGGGGCTTCGATGCTGGATGAAAAAAGACCCAGAGGGTGCCCGGATTCCACGACCAGGGTCTGTTCTCTGGTCATCAGTTCCAGGTACCTCTTTATCAGGCAATACTGCATCCAGTTCTGGCAAACCTGGCCGGTTTCGCCGTAGGTCACCAGCTCATAGGGATATAGAGCGACTTCAAAGTCGAGATTGTTGTCTATCATGACCTGGAAGGCCCTGCCTTCAATGCAGCTGCCAATGTAGCCGTCGATGGGTTTTCCCTTGATATGTCCTTCGGGCCTGAACCTGTAACCGTAAATTCTACCCCTGGTCAAAAGTTCGTCCAAAAATTCGGGGGCGAGTTCCTTATGCCAAGCCTCCGGGACATAACGGAGCGCGTTTTTTAGCGCGAGCCCGGTGTCCGCCGCATTCAGCTTGAACTCTCTTTTCGGGGCCCTGCGAATTCCTTCCACGAACGGTTTTCTCTCGGGCAACCGCTCGAAGATACGCTCCAGCTTGATGCTCATGCCATTGGAAACATCCGGATTGGTGATCATTGTTTCCCTCGTTGGTTGCATGTGCAGGAAAGCCACAATATTCATCGTGCCCGCCGCGGTGAACAACGCTCCGCTTTTTGCCGACCGACTCTTCGCTCGCCCCGTTTTGAATTGCAGGAGGCCTGGAGAGAGGCAAACACGGTAACTCCCAAAAGGTTTCGTGATTCTGCGAACTGCCGGGTCATTCCAGAAGCCCTATCTTGCTCTCCACTCTTGCCAAAATCTCGCCAGTGCGTATCAGCGACGCCGCCGTTTCTATTTCAGGGGCCAGGAAACGGTCATGATCCAGCAAGGGAACATGCTCCCTTATGGCGCGGTACGACTCCAGTGTCCCTTTGCCCGCTTTTCCGCAGGTCAGCATGTCCATGGCCTGACAGGCGCACAGCAGCTCAATGGCCAGGACATATTCCGCATTCTCGATCGCGGACCTGCATTTCCGAGCTGAAATAGTCCCCATGCTGACATGATCTTCTTTGTTGCCGGAAGTGGGAATCGAATCCACGCACGCCGGATGGCTAAGGCATTTATTCTCGCTGACCAGGGCGGCAGCCGTGTACTGAGCGATCATGAATCCGGTGTTCAGTCCGGTGTCCTGAATCAAAAAAGCGGGCAGGCCGCTGAGCTGCGGATTAACCAGCCTTTCTATCCGCCTTTCGGACACGTTGCCCAATTCGGAAGCGGCCATAGTCAGAAAATCAGCGCACAGTGCCAACGGCTGTCCGTGAAAATTTCCGCCCGTAAGCACCCGCTGTGTGTCAGCGAGTATGATTGGATTGGTGGTGGTGGAATTAATCTCGATTTCCACCGTCCGGCGAGCATGTTCTGTGGCGTCCCGGGACGCTCCATGAATTTGGGGGGAACATCTTATGGTGTAGGCGTCCTGTATTCGGGAACAATCCTTATGCGAAGATATGATTTCACTATTTTCCGTTAAGCGCGTCATGTTGCGGGCAGCGGCTTGCTGCCCGGGGTGCGGCCTGAGGAGGTGAATTTGCGGGTCGAATGTAGCGTCGGTGCCCATAAGCACCTCCAGAGTCATTGCGCAGGCAATGTCCGCTACTTTTGCCAGTCTCGTGGCGTCATATACGGCCAGAAGGGTCAGTGAGGCCATGACTTGGGTTCCATTGATCAAAGCCAACGCCTCACCCGCTTCCAACGTCACCGGTTGGAGACCGGCTGCCGCCAGGGCATCCTTGCCCGTCATCCGTTTGCCCTTGAAGAAAGCCTCCCCTTCGCCGATTAGAACCAAAGCCACATGCGCCATGGGAGCCAAATCTCCGCTCGCCCCCACCGAGCCCTTGCATGGAACCACCGGGTAAATCCCCTCGTTGAGGACATTCAACAGGGCGGAAAGGGTTTCGAGCCGGATGCCCCCATATCCTTTGGCCAAATCGTTAGTCCTCACAGCCATGGTTCCCCTGACAACCTCTTCGGGGAGCGGCTCGCCAACACCTACAGCATGGCTGCGCAACGTGTTCCGCTGCAAAGCGATCGTGTCCTTCTCCGGAATGCCCACCTGACAAAGTGCTCCGAGGCCGGTGGTGATGCCGTAGATCACCTTCCCTTCCCTCACCCATTTTTCAACAAGCGCCCTGGACCTCATCACCGCTGACACAGCTCCCTCGGAAAGTGCCGCGGTCCTATGACCTCGGGCGATTTCCACCAGGTCCTCAATCCCTATCCGATCCGTGCCGAGTATTATTTCATCCATGCTTTATTCTGCTTCCATTTCTTTTCGAAAGATGTCTCCTCGGTTTTAGCCGCTCGCTATACCCATGACGATCGGCCGTAAATCGATCTTGGTCGGAAATGAATTGGAGATGACCGGAAGATAGCGTTTCGGAACATCGTTTCGGTTGATGCCGCCTTTCATTTTGCCCCTTTGCTAAAATGTACGGGGCGTCGATTAGGTATTATAATACAGCCGCGGCAAAAATCTCCTGCATTGGTTGACTCCCCGGGCACTCGGACAGGATGATTTCTCAACTCTTTCCTCAGGCTATGGCAACGTCAGAGAAAAGGAAATCCGTTTTCTTTGAAAAGGAGTACTTGATAAAAGTCCCGATTTGGCGCAGTATCACGGCTTCGCTGATCGTCCAACGTCTTATTCCGGGAGTCGCTAAAGGAACCCGGGCCTCACCAATTCCGCTGTGCAAATACATGGTTTGCCCCACGAACTCAGTTGGGCCGATTCGCTCATTCAAAATGTGGGAGGGACCGAACATGCTGGATTCAAAATGGTTCACCATTGCCGGTACACTGATGCTGGGGCTGTTTGTCGCTTTTTTGGATCGCATAAACCTGTCGGTTGGTCTTTTAGCCATGTCGAAAGATCTGGGATTCGCGGGAGACCAGTTTGCAGTCGTATCCAGCCTGGTGTTGACGGTCTTTTTGATCGGATATGGTTTTTCAAACTTTTTCGGAGGGATAGTAACCAGAAATGTAGACCCGAAAACCACAGTAATTGCGATGATGGCGATCTGGTCTGTATCCACCATCCTGACAGGGTGGGTAACATCC
>Ga0187784_10004490_pt1 | contig 11285 bp, 6 predicted proteins | sample 1015_SJ02_MP15_2_FD_132964 | JGI IMG/M metagenome (GOLD analysis project Ga0187784, IMG submission 132964) | Tropical peat soil microbial communities from peatlands in Department of Meta, Colombia - 1015_SJ02_MP15_20_MG | ecosystem: Environmental > Terrestrial > Soil > Wetlands > Peat | place... | reverse complement strand
TCCCGCCGTGTCCATGATCGAAACAACGTGGCTGTCGTTGTCATATGAATACGCCGTGACCACGCCGTTCGAGCGCGACATCGAAACCAAACGGTGCGCGGCGTCGAAGGTGAAGGCGACGGATGCTCCCGTCCAGTCGGTTACGGTCGCAAGCAGGCCGCGGGGATCGTAGGTATACGTGACCGTTTTGCCGCTTGCGTAAGTGATGCCGGCGATCCGGCCGACGGAATCACGCGTGATGGTGAGGCCGTTCGATCCGATGAGGTGTCCGTCGGCGTCGAGTGTGAACGAGAACCCGGTGCCACCAACCAGCCGGTTGTCGCCATCGTAACTGTACTTGTAGGTGACGCCGTCGGAATACTGCGCCTGCGTAAGATCGCTCGCGCCATCGTAACTCAAATTGACCGAATCGAGGGGTGAAGTGAGCGAGGCGACGCGGTTGCGCGAATCGTAAGCGACTTTCACCGTGTTCCCCACGGGATCGGTCGTGCCCGTCAGGCGCCCCAGATTGTCGGTCGCAAGGCTCCATACGTTGCCGTCCGGATCGGTTACCGAGTTCAACACCGGCAGGGCGCCCCAGGCGAGAGCCGTCGAGATTCCGCCCGGCGCGGTGAGGGTGCTCGGAAGGCCGCGCGGCTCATAAGCGATGCTCCCCTGGCGGCCGAGCGCGTCGGTGACCGCGGTGACACGGCTCAGCGCGTCGTAAGCGACCGTCGTGGTCTCGTTGAGCGGCGTGGTGAACTGCACCGGCCGCCCGTCTTTGTCGACCTGAATGGTCCGCTGATTCCCGAGCGCGTCGGTGACGCCGGTCAGGCGGCCTTCGGCGTCGTAGCCGTAGGTAGTCGCGTTGTCCGCCGGATCGGCGGCGGTTTGCAGCCGCTCCAGTTTGTCGTAGGTGAAGGCGAACGCTTCATTCGCCGCGTCGGTGATCGTGGTGGGGGAGCCGATGGGATCGTACTGATAGGTGGTTTTGTTGCCGGCGAGATCCGTGCTCGAACTGGGCAGATCGTCGGTGTCATACGATGCGGTCGCGGTTTTGGAAAGCGCATCGGTGACCGATTGGGGATTATTGTTGGGGTCGTAGGCGAACATGGTCACGTTGCCGCGCTCGTCCGTTACCGAGAGGATCTGGTCGACGGCGTCGCGGGTGAAGGATCGCGAGGTCTTATCGGCGAACTGAATCTGGGCGAGGCGCTTGAGATTGTCGTACGTGTAAGTTGTGACGTTGCCGGCCGGATCTTTCGCGGTGGCGAGCGTCGCGTCGGCGTTGTAGGTGAGCGTGGTCACGCCTCCCGCCGGATTGGCGATCGTCAGGACCTGCCCCCGCGAGTTGTAGGTGTAGGTTGTGGTTTTCCCTGCCTGGTCGGTACCGCTGAGGACGTTGCCCGATGCATCGTAGCTGAACGTCTCCGAGGTCCCGTCCGGGTAGGCCAGCTTTGCCAGATTGTAGAAAGTGAAGCTCCCCTGTACCTGCGCCTGCCAGGTGGCGGTTGTGGTGTTGCCTTGCCGGTCCGTGATCGAAGCGGGCAGGCCCGAAGCCGGATCGTAGGCGATCGACTCCGTGTTTCCCAGCCGGTCCGTGAGAGTGATCGGCCGGTGCGCGGAATCGTAGGTGAATGAAGCGGTCGCGCCCGTGGCATCGGTGACGCTCGAAAGACTGATCAGGTTGGCGAAGTTGAAGGTTGTGGTCCGGCCCAGGGGATCGGTAACCGTATTCAGGCCGGGAGCGCCTCCGACCACGTAAGAGAACGCCGTCTTGTTGCCCTCGCTGTCGAGCTGATCGCTCACGCGAAAGAATACGTCATAGCTCTGGCTATAGGGAACATTGCCGCGCGGAAGCCTGGTGCTGGTAATGGCGAAGTTATCGTCCGATGCATAGGTGGTGGTGTGTCCGTTGGCATCGGTCACGCTGGCGAGCAGGTTCCCGTTGCGTCCGTAGGAGACCGAGCGCCCTGTCTGATCCGTGATCTTGGACACGTTCATGCCGTTGTAGGTGAAGTTCAGCGTGCGGCCCAGTCCGTCGCTGACCTGGGTGGGACCGAACACCGATTGTGTGACGGTCAGCGTGTTCCCGTTGCGATCGGTGATCGCCGTCAGGGCGCCGGTCGAATTGAAGCTGAAAATCAGGTTCTGGCGCGGATCGAGAAAATTGAAGCCATTTGCCGCCCTCACCAATTGATAGGGCCGCGCCGCGGGGAACACCATTTGGAATCCGGAGCCGCTTGCCTGAAAGCTCACCCTTCCGCCCTCGACGATGACCACAACGTTCTGGGCGTCCGTGACGATGTAGGGATCGAAATTCGTCATCCAGTTGTAGCCCAGGATTCCGACGTAGGAACTCTCGACCAGATTCGACGCAAAGGCCCGTCGCAGCACCAGCGGCAGGGGTCCGCCCAGAGAAAAATCGATGGTGGGGGGAACGGTGTACTCGCCGCTGCCGAGGGCGACGGGGTCGGCGGCCGAGGGCTGATCCAGCCCGTTGCCGGCAGGTTGGATCGCCTGGAGATCGCATTGGCCCGTCTTGTCTTGGCTTGCGAGCTGAATGGTCGTGGCCTTCCCGTCGGCGCCTGTTATTGTGAACGTAATTGGAGGAACGACGTTGGAATTCCCTTCGGTCAAAGTGCCGCTCACCTTGTATGGAACGAGGCCCTGTACGAATCCCGACCCGCTCGTTTCGCCTCCGAAGTTATTGGATATGGTGCCGTCAGGATTGAAGACCAGGAAGGTCGGCGAATTTCCATCAATATTCACGACAAAAGGATAGAGCGCCAGGCCGTACAGGGGTATCGGCAGGTTGCCAGTACAATTTACTGCCAGGTAGTTGTCTGCCGACGTGGGGTCGGCACCAGCGCTTCCTTGCAACGCGCGGAGTGAAAGTTTCTGCATCGGGGAGACTGAAGACGAGGGGCCTGTGAAAGACGGTACCCCACACGACGTCAGCAGAAACAGGAGCGCGAGTGGGGCCAGACCAAGTTGACCAGGCGTTGGCATGTGATGATCCCCGAGAACATTTATTTCTCTACCCATTTGAATCAGAAAGCGCATTCGCTCGGAAAAAAGCCTCAACAAAATTCGTATAATGTTTTGAAACTCATATGCCCGCCAAATTCTATGCCGCTGATCCGGCTGTGGCGGAATTGTACGACGACCTGCGCCGCATCGCCGCTTCCTATCTCCGGCGCGAGCGCTCCAGCCATACGCTGTAACCCCCGACGGAGAATACATAGTCTATTGGGATGGAGTGGACACGACCACCTTTGAACGCCTATTCAAAGAGCGCGGCCTGCCCGCTGCCATCCGCTCCGACAACGGTGTTCCGTTCGCCTCTCCCAACGGACTGTTCAATCTCTCCAGGCTCTCGGTCTGGTGGTTGCGCCTGGGCATCTCGATCGAACGCATTCAGCCTGGTCATCCGAAGCAGAACGGCCGACACGAGCGCATGCACCTCACACTGAAAAAAGAACCCACGCGTCCCGCCGGCGCCAATCTGCTGCAGCAGCAAGCCAAGTTCGACGCCTTCTTAGAGGAGTTCAACAACCAGCGGCCGCACGAAGCGCTCAACATGAAATGTCCCGCCGAGCTCTATGCTTCTTCCTGCCGCCCCTATCAAGGCATTCAGGAACCGCACTATCCGTTTCACGACAAGACGGTTGTCGTCACCGACTGCGGCCGGCTGTGTCTGTATCGCAAGAAAATCAATCTCAGCACTTGTTTGGCTGGCCAAGCGGTTGGCATCCAGGAAGTAGACGACGGCATCTGGCTGGTCAGCTTTATTGATTACGGCCTCGGCTATATCGATCTGGAGGAGAAAGCTCTGCAGCCTCTGCCCAATCCCTTCGGTCCAAAAGTGTTACCTATGTCTTAGGAACGTTCTGTTACCCAGTATCGATCAGCACGAACTTCAGGGGAACGGCAGGTCGGGTCGCTTCCGCGACCGACAAAAGCTTCCGCTAATCCGATTCCCGACCCTTACGCAGAAATGTTTGTGCTAGCGATCTCTCGAACCCCGCTACCAGTTCTTTTCCCAAACCCGCACGATCGGGTAACGGCCATTGTTGGGTGGTTCATATTTAGAGTGCTGATACCACCAGACGAGCCTCGCTTGTCCGTCAGCGGCAAACACCGGGTCGGATGCGACCTTGTCCAGGAACTCCTTGGCAAGATCCGGGTTGTCAGCCATGGTTTTGCGTGCGATGGGTTCGGTGAGATACTCGGCGGGCACACCGTTGATGTACGGACTGGCCGGCGCGCCACCGCGCCCTGTTTGTGCTCCGGTGGTGGTGCCACCACGCCCGCCGCCGCCTGCGCCACCCCGTCCAGCGCCACCCCCACCGCCTCCGCGGCCTCCGCGGCCGCCGCTCGTTATTGCCGCGTACATAAACCCGTAGCGCGCTAGCGAATCCGGCGCTTCGGGCTCTAATGTGGCTAGAATCAGGCGCGCGCGCCGCTGCTTCGCCGGCACCCAGTAGGCGCCCTGCGCAACGGTCATCTTCTCCTTCACCGGGCGCGCTTCAAAGTCGTACATCGCGCGCCCGATCCCATCGCCGCCGTTTGCCGAGGTGATGTTGGAGAATCGAAAGGTTTCGAATTCCTGCGTAATGGGCTTCGCGGTGCGCTCCATTTCCACGCCGTGCAGCGTCAGTAGGTCCGCGACCTCCTTCCATTCCGGCGGAATCAGGTAACCGAGCGGTATCCGCGCTTCCGCGGTGGTGTCGATCTCATCGTGAATGACGGTTTGGATGTCATCCTTCTCGGCGACATACTGGAGCGCCGTGGTTCCGGTGATGATGCTGGGGACCTGAGCGCGCTTAAGCGAGTGATACACCACCGGATGGCTTTTCGACTCGCTCACGCGTCCGGCCAGATAGACCGGCGGCGCCGAACGGTCGCCGGGCAGCGCGGCCATCCGCTGATCGGTTTCGCGCACGGCTTTGCGCAGCGCTTCGGGATCGAGCGCGATGGTGTCGATGGAATCCCGCATGATGTCATAATGCGCCCAGGCGCGCGTACGCCCGGTCTTCAGGCTGTGGCTCTCCACCAGCAGCGACGGCCGGTTCTGCAACGCGACGTACAAATGCGAATAGCGCGGCGAAAACACTTCCATGAAGAATTCACGCGGATTCCCAGTGTTCTGCAGCGCGCCGTAGGGTGCCACCAGATGTCCATCGGCGGCCATGCGTTTGTCCAGCTCGGGGATAAATTTCTGGTTCACCCACGTGCGGGCTGGCTCGGCGATGTCCTGATTGCGTGCCATGTCCCAGGTTACGTCGTACTGAAAATCCGCGCCGTCAGTGACATGGTTATCGATGTGGAAATCGGGATTCCAGGCGACGAACAGCCGGAGCCAGGCGCGCATTTCGGGTGTGTCGGCCTTGATGTAATCGCGGTTCAGATTGAACTGCTGCGCGGTGGCGCGCGTACCCGTATCGCGCGGACCGTTCTGCTGGGGCCGGTTGTAGGCGCTGACGGACTCGTGGCCGTCGACGTTGAACACCGGAATGATGACGAAGATGGCTTTATCGAGCCACGCGGAGAATTTCTTCGTTACGGTCATGTCACGCACGAGCATGAGGACGGTGTCCTTGCCCTCGATTTCGCCCGCGTGGATGCCGCTTTGGATCAGGATGACCGCCTTGCCGGTGCGCGCAGCGGCTTCGGGTGTAAAGGCGTGGTCCTTCGACACCACCAGCGCAATCATCGTGCGGCCCTGGGGCGTGGTGCCGATATTCAGCACCTTCACCTGGTTGGATGCCTTTTCGAGGCGGTGTGAGATTTCGACGCACTCGGCGTAGGGTGCGGTAAGGTTCCAGCCGGTTTTTTCGCCGGTCGTGAGCAGATTAGGCGGTGACGCTTTGGTGCTGGCGGAAAGGAACGCGGCCTCCGCGGCCGCCGGAGGCTCAATCGCGGAATGAGGAGCGACGGGCTCCTGGGCGACGGCGATGATGCCCATGGCGCCAACGAGCGATACGAATCGGAGCATTTGAGAATGATATCCCACTGAGGTCCTATCGCTGATCGCTCGAGTTACTTGCGGCGCGCCTTGTTGATTTTTACGGGGGTCACAAGTCTCTGCTTCTCGGCCGGCATCATCCAGATCTTCTTGACCACATCCATACCATCGACCACCTTGCCGAAAGCCGCAAAACCTTGGCCGTCCGCGTTACGCATGCCTCCGAAATCAAGAGAAGGTGTGTCTTCAATGCAAATGAACACTTCCGATTGCGCCGAGTCGGCCGCCCTGTTCCGCCCCGCGGAAACCGTGCCTGCAAGGTGTTTAAGCCCCGTCACGCTGGTTCGCTCGAGCGGAATCGGCGGAAATTTATCCGCATTCCTGCTACGGTCCAGATCCCCGTCAATAACATTGATCGGGTTATCCTTATTAGTTTCTGTATCGGGCCGAACCGTGCGATAGAACGAAGCGCCGTCGTACAGCCCTGCGTCTACGTACTTGAGAAAGTTCGCGGACGTATTTGGGGCGTGAACGGTATCGACTTCAATCGTGATGTTGCCAGCGTCTGTCTCAAAAACGACCAGAACCGGCTTCTCAGCGGCAGTTGCTCGTTCCGATGACACCACCGAAAAACAGAGCACTGCCGGAATAGAAAGCGACATCGAGAGTAGTTTAAGCATACCTATTCCTTTCTTGCTAATTCCCGACGCTATTTTAAGCGTCCCCGGGTGGCTGCTGCCCCGGAACTCGTGTTCGTGTTCTGCGGCTTCAGCAAACTCTGAATATCGTAAACACGCCCAGCTCGGACGACCGTACTGATCTTCATCGCCGCCTTGATATCGGCTAACGGATCCCCGTCGACAAGAACAATATCTGCTATCTTCCCATTTTCCAGAGTGCCGAAATCAGCCGCTGCACCAAGGGCTTCGGCGGCGTTCACCGTGGCTGTGCGAAGCGCGTCGTAAGGTGACATCCCGAAATGAGCATAAGTTTGTATTTCGACCTGGAGCGCCAATCCATGAGGGAGGTTGGGGGCGTCGGTACCCGCGATAATGTTGGTCCCGTGCTTCATCAAATCCAGAATCTGCTCGCCCTTCTGCTTGACTGTCGCTTCGATGTCCTTGGTATCGCCGCCGGCCGCCTTGATCCGTTGCATGCGCTGGTTCGCGCCGGCCAGTGCCCAGTTCGGAATAAGTGTCTTTAGCCGCTCATCTGTGAGTAGTGACGGGTCAAGGGTTGCCATTAAACCGAACGAGTTCATGTTCAGAGTCGGGCAGATAGCCTGTCCGCCAGCCTCAATAAGCTGTCTGCTATCGGCATACATATTTCCCAAGTCAGACGCCTTCTCTGGCCACTCGTCTAAATGCTCGGTTCCGGCCACGCCCCAACTAGCGATCGGGAATATCTGGTGCGAGGTCACGCCCATACCGTTCTTCTGTGCGAATTCCGTGACTCGTTGCTGCAATGTATAAGGGGAGCGCGCGTACATCTTGAACCACTCGAATCCGAGGTCGTGGTGGCGCTTCAACTCCAGATCGATCCGCGATCCACCTTCGATCGTGTAAAACTCGGTATAAGAGGTGCGGCTTCCGTCCCAGGCCGGACCAGACAGGTAAGCGCGCGGGCCAACGCGGGCGCCGGACTCCCACATTTCCTTATACTCAAGCGAACGATACGCCTCCATGCCAACATCACGTATCGTGGTAACTCCATAGGCGATGAGCTGTCGTCCCAAACCCTCCCCGTATTGCTGATAAATATGCTCATGCATGTCTATCAGTCCCGGAATCGCGGTGAGCTTGGAGCCGTCGACAACGTGCGCACCCTTGTGTAGGGAGTCTTTGTGGGGCTCGATCGATTTGATCCGATTCCCTTCGACAATGATGTCGCGATCGTTTTGAAGGGCCTTGTCGCGCCCGTTCCAGAGGTGTGCAACGTGGATGATGGTTCGGCCTTCCGCCGCGGTCGGAGTCCACGTCAGATCAAGGGGAACATCCTGAACGTTGCCTTCCAGAATATCCAGTAATCGTAATCGGTCTGTGGCGAGATACAGAATATGTCGCGAGTCTGCCGTCCACGACGGAGAGTGAGCGAGCTCACTTGAGAGCTGGAGCACAGGCCCGACCGGATTGCCCTCACCGTCGACTTCCACACTCGAAAGCATTCCTTGATGAACGAACGCGATCCGCGTCCCATCGGGGGACCACATTGGGCCTTCATTCACTGGCAGAACAAATGAAGAGTGCGGCGTCGCTTCAATGATCCTGGGCTGTGCATTAGGAGTCGCGGCGATCGCCATCAGTTTGTAAATGCCCGCGCGTCCGCGGGAATACGAACTGATTCCAGCCAATAGAAGCGTGCGCCCGTCCGGGGACCAAGTCGGCGCGCTCGGCGCAAAGCCACTGAAGCCCTGGATCTTAGTCTGTTTCCCGCTTGCCACATCCACTACCCAGAGATCTGCACCCTGCGCGTGGCTTCGTATGCTGAGGAAGGCAATTTGTTTGCCGTCCCGTGACCAAGCAGCATCGCCGTCCGCGGTGGGTTGGTCCGTTATTTTGCGTTCCTGCCCGCTTTTAATATCGCGAACCCATAGATCGAGATTCCCGTTGCCGGAGCGGTCGGACGAATACACAATTTGCGATCCATCAGGCGACCAGGCCGGATTGGTGTTCAACGCATATTGGTCAGAGGTAATTCGCCTAGGTTTGCCCCCGACGTCCATCAGCCAAATATCGCCTAATGCGGAGAAAACGACCTGCTTCCCGTCAGGGCTAATCATGGGCTGAACGATTCCGACTGCCTTACGGCCTTTCGTTAAATCCAAGTTCCAGCGCTTAAGCGTCCCCGAAGCATGTTTGACCTGAAAGGTCACCGTAAACGGGACGTCTTGCGCCTGCCCTCCATTTAACGATCTTTTACGGATTTTGCCATCAGCGGAATATATAAAATCGGTGTCAGAAACAAAATTCAGATGGAAGGGAAACACCTCTTCGCCGGCGAATAGAGGCTTACCTGCCATTTCGTAGCGCGAAGCTCCTCCCCCAATTACGTTGTACACTACGCTTTTTCCATCCGGCGTCCATACTGGCGCTGAAACGCGGCCGCGGGTCTCCTGCAAAAGCCGCTCGGTCCCGTCGGCGACATTAATGGCATAGATTCCGTTTGGCGTCCGCGCGGATACAAATGCAATTTCACGGTCGTCAGGAGACCATACCGGCATTGAGTCGTTAGCCGGGTTCTTCGTCAACTGGCGGAGTTGCCCCGTTCGGCGATCGAGTATCCAGATATCGAGATTCCCCCCCGCCCGTTCAGAGCTGAAAGCGATGCGGGTCCCATCGTGCGAAACAGCCGGATCTGTATCGTCGAATGGCCCCCACGTTAGCCGCTTTACATCGGAGCCATCTGTCTTAACGGACCAAAGGTCCCATCCATCCGCCTCAAGATAGCCCTGAAAAATGATTTCATCGCCCTTCGGCGTGAAGGTCGGCTCCACGGACCTCAGTATGTTTTCAGTAAGCCGCTTGGCCGTTCCCCCGTGTGCGGGAATTGTCCAAATCACACCCTGCACATCCATGGCGATGGTGCCGCCATCGGGTGAAACCGCCACTGAGAATCCAGTGCCTTCGTTGACGGTGACATCGGTCGCGGCCGCAGTTGCGCCAGCCGCAAAAAGCAATAGACCAGCCTGGAAGACTTGCCCTATCCAACGTTTGCCGTAGGTGCGCACTTGAAATCTCCTTTCCTACTCCGTTATGAGCCGCTGGGCCAGCACTGTCCCACGCGGAACAGCATCATCGCGACAACCAACACCGCCGCAACCGATTTCGACGCCCGCTCGTGAGATTTGATTGAATTCCAAATCGGATACAATCGGAGCAATACTACTGCTAACCGGATAGCATGTCAAGCCTAAAACGGGCTCGGGGAGCCGGGCACGCGCGAAACGATGTATCACTCGTTGTTCAGGACGGCTGGGCCGCAGTAAGTGGAAGGCAGTCCGTGCTCAGAATCGAGTTCGAAGAGACCGCCAGAATGGGAATATCGAATCTCGTTTGCAAAACGCGGATTTGCTCAAAGCACTACGCAATCTCTCGGATTTCATTAACCTTGTGCCTTAATCTGGTCCTAACTCTGAGCGCAGACTCAAGGACCGCTGGACAGATTGTAACAAGACAATGATATTTCGAAGCACGTAAATTAGCTTTTGCGCGTATACTGTAGTACAGATGAAAAGAGGAGCCGTGTCGGCCCACCCTGGAAAAGCCACGTTACCCGCTGCCCCGAATAGTCTTCATAAGTGTCATGAGAATATTCGCAACATGATAATTCGCGGCCTGCTGGCTCCCGGAAGCCGAATCGTGGAAGGTGAACTCGCTGAGCGCCTTGGAGTTAGTCGGACGCCTGTGCGTGGTGCGCTCCACATCCTCCAGCGAGAGGGCTATGTAATCTCGTCACGCAATGGCCACCGAAAGATGAATCTGATTGTGGCCCCGCTCACGAAACAGGACGCAGTCGAGCTGTTTCGAATCGTCGCACGACTCGAAGGATTAGCCGCCCGCTCAGCGGCGGAAATGGACGCCGCCAGCCGCAGAACACTCGGGCTAAATTTAAGGAGAATAAACGATAACCTCGGGGAGTTGGCGGGCGGCAGCAAGAATGAGCCGAATCTCATCTTCGAAGTTGATATGACTTTCCATCAATTAATCGCGGATGCAGGATCTGGTCCTCGTCTGCGGAGCCTCCACGCGTCCATCAAGCCACAAACAGAGCGGTATATGCGCCTTTACGCGGGAGTAATCCTCGACCAACTCAAGACTAGCGTCCGGGAGCACTCGGTGATCCTCCGGGCAATTGAGAACGGGGATGCAGACAGGGCTGAAGAAGCAATCGAATTCAATTGGGAGAACGGCGCACAGCGGTTGGGTGGCATCATCGACGCACTGGGCGAACGTGGCAGCTGGTACCCACAATAATTAGACCGAAACGCGAAGAGTAAGCCGACCGCGTGGAACTTGTGTGCAGCAAGCGCTTCGCCATCCTTTCCCCTACTGTTCTACACTCTCATTTTGTTTGTTGCACTCAACCCGACACATCGTTATCGTTCTACGAGAGGTTATCTTTGTTTCGGGTGCCGTTTTTCTTCTTGACACGGTCCGAGGTTAGCGATATCCTTTCTTAAATTTGCACGGATTGTATCCCAAATCGCATCCGGTTACGGACCCAATCTGGGAGGTCACGGCAAACATTTCAGGCAACCAGAACTGTGGAGGGGCATATGTACTTGGATTCGCTCAGACATCCGTCATCGCAACAAGTAGAGCATTGCTTCAATCTG
>Ga0187784_10004488_pt1 | contig 11287 bp, 11 predicted proteins | sample 1015_SJ02_MP15_2_FD_132964 | JGI IMG/M metagenome (GOLD analysis project Ga0187784, IMG submission 132964) | Tropical peat soil microbial communities from peatlands in Department of Meta, Colombia - 1015_SJ02_MP15_20_MG | ecosystem: Environmental > Terrestrial > Soil > Wetlands > Peat | place... | reverse complement strand
TCCGATGCGCACCTGCACGTCGCCGTTCGTCGGCTCGAGCACCCCAGCGATGATCTTGGAAACGCTTGTTTTCCCGGCCCCGCTTAATCCGATGAGGCCAAAGACTTCGCCTTCTTGGATATTAAACGACACATTGCTGACGGCTCTGATTACGCCGCGATCGAGTGTAACATATTTTTTTTCGAGCTGCGCGACTCTCACTATCGTATCGCCTGAGGCTACCTCGTGTTTTTTGATCTCTCCGACTGTGCTCAAAAACTCGTCGATAACTTCTTTCGGGGCGCCTTCCTTTGTAACTCTCCCGTCATCTAGCAGTATTGCTCTGTCAGCTATCGATTCAATGTCTTCAGGAAGGTGCGAGGTGACGAGCACGGCCATGTCGTTCGTTTTGGCCTCGTGCTGGATTATTTTGTGGATAATTTCTGCTGTCTTCCGGTCTAGGGTACCGGTGGGCTCGTCAGCGAGTAAGATGAACGGCGATCTTGCAAGTTGGCGTGCTAAAACAACCCGTTGTTTCTCCCCGCCGCTTAGATCGCGCGCCATGTGCATCATTCGGTGAGACAACTTCACCTGGTCAATAAGTCCCGATGCTTTATAAATTGCTTCAGAATCGCCGTACCCGCGTTCTGTGAAGCTCCTCATAACGTTTTCTATGGCGCGCTCGTCTCCGTAAAGAGCGAAAGTGCGCTGTAGCATTATCGCAACGCGGCTTCTAACGTCCCGCAGCAAATCGCTCTCTTCGTCTGCCCACGCGTCCACCCGGAAGAATTGCATCTTTTCGCCACACGTGGGACATGGTTGTTCAACGCGACTGGGCACATCGACGTGTCGACAGTTTCGACAGTACACGATATTGTAATAGATTTTGCCGCTCGTTGGTTTGTACTCTTTCAATCCTCGTATAGCGTGCAGTAAGACTGTTTTTCCGGCCCCGCTCTTGCCAATGACTCCGAGTACCTCCCCCTCGTCAAGGGTGAAATTGATACCTTTTAATATCTCAAATTCGCCGAATGTTTTGACCAAGTTTTCGACTTCTATCAAGACGGCCATTAATGTGTTGCCTCCTTCGACCCCGTACCGCTATAACCGTTATTCGTAATAATGTTTTTTAATATGCCAGGCAAGAGCGCTAAGTCCTTTATTACGAGATCGGCTGCTTCGTAAAGCGTTGCAGGACGTTCCTCTTTCTGTTGTACCGTTAGAACTCCAAGGTCCGCGGCTCTCAATGCGGGGATATCGTTAATCCCATCGCCGACCATTGCGACGTAACGGTATTCTTCCTTAAGTTCGTTGACGAGTTGCTCTTTTGCGCTCGGGGTTGCTATGTCCCTGACGTTCTCGTACGGAATATCAATGCGATTAGCGAGAGCATAAAGTGTGTTTCTCGCATCACCTGAGGCCACGTAGATGGCACCGCCAATGCGTTTCAGTTCATCAATAGCAGGACGGACCGACTCGAAGAGTTCTCCGCAGGTGGCAAGAACGTACGGGATATAACCTTGCTCAATATCAACGATTGCCGCAGCGCCGGTGAAGTACGAGGCGCTGCAACTTTTGCTGACTTCGTCGACTACATCGACTAGATCCTTGACTCGACTCTTTGCATCGCGGGCGACAGCGTTTACCACGGTCGCTTTAGCAACCGGGACATTGGAGCAAACTACTACAAGGTCTACGTCGTAGATGTCCAAGAAATCAGCGATGGATAAGTCAGCGGGCACGCCTTCTAGGTCGTTCGGAACATCCAGCTGAAACACTGCAAGCACATAATCCAGCCGCGTCCCTATAAAACTGAGGGATACTATCTGATGTAGGAGCGTGCCTTGGTCAATATCCTTTGCCACGCGATGCTTCTCGAGGAGAGTACCCGCGCAGTCGAACACAACGGCAAAGCGTTTCATTGGCTACCAGGCGAGCGTAGGACAGAGTCGTTCGGGTGAGAATGGTTGAATTGAGTGAAATACGTGAAATGATTACTTATAAAGAGAACCCTGCATCGCTGCTACACATTGGGGGCACTCACTTGCTGCCTTCGCCTTCAGGGACTACGTCATCGGAAACTATAATGATATCGCCAATGCTTATGATCTTCGACCACGGAACAATTGTTTCCCCTTTGAGCAACCCTTTTGAAACATCTAGTGAAATCTCTTTATTATCCCAGTTGATCAAGACATCTTTTACCTTTCCTACGTTGACTCCGCTAAGTGTCGAAACGTCTTTGTGCAATACTCCACGCGTCATAATGACACCTTTCATGCATGGGAGGTCGTGTTATGTATAAAAAATGTTCCTTTTAGTCTTTAAATCAGAATACGTGCTCAAAAAAGATAGACTTGCAAACAGCAGTCGAGTAGTACGGCCATTTAAGTGTTCACATTCTTTTCGAGCATTTCAGAAAACTCAGGTACGCGATCAGTCACGTCGATGCCGGATTAACTTCTCAGAAGCAGATAGATCTGCGCTGTGCCGCTAGAATTAGCGTATTGTAGGTCGTCGCTTTTCGGGTTTCTCAGCGTTGATCACACCTTTTTTCCGTCAACTGGTAGCTCCTGCTCCCTAATACTTAGCGGCGTCGCGTTGTACCAGAAGCTGTTGAATAGCTCCTTTTCGATAAAAATGAACTCAGAAATGTCCGTCCGAAAAGCTGATTTGTATATCACATTATCTATGTCGTCGGTGTCGTAAATATAACTCGTTCCGAGCAGCTTGTCATCATCGGATATAAAAATTCCCGCCCCAGTCTCCGATTCAAGATGCCGAATCTCAAAATACTTTGTAAGCAGACGCGCTTCTTCGATGTTGACGCTTTCTATAGGTGCTAGCAAACGATACGTAATCTTAGGCATCTCTCTGTCCTTGATCAAATTATAGAGCCGTTTTACCCCCATTCGGGTTTGTATCACGTTGAATTCATTTTTCGATCTGTCGATCATGTCGTAGAAAGCTTTGTAGACGTTCTCCCTCTTCTTTATGACTTGGATCGTTTGCACCACTCGTCCTGCCATCAGTTCTTGTTCTCTGTACCGCAGCTCGATTCCTGAGTGCCACATGTCTTCCATCATCGAGTACTGCGTTTCAACGAAGCTCTGTGTATTCGTATAAATTGAATTATAGAGTTCTGCGCCCTTCTCACTAAATGAATAAAGCAACACTTGCATTACTCGCTGATCGATGATTACCCCCGTGCTATGCACGATCTGAGGGATATGGCGCACATCGGCACGTTCCGCTATTTCTTGCGCCGCTTGCAGATTACCCTTATTGATCTCAGCCATTACTATCACGTTAATGCCTCGTTGGCGCGCATCTTTTGGAATGAGTGGCGCGAGAATCGGCAGTGCCTCGCCTCTAATCCACAAGAATATCTCTTTTTGGGCCGTATTTATGAGCGACGCAAAGTCTTGTAAGATCTCTTGGTAGTCTGTAATGACTCGGGTGACCTCGATGGGCTTACCCGTTTCTATCTCTTGTATCCTCAAACGGGCTTCTATCGCTCTGTCCCAGAGTGATTGAAACAGGGAACTTTGGATTTCAATAAACCCGCCGTTATTCGACCACAGCGACGGGGTTAGTTCGACTCGCTCTAACTCGTCGAGATCCTTTGTTACACCCGTATACATCGCCTCTTTGCAATCTGAAATAACGACCGCGAAATTGCTCATCATTGGTGAGTGTCGTATCTTAAAGCACATAGAGAGTTGCTTTACTGCATCGAGATTGTTTGGCGTAATCGGAAGCAGGATCCTTAGGTCTTCGATCCTGCATTTGTCTTCATCATTTACAAAGTAGTCGCAAAGCACTTTGTCCCATCGAAGGAGCCAAAACTCTGTAGAAATGATCCAGAGCCTTTTTTCTGTAGCGTGGAAGGTCTCGAGACGCCGGTCGATAATATCGTCTTTGTCATACAGAACGATAAAGCCCTCTTCGATCGGACACCATTCTACGGGCAGGCCCTGCGCCTTTGTGCGCTCAAAGTCCCACAGCTCGAGTAGCCTATCTCGCGCCTCGCTGAGGCCCTCTAACTTCCCGGCCTCTTTGCTAATGGCAGGATTTACTAAGGAGGACGGATATGCAGCTATGAATGTCTCTGGATTGGTCGATATACGCTTAGCGAGTTCTTGTTTCGTAAGCTCTAGCAGGACTTTGTTGGCACCGTGACTGGTAAGATGCAGCGCTTCGGCCACTTCAAGCGCCGTCCGTCGGCCTGTCTGCAGTAGATGAAGGTATACCTGTCCAGATTCTTTTTTGAGGCCGAATTGTGAAAATAGAGCTAATATGTCTTCTGGCATTTTTTGCGCTCTAACATCTCCGGCTCACCGCTTCGGGCAGCGAGTAATCAAAGGGTTCTAGCTCCCGCTCGTTCGACCGTTTTTTAAAAACTACGGCTACTGCTGTTGTTTTCCAGTTCGCGGTTAAGCAATTCTTTTTCCTGCGTTAGGCCCAGGAGCAACGTCGTAGACTTCTGTTACGGTTATTATCGCACAGCCCTTTGCGGGAAGTTTTTCACTTCGGCTTTTTATCTTCTGTTTCATCATCTCGTAGTCAGCGCCTTCAGTCACATAGTTCGCCAAGCCCTTGACTTGATAACCTTCATAGCCCTCCCACGATGTAAGGGCAACACTGCAGTTTGGCTTCTTCAGGTTGTCAGCAGTCTTCTGCCAAAAGTTGTCGCCGATTAGAATTGTTTCGGCGTCTTTCACGATGACGAATTGGTTAGGTACTACATTTGGTATGCCGGCGTCGCTCACCGTTGCGAACACAACAGTCTTCACAGCGTTAATGTTATTAACTACCTTTTCTGGCAAGTTCGTCATTACCTGCGCCTCCTTTAATGTTGAGTGATAAAGCGCTCAGCGATGATAAAAAACTTTCTCCGGCTCAGACAGGGCTAACAGGCCTCCCTGGACAATAGCCAGCTGACACACGCAACCTTTACCAAGCGGCCGGAAAGTCTCGATTGCGGCTGAGATTGAAGCGTAAGCGAGGGTGTGTTGCGTCCTTCCAAAAAAGTCACATAAAGCCTCTAATGTAAGGGGCTTGAGGTGACTATCTACTAGAATAAAGTGCATATTACATCAATTACACATGCACAGCAGATGACTAGAACGCACGTACTTGATGCATCAGTGTTTATTTATGGCGTTCAAATTTCTGGCACCATATATACCGTTCCAGAGGTAACCCGCGAATTGAAGAGCTCGCAAGCGGCAGTAGCGCTGCAAGAATTTCTAAGGCAGGGATTAAAAATCGAAGAGCCGCTGAAAAAAGCCGTGGACGCTGTCACGGAAAAGGCTAAGTTCACGGGTGACCATCTTAGGCTGTCTCGAGCCGATATTGACTTACTGGCAAAGGCACTGGAAGTGGGCGGCACGCTGGTTACTGATGATTATTCCATTCAAAATGTAGCGACTCGCCTCGGCATTGAGACGCAGGAGATCCAGCAGACACGCATAAAACGCGTGTTAAGATGGAGACGTAGGTGTGTTGGATGCGGTCGGCTTTATGAAACGGAAAAGATCTGTCCTGTCTGCGGATCTGAAGTGAGAGCTAAGCCGGTAAAGCGGTAACATCCCATACTGGGTAGGAGTCTGAACATGAATGATTTGAACGACCTCATAAGCAAAGCACAAGAACTACGCGAAAAAGGGTTGCGTTCGGGGGAGATCGCGGACGAACTGAACATATCACGAGAAACTGCAACGTGGCTTCTCACCCGATCAAAGAGCTCACAAGAGCCCGTGCCAAAGGACATATACGTAAACTGGAGCGAGGTTGGACAAAACGCAGAGAGGCTCAGATTCGTCTCGCTCGCGTTAGTCGACATGATATTAGAAACCGGTGATCCTGACGTAGTAATCGGGGTTGCGCTGAGCGGACTACCTCTTGCGACGCTCGTCGCCGATGAAATCGGAGCAGAGTTGGCAGTGTTTGTTCCACAAAAACAAAAGGGATCTGAAAATGATGGCGTCAAGGGTTCATTTAGTCAAAATTTCGCTGATATCGCGGGAAAAAGCTGCGCCATAGTCGACGATGTAATAACCACCGGAAGCACGGCGATTGAAATCATAGAGAGCATCAAAGAGATGCAAGCAACGCCGCTATCTGTAGCTGTGCTTATTAACAAAAAGGGCATTGATCAGGTCCAAAACGTTCCGATCAGGTCGCTTGTCCAAATAACCATTTTCTAATCGTTGGGATTCACAGCAGGGAATACAAGTGGTCACCTCTGAACTTGATGAAATTCGAGCGATTGAGAGGAAGTGGCAGGATCGTTGGTTTCACGATAGAATATTTGAGCCAGAAAGCGCGGGGCCGAAGAAGTACTTCTTGACGACGCCGTATCCGTACACGAGCGGGCCACAGCACATAGGCCATACGCGGACCTATAACATTGCTGATATTCACGCTCGGTTTATGCGAATGAACGGGCACAACGTGCTCTGGCCGATGGCGTGGCACATCACAGGGACACCTATCCTCGCAATTAGCTCGTGCATAGAGCGTTGCGAGAGCGCGACGATCGCGCTTTATAAGAACTATGTTCGCCTTTATGAGGATGACCAGTCGCGCGTTGAGCAGATCGTCAATTCGTTTGTGGATCCTTGGAATATCGCGAACTACTTTGCAGCTAAGATCGCGCCCGATTTCAGGAGGATGGGCTTCTCGATCGACTGGTCCCGACAGTTTACTACCGGCGACCCCGTCTACAATCAGTTTATTCGCTGGCAGTACGGTAAGCTTATGGAGCTCGGGCTGATTGTGCGCGGACAACACCCAGTCCTCTTCTGCACGGTCGATCAAAATGCCGTCGGGGAAGACGATATAGCCGGGGGCGACGTTGAGAAGATATCAATTGACGATTACGTAGGGATCAAGTTCTCTTTGGACGAAGCCTATGTGGTCACGGCCACGCTCCGCCCTGAAACGGTCTTTGCGGTAACAAATCTCTGGGTTGCGCCTGACGCGACCTACGTCAAAGCGTACGTTGACGGTGAGACGTGGGTTGTTTCCCAGCAAAGCGCTTACAAGTTGCGCTATCAGCAGCGGGACGTCACTATCGTTGAGGAGTTTTTTGGGGCCTCACTCCTGGGGGCGCATTGTGTTAGCCCTCTGGGACGCAAAATACCTATTCTGCCGGCGTCTTTCGTCGATTCTGATCACGGTACCGGAATCGTCATGAGTGTCCCGGCTCACGCCCCTTATGATTGGGCTGCGTTGAACGACCTAAAGGAGCGTCGGAGCAGGGCATTAGGCGTTGATCTTCCCTCGTTGAGAAGCGATATTGAAGCTGTCCATCCCATATCTCTCGTCAAAATCGACGGCTATGGGGACTTTCCCGCACCAGAGCTGTGTGAACGTTATGGGGTTAGATCTCAACACGACGACAAGACTCTGAGCCACATTACCAACATGCTTTACAGGGAGGAATTCTACACAGGGATTCTTAAGCAAACTGCCGAGCAATTTGATGGCCGGCTAGTACGCGACGTCAAGCAGGATGTCATCGAATTCCTCACTAGTCGAAATGCGGCTTCGGACATTTATGACACTTCAACACAAGGACTCTGTCGGTGCGGTGGCCACGTGGTTGTCGCCGTAGAGCCTGGCCAGTATTTCCTCAACTATGGTGACCCCCACTGGAAAGAAAAGGCATTTGAACTGCTTGACCAGCTTAAGATCATACCAGAGGTATATAAACAACAGTTTGTGCAGACGTTTGAGTGGCTTGATCAGCGACCGTGCGTTCGGCGTAGGGGGCTTGGGACAGAATTTCCATTCTCAACCGAGCACTGGATAATTGAGCCGCTTTCTGACTCCGTTATCTATATGGCGCTATATCCGATCATCCGACACATACGCACTTGCGACCCGAACCGCCTAACGAGCGCTTTCTTTGACTATGTTTTCCTAGGCAACGGCGATATTACGGGCGTCTGCCAGCAAACAGGTCTGCCAGAGACGGTAATCAGAGCTGCCCGAAATGATTTCGTATACTGGTACCCGAACGATCATAGGCACACTGCTATTGCCCACATATCCAATCACTTGAGCTTCTTTTTGTTCCATCACGCGATACTGTTTCCGGAGACTTGCTGGCCCAAGGTCGTTACGCTCAACGAGCTTCTTGTTCGTGAAGGGGTGAAAATGTCGAAAAGCAAGGGCAACGTAATTCCAATTGCGACAGTCCCGGAGGTCTATAGCGCGGATCTCGTGCGGCTCTGTCTGGTATCCATTGCCGATCTGAATTCAACCGTTGACTGGAGGGAAAAAGAAGTGGAGATGGTCAAGAAGAGGCTACTCAGGTTTTGGCACGCAACAAAGAAGGACGTTGAAGCGGCGAGGCCAGAATACAACGGGCAGCTCTCTTTTGCGAGTCGATGGATACTCGCTGCAACTAAGGCTATGGTCTCAAAAACGTCTGGAGCCGCATATGAATTCTCGTACAGAAAGTACGTTACTGAAGCGTTTTTTGAGCACTTAAACCGGGTTGAAGAGTATAAAGCAATGATTTTGGACGGTAACGAGAAGCGTCGCACGCTCTGGGACGTCATCGATATATGGCTTCGGGTGCTAGCGCCTGTTGTGCCTCACATTGCCGAGGAGCTGTGGGAAAGAATGCTCAAGCCTGGCTATATCTCCCTCGCAGAATTCCCGTTGTATGACGATCTTTATGCTGAAACACTTCAGCAAAAGGGCTTTTTAGACGGAGTAATCAATGATATCTTAAACATACAAGTCGCAATCAAGCGGGAAACCGAATCAGTGTTTATTTACCTTCCGGCTCAGTGGAAATACACGCTCTACGCAGTTGCGCGCGGGCTTGATGAACCGTCGATCAAGAACATTATAGCTCAGGCCAAAGAAGACCCGCTTCTGCATATGTATCCAAAAGAAATCGCTCATATCGCACCCGATCTTGCCAAATCGCTCGCTCGCGAAGCCCCATCTGCTGACGCACTAGACCTCAAGGCCGAATCAGAGACCCTTCTCGCCGCCAAGGACTACATGATGCGAAAATTTGGGAAGCACGTGCACGTCTGCGCAGAAAACGACAACGTGTATGATCCTGCGAATCGCGCGAGGCGAGCGCTTCCCATGAAACCTGCAATCTACGTCGAGTAGGGACGAGCTGGAGCAGGTTAATCTTCTTTGGCGCGTTTTACTGCTTCTTGAGCCTTTTTTGCGCGTTGTTTTGCGGTGTATCCGGTTGCTTTTTCCAAAAAACAGCGGAACCGGGCGTTCGTATCGATCATTACTGCTTCAGGAACGTTGGTGCTAGGTTGGGTGTCGACGAGTAACGTTTCGGCCACGCGTATCGTCATCTGTTTCAGTGCTCCGTAGCTTAAGCGGTATTCTTCCTCGCGCACGTTGATATCGATGCCAAAGCACACTCTGAGTGCTTCGACAACCCGCTGATTGGCATCCTTCTTGAATCCCCGTTTAAACACGTATTCTTGAATCGCAGTCACGACCTGTGGGTATCACAACCCACATGTTCTTTGCGGCGCATCGTTTATATCCGCTCCGCAAAGGACCTGATTATTTCAAGGCGACGTTTTGAGATCAAGACGAAGTTGCGGAATGGTTAGAGAAAGTATTTACTTAGTAGCGGGTCATTGTTAAAAAAGTGAGCAATTGTGGACGCTGATCTATTATGAAAGCTGGCACGACTGATAACGAATACGTTAACATGATTATCGAAGAAGAGGTGAGCTCAAAGAACCCCGTAATCCTAGAGGGATTCCCCGGAATCGGCCTCGTTGGCAATATCGTGGCCACACAAATAGCATCCGAGCTCAAAATGAAGCAGATAGGAACTATTGAATCTCGCCTATTTCCGCCTATTACGGTGCTCTTTGATGGACTCACGTACGCCCCAGTCAGAATCTACGAGGATCCACGGGACAACCTCATCGTGGTGCTGTCGGATATCCTCATTCATCCTATGATCGCTTATGACATAGGGAAAGCAGTTATTGGCTGGGCGCAGAGCCTAAACGCGAAACTCAACATACCGATCGCTGGCATCGCCACGATGCGCGAAGAACGCACCGTTTATGCCGCCGCAACTGGCACCGAACAACTCAGCCTCGTGAAGGATAAAACCGAGACCTTGGTGACCGGAAGCATCTCGGGTATCGCCGGAAGCATAATGAACGAGAGTCATATTAACAAGCTCCCGGCACTTTGCCTATTGGGAGAAACTCAAGGTCCCACTCCGGATCCACGCGCGGCAGCTCGCGTCATCGACGTGGTAAGCAACGTGCTGAACTTGAGCATCAGCACGCAGAAGCTTGTTGAGGAAGCGGACCAGATCGAAACAGAGCTGCACAAACTTGCTGAACAGGTTCAAGGGGCAGAACAGGCCGAAACGAAGGGACCAACTCAGGTCATGTACGGGTGAACCCATGAGACATCTAGCTTTGACCGGTATATCAAAAGAGTCAATCGACGACCTCGTTTTAAAGCGCGTTAGAACGTTTGAGTTGCGCAGTGCTCATAATATCCCAGTCGTTTTCGAGGCTGACGTTGGTGACGAAGTGTTTGTTACGGACACGAGTCGTCACGACGTTGCGATCGGCACGACCGGCGTTTTAGCGCGCGTTCGCAACAAAACCATTTCAATGCAAAAAGTCTCACACCGGGTCGGCGATTTCTATGAAGAACGTGAGGTTATGTCGGCCCGCGTTCAGCTCGAGCTGCGCGAACACACGTGCCGGCTGCGCGGCATTGACGACGAAGGTCCAGGCAAGATCATCGCAGTCGAGACCGCCGAAGTGTGCCACTATGAAGGTCGATGAACTGATCTGAGTTTTAGACCGGGCTCGGGACCCCACGAAAACGCCTGGCGATACTGGGAGGACGAAGACATCATACGGAGCTGCATACCGGGGTCTTTTTCATTGTCGTTGCGCTACGACGAATGCTTCGAAAGCCGCGGTTCCTGCTGCTGAAAGCCACCCGTCCTTTAGTCGTTCTACTGATATATTTATAAGTATGAGTTCCTAGCATGGAACAAAAAGGGCCCGTGGCTTAGTCAGGATATAGCACCGGCCTTCTAAGCCGGTGGTCGAGGGTTCAAATCCCTCCGGGTCCGTTTTCTTTGCGTCCCACGCGGCCTTAGAACGCGATGCCGCAATTGTTGGCTGGCCATCCGCCACGTTGCTAGGCGAATGGAGGTCAGCCGAACCGAAATCGCACGTCGCGAACCAACCGTTTGTCTCTCTTCTCGCGGCTATGATTTTTGGTGGATGGGCTTGAACGCCGTTCTCGATGGACGCCG
>Ga0187784_10004487_pt1 | contig 11287 bp, 12 predicted proteins | sample 1015_SJ02_MP15_2_FD_132964 | JGI IMG/M metagenome (GOLD analysis project Ga0187784, IMG submission 132964) | Tropical peat soil microbial communities from peatlands in Department of Meta, Colombia - 1015_SJ02_MP15_20_MG | ecosystem: Environmental > Terrestrial > Soil > Wetlands > Peat | place... | reverse complement strand
CGCGCGGTCGCCTTACCGGCCCGTGAGCGCGATTCTGCCTTGATGAGACTGACGGTCGCCATGACCCGATCCTTACCTTAAGCGCAATCTTGCGAATGGATATCCGCGGCAGCTCGCTCTAGCCGCGGTGGCGCGGCTTATAGCGGCGCCGCTCAGGAAAAACAAGGAAAGCTAGTGTGGCGGTTCAGAAGTCCGCATCATTCTTTCGGCGCGCTCGTCATGCGGACGTCTGAACCAAAGCCACACTAGATCAATAAGTTGCTAGTGTCCTTCGATTTCGAAGTTTCGCAAACGAGGCTGCCGTACAATGATGCGAACTTCGGGATCGGGACACTAGACCCCCGGCTGGAGATTCAAATCCCGCCCGGAGCCGTTCCCGGACGCGGACCAATCTGCCCCTCAGCCGGGAGATTTGCGGTTGCGGATTTGGCTTCGAGCGCGGCGATGCGAGCCTTGAGCGCTTCATTCTCCTCCCGCGCCAGCCGGGCCATCTCCTTGACTGCCTCGAACTCCTCGCGCTGGACAACATCGAGGTCGCGGAGTATGCGCTCCGCTTGGCTGCGGAACAGCGTTTCGAACTCGCGCCGCACCCCTTGCGCAACACCGGCCGCGTCGTTCATCACCCGCGCAACCTCGTCGAAGAACCGGTTCGTCGTCTGCACCATGACCGCCTCCGAACCCCGCCAGCGGCCGCCGCTGTCGGCCCCCGCTTGCCCTGCCGGCCAACAATGGCGATGGTGCGGCGCGGCCGCAAGGGGCGAAGCCGCAACGCCGCTTTGAAAACGGCGCAGCGCCATAAGACAGGGCGTTTGCGCCCGCCTGGAACCTACCGATGCTGGTATTGCCGGTCCTGCCGTTTCCCGCCGTCAATCCGGTGCTCATTTCGATCGGGCCGCTCGCCGTGCGTTGGTATGCGCTCGCCTATATCGTCGGCATCATCGCCGGCTGGGTTTACGCGCGTGCCATCATCTCGTCGCCCAAACTGTGGGGCGGGCCGGCGCCGCTCGGCCTCGTCGATTTCGATGATTTCGTGATCTGGATTACGCTCGGGATCATTCTCGGCGGCCGCGCCGGTTACGTTCTGTTCTACAATTTCGCGCATTTCGCCGCCCATCCGATCGAGATCGCCGAGCTCTGGAACGGCGGCATGTCGTTCCACGGCGGGCTGCTCGGGTGTCTTGCGGCCATCGTGTTGTTTGCGGTTCGGCGCGGCATCCCGGTCCTGTCGTTGGGTGATGTGGTGGCCGCGGTCGCTCCCATCGGATTGTTTCTCGGACGCATTGCGAATTTCATCAACGGCGAATTATGGGGGCGACCGACGGACGTGCCCTGGGCCATGGTCTTCCCCAACGGCGGCCCGATTCCACGCCATCCGAGCCAGCTTTACGAGGCAGCCATCGAAGGGATTGTCCTGTTCGTCATCGTGACCATCCTGCTTCGAACGGGCGCGCTCAGGCGGCCCGGTTTGCTGGCTGGAGCTTTTGCGCTCGGCTACGGCGTAGCGCGCATCGTCTGCGAGCTGTTCCGCGAGCCCGACGCTCAGCTCGGCTTCCTATGGGGCGGGCTCACCATGGGTATGTTGCTCTCAGTCCCGGTGATTTTGGGCGGCCTTGCGATCCTCATTTTCGTCTTCACCCGCGCACCGGCGCTCGAGCGCGAAGCGAGCGCACAAAATGGTTGACGCGCACCCCCCGCTCGCGAACGAAATCCGCCGTCTCATCTCCGTCGCCGGGCCCATGCCCGTTGCCGAATACATGCGGCTATGTCTTACGCATCCGCACTACGGCTATTACCTCACACGCGATCCGATCGGGGCCGAAGGTGACTTCGTTACGGCGCCGGAGATCAGCCAGATGTTCGGCGAACTGATCGGGCTCTGGATGGCCGCCGTCTGGCAACAGATGGGCGAGCCCGAGAACGTTCGTATCATCGAGCTCGGACCGGGCCACGGAACATTGATGGCCGACGCATTGCGCGCCGCCAAAGTGATTCCGGACTTCCTTGCCGCCGTCGTCCTGCACTTCGTCGAGATCAGTCCGAAGTTGCAGGCCGTGCAGCGGCAGCGCCTCGAAGCATTCAAACTGCCGATCACCTGGCATGCCACGCTCGGGGAGGTCCCGGGCGGGCCCAGCATCATCATCGCCAATGAGTTCATCGATGCGCTGCCGGTCCATCAGGCGATCAGGCAGGCCGACGGCTGGTATGAGCGCGTCGTTGATGTCGGGGCCTTCGGCAACTTCGTCTTCGGCTTGGCGCAGGACCCGCTCTCCTCGTTCGAAACGACACTGCCCTATGCACTGCGCCAGGCTCCCATTGGCACGATTTGGGAGTGGCGGTCCGACGCCGTCGCGCTGGAGCTCGGACGGCACGTGCGAACGGATGGCGCCGCTTTGGTGCTCGACTACGGGCATGGCCGGAGCGCACCGGGCGATACGCTGCAGGCGGTCGCCGGGCACAGCTTTACCGACCCGCTGCAGGCGCCCGGGCAGGCCGATCTGACGGCTCACGTCGACTTTGAAGCGCTGGCGTTCACGGCGGAGAGCATCGGCGCTCAAAGCTACGGTCCGGTTCCGCAGCGTGATTTTCTGTTCAATCTCGGCATCCACAAACGGGCGGAGGCGCTGAAGTCCAAGGTGTCGCGCGATAAGGCCATCGAGATCGACCTCGCGCTGTCTCGCCTGATTACGGGCGGCCCGCGGGGCATGGGCGAACTATTCAAGGCACTCGCCGTTGCGGCTCCCAAGCTCGGACCGCTACCCGGATTCGCGGCGGCGAAGCGATGATCCTGGCGACGAGCCTCGCCCTGCCGGGGATTCGCCACGCCTTCTTCACCCGCGCCGGCGGCGTCTCCGGCGGTGCCTACGCCAGTTTGAACGGTGGCATCGGCTCGCGCGACGACCCGGCGAATGTCGCGCAAAATCGCGCCCGCATGGCGGCGGCGCTCGGGGTCGAACCCGGCCGGTTTCTCACTGCGCACCAGACGCACTCGGCCGATGTCGTCGTGGTCGAAGAGCCCTGGAGCACGCCGGCGCGGCCGCCGGCGGATGCGCTCGTGACGCGCACGCGCGCGCTCGCCGTCGGGGTGACGACGGCCGACTGCGGGCCGATCCTGTTCGCCGATCCGTCAGCCGGCGTCATCGGCGCCGCTCATGCCGGCTGGCGCGGAGCGCTCGCCGGGATCGTGGAGGCCACGGTCGACGCCATGGAGCGGCTCGGCGCCGACCGCGGCGGAACCCGTGCGGCGCTGGGCCCGATGATCCGCCAAAGCAACTACGAAGTGGGTCCCGATCTGATCGCACGCTTTACCGGCCAGGACCCCGCCAGCAGTCGTTTCTTCAAGCCCGCGCCGCGCGAACGCCATGCCTTGTTCGATCTGGCGGGCTACATTGCGGCGCGCTTGACACGGGCCGGCATCCGCCAGGTCGAGGACCTCGCGCTGTGCACTTACGGCGATGCAATGCGCTTTTTCAGCTTCCGGCGTTCGACGCACAACGCCGAAGCCGACTATGGCCGCCACGTCAACGCGATCGCACTCCTTTAGGCGCATGAAAATCGGCGAACGGCGCCGGCCGCAATGGCTGGTCCCTACCCGTCCTATTCGCGCGATTCGGCGGCAAACCTGCCGGGGACAAGGCCCGATTCGTGTTGCCAGCCCTGGATGTGGCTTGTATCAGGTCCGGCTGAAGCTCGGGCACGGGCGGGAGAACGGAATGGCGAGCAACAATGGAGCAATTAAGCTCGTTGCCGGCAATTCCAATCCTGCGCTGGCCCAGGGTATCGGCGCCTATATTGGCACGTCGCTGACCAAGGCCGTGGTGCGTCGCTTCGCCGATATGGAGATCTTCGTCGAAATCCAGGAGAACGTCCGCGGCGCCGATGTCTTCGTGATCCAGTCGACATCGTTCCCGGCGAACGATCACCTGATGGAACTGCTCATCATTATCGATGCGCTCCGCCGCGCCTCGGCCCGGCGCATCACCGCGGTCCTACCGTATTACGGCTACGCCAGGCAGGATCGAAAGCCCGGCCCGCGCACGCCGATTTCCGCCAAGCTCGTCGCCAATCTCATCACCCACGCGGGCGCCGATCGCGTCCTCACGCTCGATCTCCATGCCGGGCAGATCCAGGGTTTCTTCGACATACCTACGGATAATCTGTTCGCCGCTCCGGTCATGGTGCGCGACATCAAACAGCGTTTTGATCTCCCCAACGTCATCGTCGTCTCCCCCGACGTCGGCGGAGTGGTGCGCGCGCGTGGCCTTGCCAAGCGCATCAATGCACCGCTCGCCATCGTCGACAAACGGCGCGAGCGGCCGGGCGAGTCCGAGGTGGCGAACGTCATCGGCGATGTCGACGGCGGCATGTGCGTGCTGGTCGACGACATCGTCGATTCCGGCGGTACGCTGTTGAACGCCGCCGACGCTTTGCTGGAGAAGGGTGCCAAAGCGGTTTTCGCCTATATTACGCACGGGGTGCTTTCCGGCGAAGCGGTCGCCCGTATCAGCAGTTCGAGCCTCAAGGAGCTGGTGATCACCGATTCGATCCAGCCCACAAAAGCGGTCGCGAGCGCCCCCAACATCCGCGTGCTGCCGATCGCCCCCCTGATCGGAGAGGCGATCAGCCGCACTGCCGCCGAGGAATCGGTTTCGAGCCTGTTTTTCGATTGAGGCGGCGCGCTCGGCCGCCTCGATGCTTCGGTGCCATCTCCTTGATGGGGGCAGCGTTGATCGCACCAAAGCAGCTCGGCCCTTCTTTACGCCTCTCCCCCGAGTCAACTTGTCGCAGGCCGATCTGTGGACGGTCCCTCTTCCGGCTTGTGCTTTGCCGGCAAATCACTTCATGAGTTGCCCCCGACGGATGTCGTACGGCGCTCTTGCGCAGTCTTCGGCATAATGAATGATGCCGTCTATATTGGGCGCGGAAGCTGATTCGCGACCTTCAGTCAATGTGCGGCTGCGAGTTGTTCCTGCGTCAAATTGCAGCCGGCCCGGCAGTATTCGGTGGCGTGCGCATTTCCACCTCGGCGGCACTGTGGAGGCGGCATGTTCCTCACCGAAATCGCGCAGGATCAACGCGGCAATCCTTTGGAAGTCGTCGAGCGCATGGCTGCCGCCAACGACTGGCCGTTCGAGCGGTCGGGCGAGGATGAGATCGAACTCGTCGTTACCGGTCGTTGGACCAACTACCAGATCTCGTTTACGTGGATGAGCGAGATCGAGGCGCTGCACTTGGCCTGCGCTTTTGACATGCGGGTACCGGAGCCGCGGCTCGCCGAAGTGCAGCAGCTCGCTGGTCTGATCAACGAGCAATTGTGGATCGGACATTTCGATATCTGGACGCAGAACGGCGTGGTGATGTTCCGCCACGCCCTGCTGTTGGCGGGCGGCGTGCGCGCTTCCGGCCGTCAATGCGAAGCGGTGTTGGCCAGCGCGCTCGATTCCTGCGAGCGTTACTATCCGGCGTTCCAATTCGTCGTCTGGGCGGGCAAATCGGCTCGGGAGGCGATGGATTCCGCCATGTTCGAAACCGTGGGCGAGGCGTAGGCGCGGCCTTTGTAGACCCGCACTGGCCCGCCAGCCGATGCCCGCTCGCAACGCGGCCTGGCCGTTTTCTTCTACCGGACGGCGGGTCTGCGAGGGTCTCCCGCACATCCGAAGATATGCACGGCAGCCGCGACGCCAGCGATGACGATGCTGATGCGTTTTGATTAAATGCGCTCAGGAAAGCGAGGACTTGCGGCGATGGGCGGCTCCAGCATCGTTTCCTCCGGCGAGCAACGGACTCTGCGGGATTTTCCCGGGCTCTTGGTGTTGGCCGGTGCCGGCAAGATGGGCGGCGCGTTGCTCGACGGCTGGCTGCGGCTCGGGCTCAATGCCGCAAGCGTCGGCGTGATCGAACCGTCGCCGTCGCCGCAAATCTCCGCGCTGGTCCAGCGTGGGGTGCGGCTCAACCCGGACATGCGTGCGCTTGCGAATATCTCCGCCATCGTCCTTGCGGTGAAACCGCAGACCGCGCCGGAGGTCATGCCGACGCTGACGCCGATGATCGCCGCCTCGACCGTCGTCATCTCGATCATGGCCGGGCGCACGCTGCAGTTCCTCACGCGCGCGCTCGGCAACCGCTGCGCGCTAGTGCGTGCCATGCCCAATACGCCGGCCGCGATCGGGCGCGGGATCACCGTTGCGGTGGCGCTGCGGGCGAGTAGCGCGCAGCGCGCACTGGCGTATTCCCTGCTCTCCGCGACGGGCGGTGTCGAGTGGATCGAGGACGAGGCTCTGATGGACGCGGTGACCGCGGTGTCAGGGTCGGGACCGGCGTACGTATTCCTGCTCGCCGAGGTTTTGGCTCAAGCGGGCATTGCGGCGGGTCTGCCGGCGCCGCTCGCGGAAAAGCTCGCGCGGGAAACCGTGGCCGGCGCCGGCGAGTTGCTGCATCGATCGCCGCTCGCCGCGGCCACTTTGCGCGAGAACGTCACCTCCCCGGGCGGCACCACGGCTGCCGCGCTGCAAGTGCTCATGGGCGCAGGCAGTCTTGCGGCCTTGATGAAAGCGGCGGTCGCCGCCGCAACCGAGCGCTCCCGGCAATTGGCAGGCTGATGCGCGCTTGGAACCGCCGGGCAGGGGACCTACATTGAAAACTGTGGTTAGGATTTCGCCCGTTCAGGAGTTCGGCCATGGCCCGCAGACCCGCTCGGAGAACCGCCCGAACCGCTGCTGCGCGCAGCCCGGCCGTTCCACCCGATAGCGAGCGCGACAAGATCATCGCTGCGTTTCTCGCGCTCCTTGCCGAAAGGCCTTTTGCCGAAATTGGTTTCGGCGACATAGCCGGGCGGGCAGGCGTTTCGCTGGCACAATTGCGCGGCGAATTCGGCTCTGCGCTTGCGATACTTGCTGCGCACATCAAGGCGACGGACCGCGCCGTGCTCGCGCAAGACTTCAGCGATATGGCGGAGGAACCCGCGCGCGAAAGGTTGTTCGACGTGCTCATGCGCAGGCTCGAGGTGCTGGCACCGCATCGCCAGGCGATCGCGTCGTTGCTGCGGTCCGCCCGCCGCCACCCACCGCTTGCCCTCGCCCTCAACGGTCTGGCAGCGCGCTCGCAGCAATGGATGCTCACCGCCGCAGGCATCAACGCGTCCGGTCCGGGCGGAATATTCCGCGCACAGGGACTGGCGGTGCTATTCGCCTCGGTGTTGCGGACCTGGGTCGAGGACGAGGATCCGGGGCAGGCGCGGACAATGGCGGCGCTCGACCGGGCGCTGGCGCGCGGTCAGCGCTTGGCCGGCTTCCTCGATGACCTGTGCCTCATCCCCTCGCGGATTTGCCGGCTGCGCTCGCGCCGCCGGCGGTCCGATAAATCGGAACGGCCGGCCGCCGCATAGCGTGAAGCCGCCGGCGAGCGTGCGGCATCGTATTGCGGGCATCACCCCCGGCCAACCGATTCGGCTCGCACCTTTTGCCGGCTTTTTAGCTATTCGGTTGCCGCTGAATTCAGCTTCGTGATTGCCGGTTTGGCTGGTTCTACTTGGCAACTTCAACAATATATACTTCGTGTTTCCAAGAAAACGCATGCCAAGCGAAGAAAATACCGGTTTCATTGCTGACGGCTGGTCGCAAAATACTTTCAACATCAAAGCTTAGAATAGATACAAACAGGAGTTTTTTCTTGCAATCCTTTTGCCGCGGGATTAGCCATGATGGCTGTCACTGATTATCTGGCCAGCGAACCCCCAGCGATGATCGTCTGCTCCTGCAACGTGCTCTCCGATCACGATGTGCGCGGCATCATTGCGGGCGGCGAAGGCGCGCCGCGTACTGCCGGCGAAGTCTATCAATGCCTCGGCTGCAGCCCCCAATGCGGGCGTTGCGTACGCACGATCCGTCGCATCATGGAAGAAGCGGTCGCCGCCGCCGGCTCCGCGTGCTGCGGCAGCACGGGCCCTTAGGTTTCGTCGAAAGCCGGCTTGGGATAATCCTGCCGCGGATCGATGACCGCCTTTCGGCGCTCGCCGCAAAGTCTATAATTGACGCGTCGCAGCCGTCGCGACCAGATCGATTGCTGGAGCCGATCATGAGAGGCGAGCCGGGGGTCCTCGAGTACCTCAACCGGGGACTGCGGCACGAACTGACCGCCATCAACCAGTATTGGCTGCATTATCGTTTGCTCGATAATTGGGGCTACGGGTCGCTGGCCAAGAAATGGCGCAAGGAATCGATCGAGGAGATGCAGCACGCCGACGAACTCGTCGCGCGCATCATCTTCCTCGACGGTTTTCCGAACATGCAGGTTCTCGATCCGCTGCATATCGGCCAAAACGTCAAAGAAGTGCTCGATTGCGATCTCGCGGCGGAAATGTCGGCGCGCGCCCTCTATGAGGAGGCTGCCACTCACTGCCATTCGGTCAAGGACTATGTGTCGCGCGACCTGTTCGAGAAGTTGATGCACGCCGAGGAGCAACACATCGACTTTCTGGAAACCCAGTTGGATCTGGTGTCCAAGCTCGGACTGCAACTGTACGCGCAGCATCATATCGGCGAGCGCGACGAAGGCCACGACTGAGCGGCAGCCGCCGGTAGGCGGCCGCCGACACCAGCGCGTGTCTGGCGTGCATCTGACGATCGCGCGATCCCTTAACGATCACGGTTAAGCGTTAAGGTTAAGACCCGCTTAAGGATTAGCTGACATCTTTGCTCCGTTTCGACGACGCAGGGCCGCCCCCCGCGCGGGCCCTCCGATGAAAGGACGAAGCTATGGTCAGCGTCAAAGCGTTCATCCCCGCTGCCGCGGCAGCTATAATCAGCACCGCGGCCAGCGCCGCCGATCTCGGCCTGCCTCCGCCCCCCGTTCCTTATCAGCCGCAAGTCGTGGAGACACCGGTCGGCGGCTGGTACCTGCGCGGTGACATCGGTGTCGGCGTGACTGACCGGTTCACCCTCGACTATCTGCCGAACCCGCTCAATCCGCCGAACGACTTCGCCTTCCAGCATTCGTCGATGGCCGACACGATGTTCTTCAATGCCGGCGTCGGCTATGAATTCAACAACTGGTTACGCTTCGACGTCACCGGTGAGTATCGCGCCAAGACTGCCGTCAACGCCTTCGGCATCTATACGTTTGGCGGCGGAACGTTCGGCGACTCCTATCAAGGATACTTGAAGTCGTGGGTGTTCCTTGCCAACGGCTATATCGATCTCGGCACCTGGTACTGCTTGACCCCGTTCGTCGGCGCCGGCGTCGGCGTCGCCTACAACACCATGAGCGACCTCACCGATACCGGCATCGGCCAGTCGGGCACGGGCATCGGTCAAAACAGCAGCTCCTGGAGCCCGGCCTGGGCGCTCTACGCAGGCCTCGCTTATAACGTGACGCAGAATTTCAAGGTCGAGCTGACCTACCGCTACCTCAACTACGGCTCGGTCACCGACGCCATCAACTGCACCGGCGGCTGCAATCCCGACTCCTACAAGTTCGGCAATCTGTCCTCGCAAGATTTCATGCTCGGCATGCGATGGATGCTGGTGCCGGAGCCGACGCCGGTGATGCCGGTGATGAGCAAGGGCTGACGCGTCGCGAACGGAGCGCGATTTCGGGGGGAACGGCGAACGGCGCGGGCGACCGCGCCGTTTTCGTTCGCGCCGCCCGGCGCGGGCTAACGCTCCATTAAGGTTAATGCCCGATGATCGCGCGCGTTTGGCCGCTTCAAAGCGCGCCAAGGGAAAGGGCGGTCGATGCGTTGGGTGTTCTGTGCTCTCTTGATGCTGACCTTTGCGGAAGGCGCGCGCGCCCAGGATTTCGACGCCCTGCGCGGTTCGCTGCCGGTCGGACCGGCAACCTTCAACAGATGGAGCGGTTTTTATCTCGGGGGCCAGATCGGCTACAGCGACGCCAACGCCGATTTCAGCAAGGCCACGCAGCCGCCGGTGGCCTACGCCTTGCGTGATTCGGCGCTGGAGGCGACGAGCAACCCCTCACAAATGTCGGTGCTCGGCACCGCCGATCACGGCGGTTTGGCTTATGGCGGCTTCGTCGGCTACAACACGCAGTGGCAGGATCTGGTTCTCGGCGCCGAGGCCAACTACAACCACACCTCGCTGTCTCTCACCGCCGTGGGTTCGCCGATCGAACGCAGCGGATTTTCCGACGGCGAAGGCCACTACTACACCGTGGGGCTCAACGGTACCGGCACGCTGACCGACCTGGAATACGGCTCGTTCCGTGCGCGGGCCGGCTGGGTCCTCGGCAGCTTCATGCCGTACGGCTTTGCCGGATTCGCTCTGGGGGCTGCCGACATCCACGTAGCGAGCAAAGCCTGCGTGCAACTGCAACCGCCCGCCGCGTGCACCAGCAGCGCAACCATTTTTACCGCGAACAGCGGAGAGAATTTGGCATTGTTGTACGGCTTCGCGATCGGGGGAGGCCTTGAAGTCGCGCTGACGCAAAACGTCTTTGTGCGCGGCGAGCTCGAGTACATAAGGTTTGCGCCGTTCGCCGACATCTTGGTCAGCGTGGCCAGTGCGCGGGTCGGCGCCGGCGTCAAGTTCTAAGCAACGTCGCCCGAATCCTCGTCGCAGCCTCGCAAGAGCCGCTTGACGACGCCGCGTGCGTTCCCTAATCCCCGTGCCGGGACACCCCTCCCCAACGAGGGGCGCCTATCTGGAAGGATAGCATCATGATTGCCACGCCCACGGTGCGGCCGAAAGTGCCGCATTTTTCTTCCGGTCCCTGCGCCAAACGCCCCGGCTGGAGTCCGCAAGCGCTCGCCGGCGCCGTGGTCGGCCGCTCGCACCGCTCGAAACTCGGCAAGGCCAGGCTCAAGCGCGCCATCGATCTCACCCGCGAGGTGCTGCGCGTACCGGCCGATTTCCGGATCGGCATCGTCCCGGGCTCCGACACCGGAGCTGTGGAAATGGCGCTTTGGTCGCTGCTCGGTCCGCGTCCGGTGACGATGCTCGCCTGGGAATCGTTCGGTGAAGGTTGGATCAACGATGTCGTCAAGGAGCTGAAGCTTAAGGACGTATCGGTGTTTCGGGCCGGCTACGGTGAACTGCCCGACCTCGCTGAGGTCGATCCCGCAAGCGATATTGTTTTCACCTGGAACGGCACGACTTCGGGTGTGCGGGTCGCCAACGCCGACTGGATCGCGGCCGATCGCGGCGGGCTTGCGATCTGCGATGCTACTTCCGCCGCCTTCGCTCAGTCGCTCGACTGGGGCAAGCTCGATGTCGTGACCTTCTCCTGGCAGAAGGCGCTCGGCGGCGAAGCCGCGCACGGCATCCTCGTTCTGTCG
>Ga0187784_10004486_pt1 | contig 11288 bp, 9 predicted proteins | sample 1015_SJ02_MP15_2_FD_132964 | JGI IMG/M metagenome (GOLD analysis project Ga0187784, IMG submission 132964) | Tropical peat soil microbial communities from peatlands in Department of Meta, Colombia - 1015_SJ02_MP15_20_MG | ecosystem: Environmental > Terrestrial > Soil > Wetlands > Peat | place... | reverse complement strand
TCAGGGTCCACCGTGAATAGCTTGGATCAAGCCGCAAGCGATCAGTCGACCTTGCAGACGTCGGAGCTCGGAACTTTACTGGGCACGGAGCCAACGGACTTTTCCAACTCGTTGTTCGATCTCCTGGGCTGACCAGGGCCTCAGGGGGCCGCTCCGTTCTGGATCGCCGCTCGTGCCTCGGAACCGGACGCGGCGTTGGTGCTGGATGCCGCTCGCATCGCGCCGGGAGCGGTCCGCGGACGCGACACTCACGATAATGAACACGCGGCCGATATGACATTGGAAGGTCTCAACACATGGGTTCCATTTCTTCTGCCAACCCGGGAATAACAAACCTGCTTCAAACTTTGTCTAACGTCGGTTCGCCGGTACTGTCTTCGCCGTCAGTACTATCTGCGCTACAGACAGCCTCGCCATCCGACGTCGCCCAGCTGAGCACCGCTGCCTTGCAGTTGGAGAGTGTGGACGCGATGTTTGGCATCTCGAACCAGTCATCCAGCAGTTCCACTAGCGCTTTGAACAGTCTTCTGGCTAGCCTGGAGGCTCCTCCCACAAGTACGCCGGCTGCGACAAGTACGCCGGTCCCGTCGGCAACAGCCTCTAGCGTTTCGCCGGCGGACCAAGCCGCCAGTTATCAAGCATCCTTGCAGCAATCGGAGGCGCAAACGTTACTCGGCCTAGGGTCGACGGGCGCATCGGGATCTTTGTTCGACATGCTGGGTTGAGGCCCACCGCGACCGGCTGCCAGCTAGGACGCCATTAACTGGTGGGCGATAGATTCGACTTGGAGCTCGGTGCGAAGGAACTATGCCGGTACCACCCGAACGTGCCGCAACAGCGAGTATTCGATCAGCCGGCGATCCTTTGTGACTAGGGTTGCACCCAGAACTCGCGCGGTAGCTACGATAATCCGGTCGGCGGGATCAGCATGCAGGTCGCCAGGCAGATGGACGCTTTCAATCGCGATCTCCGGCGTGAAGTGCGCCAGAGAAATGCCCGGCTTTGCCAAAGCCTCTTCAACCCAAGGTGCAATATTTCTGGGAAGCACAACGCGACGTCTTTTTTCGAGCATCCCCAACTCCCAAATTGAGATCACCGAGACCCGCAGCCGTCCCGTGGATTCGGCTGACCGGATCGCGGAAAGGGCTGCGCGCGATAACTTCTCTATGAGTCCCAACTGTGCCCACAACCAACAGTGTGTGTCGAGTAGCAGCGGGCTGTCATTCATCGGCTTCCCATCCAACGTCGATCGGCGACACTATATCGCCGACGATCTCCATGGTTCCTCTCATGCTGCCGATGAAACTGGGCCGATGGCTGCCGATAGGCACCAGCTTGGCGACTGGCTTGCCGCGCTTCGTAATCACGACTTCCTTACGCTGCTTTTGCACTTCGTCCAGTAAGCCCAAGCACTTGGCCTTGAACCTTCCAGCCGCTATTTTCTCAGTCATGACTATGGTCATATTAACATAGTCACACTATTTCGGGAGGATCGTGCCGGAACGCCACGGACGAGTCGTCTTCGGAGGCGCAAACCACTGTCTGCCGCACCCGCCCGCAAGCCTCCAAGGTATAATCCAATGGAATGGATATCTACGAGGAAGTGGTCCGCCTGCGCCGGCTTGGCCAGAAGTGCGCGCTGGCCACTATCGTCCAGGTCAACGGGTCCATTCCCAGTTACGAATCGGCCAAGCTGCTGGTGCGCGAGGATGGCTCCATGATCGGGACCATTGGAGGCGGCTGCGTCGAGGCCGAGGTCTGGAACGCCGCGCGCGAAGTGATGCAGGAGGAACGCGCGCGGCACATGAACTTCAGCCTGGGGCAGGACGCCGCCTACGATAACGGGCTGATCTGCGGAGGCCAATTGAGCGTTTTCGTCGAGCCGGTGGTGCCTCAGCCGCGCACTTTTATTTTCGGCGCGGGGCATATCTCCAAAAGCATTTCCAAAGTCGCGACCCTGGCTGGTTTCGCCACCGTCATCATCGATAATCGCGAAAGCTATGCCAACAGCGACCGCTTCCCCGAGGCCGACGAAATCTTCGCGGCCGAATACGAGGAAGTCTTCCCCAAGCTCGCCATTCGCGACACCAGCTACCTGATCATCGTGACGCGCGGGCATCGCGACGACATGCGCGTGCTGCGTTGGGCGGTGGAAACTAACGCCAAGTACATCGCCATGATCGGGAGCAAGCGCAAGGTGATCGGCGTGATCAAACAGCTCGAAAAAGAGGGCCTATCGCGCGCGGCCTTCGAGCGCATCTTCGCGCCCATGGGACTGGAAATCGGCGCCATCACGCCGGAGGAGATCGCCATCTCCGTGGTGGCGGAAATGATCGCGTTACGGCGCACGCCGGATACCGAATGGCGGAACGCGGCCAAGTCGATCTTCGCCACGGAAGCCTCGCGCGCCGTGCTCAAGTGATACCCGGCGGCTCGATCGCCGGCTTGATCCTCGCCGGTGGCGCTTCGCGCCGCATGGGAAGGCCGAAAGCGCTGCTGCGCTTCCAGGACGAAACCTTTCTGGACCGGATGATCCGGCTGTTCGCGCTGGTTTGCGATCCGGTGATCGTGGTGCTTGGGCACAATGCGCCGCGGATTCGCGCGGGGCTGGAATCTCCGGGCGCGGCTGTATTCACCGTAAATCCCGATCCGGAGCGCGGCATGCTCAGCTCTCTGAGATGCGGCCTGGCGGCGGTGCCGGCGAGCGCCGAAGCGGTTCTGTTCGCGCCCGTGGACCACCCCCATCTCCAGGCGTCCACATTGCAGGCGCTGGCATTGAAATTTCAAGCCGCGCGCGCTCCCGTCACCGTACCTGTGTACGCCGGCGAGCACGGGCATCCGGTATGCATTTCGCGGGCGCTCGTCGACGAGCTGCTGGCGCTCCCCGAGACGGCCATGGCCAGCGACGTGATCCATCGCTACGTCAATCGAACGTGCTATTTCGAAGTTGACGATCCGGCCGTGGTCACCGATATCGACGATCCGGCGGCCTACGCCGGGTTGATGGCGGCCGAAGAATCGCCGCGTCTCCCATGAAAGCTCTGCGGCGTTGGATTCTGATCATTCTGCTGGTGGTGCTCGGCGCCGGTGCCCTCGCGCCATTCTTGAGCGCCGACCGTTTGCGGCCTCGCATCCAGGCCGCTCTGGAAGCCGCACTGAATCGTCCGGTCGAGATCGGCGCCGTGCATCTGAACCTCTTTACGGGTCCTGGCTTCACCGTGGAGCGGGTGGTCATCGGCGATGATCCCGCGGCTGGGGTGGAACCGTTCGCTTATGTTGAATCCATGCGCGCACGCGTCCGGCTGGCGAGCCTGCTGGCGGGCAAACTGGCTTTCTCGAGCCTCCACCTGGACGCGCCCAGCGTGAACCTGGTCAGGATACCGTCGGGCGCCTGGAACGTTCAGCCGTGGCTCGATCGGCCGGCGGCTGCGAAGTCCGCGCCGCAAACATTCCCCGATATCCAGATCAGCAGCGGCCGCCTGAATTTCAAATTCGGCGACACCAAGTCGATTTTCTACATCAGCGAAGCCGACGTGAATGTCTATCCCAACGAGCGGGGCGAACTGGTGATTCGTTTCTCCGGCGTTCCAGCCCGAACCGACCGTGGGAGCCAGACCTTCGGCGAGATCAGCGCGCGGGGGCTCTTGCGCGCGGGCGCCCACGGGGCCGAGCGTCTCACCATGGGCGTTCGCCTGGAGCGCACCTCCATCTCGGAAATCGTGCAGCTGTTCGATGCCCGCGACCTTGGCGTCCACGGCTTCACTGTCGCCGAGGCGCAGCTCGCGGGCCCGCTCGACAAGATCGACGTTACCGGCAGCCTGAACATTAACGACATCCATCGATGGGACCTGATGCCGCCCCACGGCGAAGGCTGGACCATGCATTACCGCGGTGTGCTCGATTTGAACGCCCATCGGTTGGATCTGGAAACTTTCGCGAACGAAGGACAGCCGCAACCGGTTTCGATCCAGCTCGGAATCGCCGACTATCTGGCCAAAGCTAGCTGGGGCGCCAGCATCCGGTTTCACGATCTCCCAGCCGCCTCGCTGGTCGAAACCGCCCGCCATATGGGAGCGCCGCTCGCGGCCGGCGTGCAAGTGGATGGAAAGATCAACGGCGAGATCGGTTACTCCAATCGAAACGGACTCGCGGGCGAGCTGCTGCTGGAATCGGCCTCGGTCAAATTTCCTCAATCCGCATCCGCGGCGTTCGATTCCGCCCGGCTGGCATTCACCGATAAGAACGTGACTCTGGATCCTGTCAGCGTGCAGTTGGACAACGATCAGTCGGCCGAGATTCAAGGCCAATATGCTTTCGATAACAGCCACGCCAGCTTCAGAATTACAAGCCCTCAATTGACTATCGCCGAAGTGGAAGGCGGCGCGGGCCGCCTGGGGGAAACGCCTCCCATCCCGTTGCTCGGCCAGTTGCGGCAGGGTACTTGGAAGGGTTGGATTGCGTTTGACCGGAAGGACGATGGCGCGGGCGTTTGGTCCGGTGAATATGAGGTGCAAAACGGCCTGATGGATATTCCTGGCCTGGCTGCGCCGCTGCGTTTGGCCACCGCATCGGTCGAGATGAAGCAGAACCAGATTCAGATCAGCCGGATGCACGCGCGTGTCGCCTCCGTACGTCTGGAAGGCGACTACCGTTACGATTCGGCCGCCACCCCTCCGAATCGCCTGCGCCTTCGTATTCCGGAGTTGAAGCTGGCCGAACTGGAGCGCTTGATGCTCCCCACGCTGCGCCGTAACGAAAGCTTCCTGGCGCGCACCTTCCGGCGCAATTCTCCGCTGCCTAAGTGGCTGGAAAATCGCTCGCTGGAAGCTTCCATTCAGATCGCGACTGTGTTGAACGGCGACGCACGACTGGGCCAGTTTCAGGCACACCTCGAATGGCTGGGCCCGAAGATTAGCTTGTCGGACGCCCAGCTGGACCTGGATCCAATGCGCGCGGCCGGCGATGTAACCTTGAGCCTCACCAAAGCCGTGCCGTCTTACCGGCTAAGCGGCAGCATCGAAAATCTCGGCTATCGGGACGGGCAACTGGATGTCGATGGCGAACTGGAGACCAGTGGGATCGGCCCAAGTCTGCTCCTCAATGTGCAGTCCGAGGGAACGTTTGAGGGACGCCAGATCGCGCTCGCTCCTGACGCGCAAGTGGACGCGATCTCCGGAGCTTACCGGATCGCGCCCTTTTCTGGAATCCCGAGGCTGATGCTCTCGAATCTTCAAGTTGCGTTAGGGCAGGACAGCCTGGTCGGTCAAGGCGCCAGCCAGGCAGACGGCCGAATCGTGCTGGAACTGATGAGCGGCCGCAAGCCGGTGCGCCTCACCGGAATGCTGTTGCCGGTTCATCCAGAGCGCTAGTACTGCGCGTTCTTGCGTACGCCCTTGGAATTGCAGTGTTTCGGGTTGTCGTCCGATACAATAGATGATAGCGGCGGCAATGAACGATCAGATCAGCGCCCTTCTCGCCGAGACCCACAACAGCTTGCGGGAGCAGTTGAACGCGGCCGAGCGGCAATTCGATCGTTTGCAGCAACTGCTGGAGACGCGGGAATCCAGGGACATCGCCAATTTGAATCATGCGGCTCGGCGTTTGCGCTCGTCGCGTAGCCAGTGGGGTCAGGTTCTGGTCGAATCCAGCGCGCCATTTTGCGAGCATGTGGCGCTGTTCACGCTGCCAGGAGGGTCCTTGCTGCGCCTGGAAAGGTCATCGCGCGGCGAGGTCGTGGAAGATGTTCCGCTGGCGGCGGCGCCCGCTTTCCGAACCGCCGTGGAAACCAAGGACACCGTGGTCGCCGTACGAACCCGCGGGGAAATGTCGGCGCCCATCGCGGCTTGTTTCGGCGAGGCGGCGGACAGCAAGTTCCACCTATTCCCGGTCTCGGCCAACCAGCGCGTAATCGCGCTGCTTTATGCGGAGGCTCCCAGAAGGTTACAGACGGACGCCTTGGAATTATTGGCTATCCTGGCCGGGGCGGTGCTTGAAACCCGGGTGGAGAAAGCAGCGGACGGCCTGGTAAACATAGCAGCGCGGGCCGATTCCGGCGAGCGCGATCTGCATCTCAAAGCGCAACGCTTCGCCAGAGTGCAGGTGGCGGAAATACGCCTGTATCAAGACCAACACGTCAAGAATGGCCGCGCCGGGCGCGATTTGTACGCCTCACTGAAATCCGACATCGATTCGGCGCGCGACGCCTTCCGGCGCGTGTTTATGGACGGCTCCGAGACCATGCCGGATTACCTCCATAAAGAGCTCGTACACACCCTGGCCCACGGCGACGTCGAACTACTAGGACCCACCTATCCTGGACCGATGGCATGAAGAAAGCTTCCTTATGCCTGTTACTCGTCTTTTGCGCGCTGGGCGCTTCCGCACAGACCCTGGACGCTCTGGCGGCTACCTACCGTAAAACACCCAATCCAAGAACGCGCGCGGCAGTGCTCCGCTACGCCGAGCTGCACCGTAGCGATCAGAACGGTGCCTTGGCCCTCTTGGCGCTGGGAGCCACGGAAGTGGATCAGCGTCAGTTCGGCGATGCTCTGAAGCATTTGCAAAGCGCGCAGAAACGGCTGCCGCAGCTCGCCGATTACGTGGACTATCTGAGCGCTGTATGCGATTCGGAGATGCGCGATTTCTCAGGCGTCGAGCAAACGCTCGAACCGCTGTGGCGTTTTAGTCCGGCTACGCCTCTGGTAGGCAAAGCGGTGGTGCTCCAAGCCAACGCGGACATTGAAGATGGTAATGCGGCGCAGGCGATCCCATTCGTGGAGCAGCATCGCGCGGACTTAGCAGCTCCGCAAGCGGAATTGCTGCTGGCGCGTGCTAACGAAGCCAGCGGTAATTCGGCCACCGCCCAGGAGCATTATCAGAAGATCTACGTCGATTTTCCATTGTCGAAAGAAGCATCGGACGCCGCCCCAGCTCTGACGCGCTATCCCGCTTTGCTGCCCGCCGCGCTGTTCGAGCGAGGTCTCAAACTGCTCGAGGCAGGCGATTACGAGCGCGCCGCCAAGGAACTGGCTGGGGTCGAGCCTCTGTTGAGCGGCGCGGACCTGGATTTGGCGCGAGTGCGCATTGGCGTCGCCCGCTATCTGGCGCGCGACAACAAGCCGGCCTATGCGCAGTTCACGTCTTTTGAGGCGCAAGCGGGAGAAGTGGAAGCCGAGCGGCTCTATTATCTGATAGAAACGGCGCGGCGGCTCGACCGGGTGGACGAAATGAACGCGACGCTGGCCAAGCTGTCGGCATCTTATCCGCAGTCGCGCTGGCGCCGTGATGCGTTGATTTCGGCGGGCAACTACTACAGCGCGCAAAAGCAGCTGGACGCCGCGCAACCACTTTATCAAACGTGCTCGGATGCGTTCCCGAACGATCCGCAATCCGCCCCGTGCAGCTGGAAAATCGCCTGGGCCCAATATCTAAAAGATCAGGCCAGCGCCGAGAAATTGTTTCAAGAGCACTTGAAGCGCTATCCGGATTCGGACCACAGCAGCACCGCGCTGTATTTCCTGGGAAGGATCGCGGAACTGAAATCCGATTGGGGATCGGCGCGAGCTTACTACGAAGAGATCAATGACCGGTTTCCGAATTACTACTACGCCATGCTGGCCCGGGACCGGCTGCAATCCGCGCCCATCAGCTCTGCGGCCCGAACGGCCGAAGCCGCGCAGTTTCTCGGCACGCTCAAGTTGCCCGCGCGACAGATTGAGGATTTTCAGGCCAGCGCGCTGACGCGCCAACGTATCGATCGCGCCCACTTGCTAGCCGACGCGGGCCTGGACGATCTGGCCGAGAGCGAATTGCGATTCGGCGCCAAGACGGATGGCCAGTCGCAGATCATGGCTTTGGAACTGGCCGATCTGGCCACCCGCCGGCAGTCGCCCGATCAGGGCATCCGCTATATCAAGCGCTACGCGCCCGATTATCTGTCCTTGTCGCTCGACACAGCGCCCGACAAATTCTGGCGGCTGGCATTCCCGCTGCCTTACCGCAAACAGCTTGAAGATTTCTGCCGGCCGCTTTCGCTGGATCCGTTCCTGGTGGCAGCACTGATTCGCCAGGAATCGGAGTTCAATCCGAAAGCGGTATCACGCGCCAACGCGCGCGGCCTCACTCAGGTTATGCCCGCCACCGGAAGGCAGTTGAGCCGCAAACTGGGGATTCGCGGCTACCGAACCAGCATGCTGTTCAGCCCCGATACCAATCTGAAGATTGGCACTTACTACCTCAAGGCTCTTTCCGATCAGCTGGAAGGCAAATGGGAAGCAGCCTTAGCGTCGTACAATGCAGGCAAATCGCGGGTCGTTACCTGGCTGGGCAGCGCAAGTTATCACGAGCCGGCCGAGTTTGTCGAGAGCATTCCCTTCAACGAGACGCGCAACTACGTCGAAAGCGTGCTGCGCAACGCGGAAGTGTATCGGCGGCTGTACGGGACAAAAACCAACTAAACCTAAACGCTGATCACCGGACAGGGCGATTGCCGGATAATCGCGTAGACATTCGTTCGGAGCCGCCCCAGCGTGCGGATGGAATGCCCGCGTCCCGTCACGACCAAGTCGGCATTGTGATGCGTGGCAGCTTCCCGCACGACATGCGCGACCTCGCCCGCTCCGATGCAGAGCTGCGCCGCGATACCCGCCGTCTCCTGCATCTTGCCGATGATCTTGCGCGCGTCTTCTTCGAGGAACTTCTGTAAATCAGCGTCGAAGTATCGTTCCGGCCCGGCTTCCGGCGCCGGCACCGCATGCACCAACCAAAGCTTGGCATTGAAATCGTGCGCCAGTCGGGAGGCGAAGCGCATCGTAGCGATACTCGAGTCCGTCAGATCCACCGCGCACATGATCCGCTCGAAAGAAGTGGAAGCCGGCGGCGCGTTCTCAACGTGTACGGCGGTCCACACCGGGCACAGCGCGTCGTGCAGCACCTTAGCGGTCACCGAACCCAGCAGAAGGCTCCGAAAAACGCCATAACCATGCGTCGGCATCGTGATCAGATCGGTGGCATGCTCTTCGGCAAACTTAGTGATGATCCGGGACGGATCGCCTTCTTCGAGAACCCGGTGGACACGGACTCCTGTGAACCGGTCCTTCAGGTATTGATCGAATTCGCCCTGACGCGCGTCGCGGATGGCTTGTGTGTCCACTAGCGACATGTATCCGTACCAATCCGTGAAATAAGCCGGCGGAATCTCCAGGACGTGCAGTAAGGTCAGTTCCGCGTTGAACTTCTTTGCAAGCGCTTCCACGAACGGCGCCGTCGCCGTACAGTTGTCCGACATGTCGACAGGAAAGAGGATTTTCTCGAAGGTTTGCATGGCGCACCGCCTTTCATCTGAAAAGGTTGCACGCCGCGTGCCAGCGACAGGTTGGCGGAGGGCGCACTTCGATATCGCTTCGATTCGCTGAACCTCCGCGCTGGTCCGCCGCGCGACGTCTGACCGTAGGCTCCTATCGCGCAACGCCTTAGCTGGCAGCGTGGGTTATTTCACCCAGCTAGTCCAGCTTCAAGACAGCTGCGCCTCGGATGGCGTCGTTCTTGAGGGCATTGAGTGCGCGATTGGCTTCGCGCAGCGGGAACACTTCGATTTCGGTGTGAATCGGGATCTGGGCCGCGATCCGCAGAAAATCGTGCCCATCCTGGCGCGTGTTGTTGGCGACGCAGCGAACCACGCGCTCCTGGTACAGCAAATTGTAATCGAGCGGCGGGATCGTGCTCATGTGGATTCCGCCGAGCGCCAGCGTGCCGCCTTTCTTCAGAGCCTTCAGCGCCGCGGGCACGATCTCGCCGGCCGGAGCGAAGATAATCGCGCTGTCGAGCTTAGCGGGCGGATCGGCGATTGTTCCGCCCGCCCACACCGCGCCTAACTCGAGCGCCAACTTCTGATGGCGTTCATCGCGCGTACATGCATACACCTCGGCGCCCCAGTACCGGGCCACTTGAATGGCCACGTGCGCCGCCGCTCCGAAGCCGTACAGCCCGAGCCGTCCGCCGCGCCCGATTCCGGAAAGGCGCAGCGAACGAAATCCAATGATGCCCGCGCACAGCAGCGGCGCGGCTTTCAGATCGCCGAAGCCTTCCGGAATCGGATACACGAAACTTTCTTGAGCGAGCGCGTACTCGGCGTAGCCCCCGTCCACCGTGTAACCGGTAAAGGTGGGGTTGTTGCAGAGATTCTCCTTGCCGGCTTTGCAATATTCGCAAGTTCCGTCGGTCGAATGCAGCCATGCGATACCGACGCGCGTTCCGGTTGGATAGCGTGTGGCGTTTGCGCCAGCCGACTCGATCACACCTACTACTTGATGTCCGGGAATCACGGGCATTTTGCGCTGCGCCAGCTCGCCTTCGATGACGTGCAGATCGGTCCGGCAGATCCCGCAAGCTTGCACCTTCACCAGCACCTGTCCGGCTTGTGGCTCGGGTTTCGGGACATCGCTAAATTCCAGTGGATTGGTTTCAATCGGCGCGGGCGATCGAAGAATGCAGGCCTTCATGGCTCGCTCCTGGGCGGAAAGAGGCGGCGCTTCACTACCTCCACCAATAGCAGGTATGTGAGCATGGCGGCAGTGAGAAAAGACGTAATGCCTGCGGGGCCGTGCCGGAATGTGATCTGCCCCGCTGTCGTCATCCCGCCGCCGTGGTCCAGGCTTATAGTAACCTGAGGTCGAATGAGAATTCCGGGCATTCATTTTGTGCGCAACTTGGTTCGCAGCCGCACGCTGCTGGCCCAACTGGTGCGCCGCGACTTCCAGCAGCGATTCGTTGGCTCGGCCGCCGGGTGGCTGTGGGGCTTGATCCATCCGCTGGTGATGCTGGTGAGCTGGGTTTTCGTGTTCCAAATCTGTTTACATCAGACCCTGCCGCCTAACGAGGTGACACACAACTATGCTTTGTTCCTGTTCTGCGGCTTTCTTCCGTGGATGCTGTTTCAAGAAACCGTGACGCGCTCGGCGTCCTCCCTGCTCGAGAACGCCAATCTGATCACGAAGACCGTGTTCCCATCCGAGATCGTGCCGGTGTCGATCTTTCTTTCATCCTTAGCCGGACATCTGATGGTGCTGGTTTTGGTGATCGCCGTGGTGGGCTTGTACGTTGGGCACTTCAGCCTGTGGATGCTTTCGCTGCCGGTGTACATGCTGCTGATCGGCCTGCTGGCGGTCGGGGTGGGCTGGATTGTGGCGAGCCTGCAAGTTTATTTGCGCGACACAGCGCAGGTTCTCTCCGTGGTGCTGACGTTTTGGTTCTGGCTCACCCCCATCTTCATTAACGAGGAACAAATCCCC
>Ga0187784_10004485_pt1 | contig 11290 bp, 10 predicted proteins | sample 1015_SJ02_MP15_2_FD_132964 | JGI IMG/M metagenome (GOLD analysis project Ga0187784, IMG submission 132964) | Tropical peat soil microbial communities from peatlands in Department of Meta, Colombia - 1015_SJ02_MP15_20_MG | ecosystem: Environmental > Terrestrial > Soil > Wetlands > Peat | place... | reverse complement strand
TCATGCCGCACCTCGCCCGTGGTCGGTCAGCCGCAACAGCAGCGCCAACGCTGCCTGCGCGTCGCCAGCAGACTCGGGATCCCCGGTGCGCGCCGTCTCGACCAGTTCGTCGACAGCCGCGGCAGCGAAGCCACCGATGCCCAGGTCGGTGAACTCGCCGTCGGCCGGTATGACTGCCAGATCGCTGTGGCTGTCCCACACCCGCAACGACGCGAACAGCCGCGAGTACTTGTCCAGGCAGGCGTCCAGGGCAGCCCGATCGGTGACCGTCAGTGAGCCAATCAGGGCCAGCCGCAACACCGTTCGGTCCTTGTCCGGCATCAGATCCAGGTTCAGATCCAAGTCGGCGATGTCGCGGCTGTTGTCCACTTGACGGCTCAGGGTGCTAAACCGCCAGCGACCAACTTTTCGCGCCTCGACGGTGACCGGACGCTGAGGATCATCCTCGTCGAGATCAACGACCAGCACCTGGCCGGGATCGCGTTCGACGTCGTCGTAGTTGGTGACCTCCGGGGAGCCCGAGTACCACACGCGTCGGCTGCTGCCGACTTCGCTGACCGAATGCTTGTCGCCCAGCGCCACATAGTGCACCGCGCCGCGGGCCAGCGCCTCCTCCACGCCGGCCAGCCGGATCAGCGAGGGCTTGGTGGGATCGGGGTCCAGCACATCGACGCCGCCGTGGGCAACGAGCACCCGGGCGACCCCGTCGGCCGGCACGCCCTCAAGATCCCTGAGCACGTCGGTAACCAGGTCGCTCGTCGGCGCTTTGGATCGCCATGGTGCCGCGACGATCTGCAGGCCGGGCCGGACCTGGTGGACGCCGGGCCGATCGAGCACCGTCACGTTGGCCGGGCATTCGGCGGTGAACAGCGCACTGGTGTACACCGATGACGCATCCAGCGGATCGTGGTTGCCGGGCAGCAGGTAGACCGGAACCTTTATGGCGCGCATGGCTTCCAGCGACTGACTGATCACTTGCGGCGCCAGCTGGTTGTGCTCGAAGACGTCACCGGCAACCACCACGAATTCGGCGCTCACATCGGCTGCCAGTGGACCCAGACCGGCTACTGCGTCGCGGCGGGCCGCCGAGTACCGCGGCTGCGCTTCACCCGCGAGAAAGTGACGGGTCATGCCGAGTTGCCAGTCGGCGGTATGCACGAATCGCATTGCGATCCCGTCCCTTCTGCTTCATGTCCGGCCGGTCTGGGACCGGGCATCGCGAGTGTAGGACTCGGCGCCGACAAGTCCGGGGACCTCAATCGGCAGGTCCGACATTCGTCGGAAGTCGACCAGCGCGCGCAGCCTCAGCGACATGCAACAGTCACATCAGCCACATCAGTCCCGGGGAGGGGCAGTGCGTTGTGCCCGCCTATTAGCGAAAGTGCTGCCGGTAACCTCGATCGCGTGAGCGACCAAAACCGCACCCTGGTGCTGCTGCGGCATGCGAAGTCCGCGTATCCCGACGGCGTGGCGGACCATGATCGGCCACTCGCACCCCGTGGACGGCGCGAAGCCGGGTTAGCAGGCGGCTGGCTGCGCGCGAACCTGCCTCCGATCGACGCGGTGCTGTGCTCGACGGCCTCCCGGACTCGGGAAACCCTGGCGCACACCGGCATCGACGCACCGGTTCGCTACGTCGACCGGCTCTACGACACCGTGCCCGGCACTGTGATCGACGAGATCAATCACGTCGGTGACAACGTCGCGGTCCTGCTCGTCGTCGCACACGAGCCGACCATGAGCCAGGTGGCATTAGGCTTGGTTGGCACCGATAGCTCCAACACCGCTGCGGCCGAACGTATCTCAACGAAGTTCCCGACCTCGGCGATGGCGATACTACGACTCAAGTGCAGCTGGAAGGACCTCGAACTCGGGTCCGCCGAGCTAGTCGATTTTCACGTGGCGCGCTGACTCGATCGTCTCCTGGGCGTTGATCACTTCTTGCAGATCTCGATGCTTGCCTTGATCTTCTCGTCGGTGCTGTGCCCCAGCTCTTCTTGAGCGAACTGCGACGCGCCACTCAGGGAGCCGATGGAGAGCTCTTCGAGATTCGTACCCAAGTCGTTGACTGACTTCGCGAGGTCGGGCGGGGTCGCAGGGCTCTGACTCACCTGGTCGCGAAGGAAAGCGCCGCCAGAGTAAAACGCAAAGTTTCGGGCAGTCGCGATCGAGAGCGCTCCGATCGGTCCGCCGTTATCCGGGTTCTTCAGGTGCGAAGTCTTGACCACCGCTCTTTCGACGATGCCGAACGCTTCACAAATGTGCTTTTTCGCGTCTTTGGTTTGTTGATCGCTGTAAGTCGACGAGGCGCTCTTGTTTGGGTAGAACCACCCCACAACGGCAACGCTCGTGGCGATGACGGCAAGCACCAAGGCCGCGAGTGTGGCCCACCGCGACAACTTCGACACTCGCGGGGCGGAAGAAGAATCTTTGGCATGTGACACCGGCGTACGCTCGCCGGCCGGCTCTGCGGCGGCGTACTCAGGCGAAGGTCCAGAAGCGAATTCGGTATCGTCCGCCGAGGAGGTTGGCTCAGTGGGAAAGGTTTCAGGCATTGGACGATGGTATCGTTCAGCGATGCGACGGCAACTTTGGCACTAGTCAGCAATCTCGCGGGCCACAACTCTTAGCTGGTCAAAGCCCTATCGACCACTCATCAGAAAACTGATGCGTGGAAACAACCGCTTCACCGCAGAAGTTAGGAGTTCGTGGAGAGCGTCAGCTCCATGAGCTTGATGGCCTGTGCGCAGGCGTCGATACCGGGCGCCTGCGGATTGACCCACCACCCGACCACGCCCGCGGCGTCGCTGGCGACACCACACGAGCCGTTGGGGTCGTTGGGCCGCATCACGATCGACGCCACACCGGAGATCGATCGGTTTTCGATCTGATACTTCAGGTTCTCGGCAACCTTGCGCTCGTTGTCGAGGCTGCCTTGCTCAAACCAGAACCGGGTGATGTCGATCAGGCCGCCCGGATTGGCCGCCTGCCAGCGGCATATCGCGCCGACGAAGGTGCTCTGAATGTCTTGGGGATCGGCGCCCACCGTCTTGGCCAGGACGTCGGTGGTCAGCACCTCACATTCCTTCTGTAGGTTGGGGTACTGCTGCTCGGAATTGTTGTTACGCGGCTCCTCGCCCATGCCCGCTTTTCGCGCGGTGCCCGCCACCGACCTCGTGCAGCCGGTCAATACGGATAGCGCCGTGGCCACGACGGCCACACCGACCAGGACCCGATGACGCGCGGTGGCACTCATTTCGAGTTCGCAATCGACTGGCGCGCAAGTTCTTTGGCGACGTTGCAGGCATCGGGGAAGGGCTTCTGACTGAAATTCACCGACCATTCGATGAAATCGTCGCCGAACTGAATCCCGACCTCGCATAGCGAGTCACCCAACGTCGGATCGTTACCGATGGCGACGAAGCCGCTATGGCCGCTGATGTTGATGTCCTCCACACTCGACCGCGACAACTCCTCGGTCTTGCGCTCGCGGCCGATCGGGCTCCCCCGATACCAGGAGAAGGAGAAATGCGGCCCGAGAATGCCCCCGCCCGCAAGCCACTGGCAGCCCACGGAATTCTTGGCGGTGTTGACCAACCCGGTCACCTGCGTCAGGTTCGTCACCGTCTCGTCGCTGATACCGCCGCACTGCGGGAAGAACGGACCGTGATGCCCTTGCCCAGAGGCCGGCCCGGACGACTCGGTCGACTGCGATTGGTTAGAGCCGGATTGGGAGCACGCGGCCACCACTGGAATCAAAGTCGCTGCCGCCAGGGCCAGCGCCGCCACGTTACGCCGCACGGCTACGCGAACCTTCTGGTGTTCACAGGATGCACTGTAGCGGCAGCTCCTTGGGGCAACCATTGCACACGCGGTGACCTGTAGCTTCTTATCAACTAGCGGGCCTGGTGGCCGCACGAACTGAGCGGCCATCGTCACGACCCGACGTCTGGCGGTGTGCAACAGTTACCAAATGCTCCTGGCACTGCTGCGCCAGTACGTCCGGCCGTACCGACGCCTGGTCGCGGCCGTGATGACGCTGCAGTTGGTGAGCACCCTGGCTTCGCTGTACCTGCCGACGGTGAATGCCACGATCATCGACGACGGCATCGCCAAGGGTGACACCACCACCATCGTCAAGCTCGGCGGGGTGATGTTCGCGGTCACCGCGCTGCAGGTGGTGTGCTCGGTCGGCGCGGTCTACTTCGGCTCCCGGACCGGGATGGGGTTCGGCCGGGATCTCCGCTCGGCGATGTTCCATCAAGTCACCACGTTCTCTGAGCACGAGACCGCCCGGTTCGGCACGCCATCGCTGTTGATCCGCACCACCAACGACGTCCGCCAGCTCCAATTCCTAGTCCAGATGACCTGTACGGTGCTGGTCACCGCCCCGATCATGTGTATCGGCGGAATCCTGATGGCCATCCACCAAGACGCCGGGCTGTCGTGGCTGCTGCTGGTCAGTGTCCCGGTGCTGGTCGTGAGCAACTACTGGATCGTCGGGCATACGCTGCCGATTTACCGCAGCATGCAGAGGTTGATCGACAACATCAACCGGGTCATGCGCGAGCAGCTGTCCGGCGTGCGGGTGATCCGGGCATTCGCCCGTGAACCTTTCGAACGTCAACGGTTCGCGGAGGCCAACCTCGCATTGTCGAACACCGCGCTGAGCGCGGGCAATTGGCAGGCGTTGATGCTGCCGGTGACCACCTTGACCATCAACTGCTCCAGCGTCGCGCTGATCTGGTTCGGCGGCTTGCGCATCGACAGCGGACGGATGCTAGTCGGCTCCCTGATCGCGTTTCTCGTTTACTTCGCGCAGATCCTGATGGCGGTGATGATGGCGACGATGACCTTGATGGTGTTGCCGCGGGCCTCGGTGTGCGCGGAACGGATCAACGAGGTGTTGTCGCTCCCTCCAGCCGTCAGTAGTCCGGAGAATCCGGTGCGGCCGGCCGCAGGCGTGCGAGGCGTGGTTCGACTCGACGGCGCGACATTCCGCTACCCCGGTGCGGATCGCGCTGTGCTGCAAGATATTTCTCTGACTGCGCTACCCGGCACCACCACCGCTGTCGTCGGCAGCACCGGTTCGGGGAAGTCGACGTTGGTGTCGCTTATCTGCCGGCTCTATGACGTGACCTCGGGCGCAGTCCTGGTCGACGACGTCGACGTGCGTAACCACGACATCGAAGAGCTGTGGTCGGGTATCGGGCTGGTGCCTCAGCGCGGCTACCTGTTCTCCGGGACCGTCGCCGACAACCTGCGCATGGGCGCGGCTCCAGGACAGGAAATAACCGAGGAAGAGATGTGGGACGCGCTGCGGATCGCGGCCGCTGACCAATTCGTCCGGGCACACGATGACGGGCTGCAGATGCGGGTTGCTCAGGGCGGTGTCAATTTCTCCGGCGGACAGCGGCAGCGGCTGGCGATCGCGCGGGCAGTGATCCGCCGTCCGGCGATCTACTTGTTCGACGACGCGTTTTCCGCACTCGACGTGCACACCGATGCGCGGGTGCGCGCCGCGCTGGCGGAGATCGCGACCGATGCGACGGTGATCGTTGTCGCGCAACGTATCTCGACGGTCGTCCAGGCTGACCAGGTGATCGTCGTCGACGACGGGCGCGTGGTCGGTGCAGGCACGCACGAATCGTTGCTGGCGGATTGCCCCACCTATCGGGAATTCGCCGAATCGCAGTCGATGGACTCTCGCGTGGGAGGGCAGCGGTGACAAGCACGTTGCGGCGCACTCCCCAGTACCCGAATCAGCGGTCCCGCGACTTCCACGGGTCTGCCGTCCGTCTGGTGAAGCGCCTGGCACCGCAACGGCGAACGGCCGTCGCGGTGATCGTGTTGGGCGTCGCCGGAACGGTCATCGGCGTCGCGGTTCCGCGGATCCTCGGCCATGCCACTGATCTGCTGTTCAGTGGTGTGATGGGCCGGCAGCTACCCGCCGGCATCACCAAGGCTCAGGCCGTCGCGGCCGCGCGGGCCCGTGGCAACAACACCTTCGCCGACCTGCTGTCCGGGATGAATGTGGTCCCGGGCCGCGGTGTCGACTTCGGCGCGGTCGCCCGAACTCTGGTCTTGGCTTTGGTCATGTATCTGGTTGCAGCGCTGCTGGTTTGGACACAGGCCCGGCTGCTGAACGTGACGGTGCGGCGAACGCTGCAGGCGCTGCGCGCCGATGTCGAGGAGAAGCTGCACCGGCTGCCGCTGGCCTACTTCGATTCCCGACAGCGCGGCGAGGTGCTCAGCCGGGTCACCAACGACATCGACAACCTGCAGACGTCGCTGTCGATGACGATCACCCAACTGCTGTCCGCGGTCCTGACCGTGGTGACGGTGTTGGCGATGATGCTGACCATCTCGCCGCTGCTGACCGGGATCACCTTGCTGACCGTGCCGCTGGCGCTGGTGGTGACCCGGGCGATTGCGCAGCGCTCACAGCGACTGTTCGTCGCGCAGTGGACCAACACCGGCCGGCTCAACGCCCACATCGAAGAGACCTACAGCGGTTTCACCGTGGTCCGGACGTTCGGCCGGCGCGCTGCGGCCGAAGACCAGTTCCGTCGGTTCAACGACGATGTGTACCAAGCCAGTTTCGGAGCACAGTTCATCTCTGGTCTGGTGTCGCCGGCGACGGGGTTCATCGGCAACCTCAGCTACGTGGCGGTGGCCGTGGTAGGCGGCGTGCAGGTGGCGACCGGACAGCTCACGGTCGGCAGCATCCAGGCGTTCATCCAGTACGTCCGCCAGTTCAACGCGCCGATGAACCAAGTGGCGTCGATGTACAACACCCTGCAGTCCGGCGTGGCCAGTGCCGAGCGGGTTTTCGACCTGCTGGATGAACCCGAAGAATCACCGGACCGCGAACCATTACTGCCCTCGCCCAATGGCGAGGGGCCAACCGGGCGGGTGGAATTCGACCATGTGAGCTTCGGCTATCGCCCCGGCACCCCGGTCATCGATGACCTCTCCTTCACCGCCGAACCGGGCAGCACGGTGGCGATCGTCGGACCGACCGGGGTGGGCAAGACCACGCTGGTGAACCTGCTGATGCGCTTTTACGACGTCGACTCCGGCCGAATCCTGGTCGACGGCATCGACATCGCGACGATCAACCGGCAGTCGCTGCGATCCCGCATCGGCATGGTGCTGCAAGACACTTGGCTGTTTGGCGGGACGATCGCGGAGAACATCGCCTATGGACGACCCGACGCCAGCGACGACGACGTGATCGACGCGGCCAAGGCGGCTCACGTCGACCGGTTCGTGCACACCCTGCCCGACGGATACCAGACCCGGGTGAACGACGCCGGCAGCAACATCAGCGCGGGCGAGAGGCAGTTGATCACCATCGCACGGGCATTCCTGGCCCGGCCGCAGCTGCTGATCCTCGATGAGGCGACCAGCTCGGTGGACACCCGCACCGAGCTGCTGATAGCGAAGGCCACCCATGAGCTTCGTCGTGATCGGACAAGTTTCCTTATCGCGCATCGTCTTTCGACGATCCGAGACGCCGATGTGATCCTGGTGATGGAGTCGGGCAAGATCGTCGAGCAGGGCAACCACGCCGAGTTGATGGCCCGCCGCGGTGCGTATTACGCGATGACTCGGACCTAAAGCAGGCTAGAGCTCAGGGCCCTCCGCGCGCAGGTCGTCGACCGCCGACATGGCGTCGCGCAGCTTGGCCAGCCACTCTTCGGTGTGCTCGCCGACCAGTTTCACCGACCAGGCCAGCGCATCGGAGCGAGACCGGGCCACGCCGGCGTCGACCAGCGTGTCGAGGACCTGCCGCTCCGGCTGCTTTAAACGCGTCATGACCGGAACCGCGATGTGGGTGAACAAGATCCGCTCGCCACCGACCTCGACGCCCCAGGAAACCTTGCGGCCGTAGCGGTCTTGCGCCTCATCGGCGATGTTCATCCGCTCCGACCGGGTCTCCTCGCGAAACCGCGAGACACGACCCGACGCGCGAGCTTCGCTTTCTTCCGTCGCGGTTTTGTCCGCGCTTTCGGGATCAGGCAGCTTGCCGATGACCGTGATCTCCTCGCGGTCGACGACGACGGTCGGGTCACCGTCGAACCAGGCGTCGGGCAAGCGCCCGGCGAACCAGTCCGCGGCGTCGCTGGCATCGGGTTGGCCGGCTTGCTGCCAGCCACCGGGGCGGCCGTAGCGCCGCCCGTGTCCATGATGGTACTTCATGCTTACATCATTACACCGTTTCATCGCTTGCAGAAGTGGGTTTCGCCGGCAGCGAACGTCAGGCCGCCGTCACGGCTCTCGCCGGTCGCCTGACGCGGTCGGCCGAATACCACCCGATATGCCGAAAACCGTTGATATGACCGGTACAGAGTTGTAGCTTTAGGAGCGAAGCAGGCCCGGAAAGCGACGAATTCCAAAGAGCCGGTCAACGGAGTGAAAACCGGCCGCGCAGGATGTATGAGACGCCTCCCAGCGTCCGCCGGGCCTGCCCCTATGTGGTCTCGGTGACGCCGTCGCCTCGTCGGGCCCGGAAAAGTTTCACATCACCCTTGATGCCCTTGAGGCGACGCGCTCCTGCGAACGACCAACCGAAGCCCGCGTCGTCGCCAAGCTCGTCCCGCGTCGATTCGGCGGCCAGCACTGTCCCGGGCCGGGCCACCGCCGTCACCCGGCTGGCCGTGTTCACCGGGCTGCCGAACCAGTCCCCGGCCCGGCTGACCGCAGGCCCCGACGCGATGCCCGCCCGCAGCCGGGGGAAGTCGTTGTCGCTGTCGGTGATTTCGACGAGCTTGAGCACCGCATCCAGCAGCGGCGCGGGGTCGCTGCAGACGAACATCACCGCGTCGCCGATCGTCTTGATGAAGCGCACCGGTGGGACCGCCACGTCGCGGGCGAGGTCGGCCAGCCGGTTGGCCAGTTGCCCCAGCTCCTCGGCCGGCACCTCTTCGCCCAGCCGAGTGAAGTCGACGAGATCCGCGAACGCGACAGTGACCTGCCGCGCACCCGGCAGCGGCTTACCGGCCGCTCGCTCGCTGGCGTTGACGGCTTCGGTCTCCATCATGTGCCGCAGCTGCATGAACAGCATGTCGTCGATCATCGGCCCGAGCAACGGCACAATGCGGGTCACCAACGCCTGGGACGCCTGGGCAATCTCCAGTTCGGTCGCACCGGGCCGCAGGATGGTCGACAGCGCCGTGTATCGCATCACCTCGGCGGCGTGCGAAAGCCCCTCGGCGAGAACGCGAACGACTTGCACAACGTCGTCGGGATGAATGCCGAGCTCCAGGAACGCCTCCGCGTGAGCGGCCGCGGCGCCGTCGGCGCGCAGATGCACAGCCGCGTCCGGATCGTCGACGCGCACCAACCCGATGGCGCGTTGCACGCGTTGCAGGAATTCGAGGTCGATGCCGGCCGCTTCGCTGATCTCCCGCGTCGAGACGTAATCTCCGTCGTCACCCATCAGCCGGCGCGACGCCGCCAGCATGGGAATCGGCGAGCCCTGGATCTCGTCGGCGGTGATGCCCTGATCGAGCAGCCACTCGATCAGCTCGGCGCGCTCGGCACGCGCCTCGCCCTCCAGCCCGCTCAGCAGCTCTTCGATCTCCGGGTCGACGTGAGCGTCCACGTCGCCAACGTATAACGCGGCGGGGGATCATGTCAGTCGATGACCACACCGCTTCTGGAAGGGTTCGCGCCCGTCGTCGACGCCGGCGCCCGGCTGCTGATCCTGGGATCGTTCCCCAGTGTGCAATCGCTGGCAGCCGGCCAGTACTACGGCAATCCGCGAAATGCGTTCTGGCCGATCACCAGTGCACTGTTCGGCTTCGACGCGCAGGCAACCTACGAAACCCGCTTGGCCGCATTGCAATCCCACGGCGTGGCGCTCTGGGATGTGCTGCACAAGTGCCGCCGCGCCGGCAGCTCAGACGCCAAGATTGACCCAAAGAGTCTAGTGGTCAACAACTTTAGGCAACTATTCGCCGCTTACCGATGCATCACGCGGGTGTACTTCAACGGGCAGACTGCAGACAGGCTGTTCCGCCGACTGGTCCACACCGACGCGCCGGTCAGCTACCAGCTGTTGCCGTCCACCAGTCCGGCGCGGGCGATGCCGCCGGGCCAGAAGCTGGACGCCTGGCGGGTGATCGCGAGGTCATGACACCGGTGGGCGCCGATGCGCCCACGGCCTCGCCGACTCGATCTGCGCACTCAGCGACACCAGCGTCGCCTCGTCGCACGGGCGGCCGACCAGCTGAACCGAGACCGGAACGCCGTTGCGATCAAGCCCCCATGGCACAGCGGCGGCCGGTTGACCGGTGAGATTCCAGATCTCGAAGAACGGCACCCGTCTCGACACCAGCAGCAAGCTCGAGATGGCGCCGCGGCGTTGGTAGGCGCCGATGCGGGACGGTCCGGTGGCATTGCCGGGCGTGATGACGACGTCGACATCGTCGAAGATCGACTGAATCCGGGCGGTCAGCGTCGACTCCCCGGCGCGCACGGCCGCCATCCGCCGCTCGGACAGCAGCGACCCGATGCGCGCCATGTTGCGGGTCCGCGCCTCCAAGCGGTCCTGGTGCGGCAGCGAGCGCACGTCGTTGTAAATACCCCGGAAATAGCGCGGCAGAACGTTGGCGTAGATGGCTGCCGGCGGATAGTCGGGGTCACGGACGACGACATCGTGACCAAGCTCGCGCAGCAGCGCACCCGCCTCATCGACCGCCGCCCGTTGCTGCTTGCCGACATTGACGACCAATGGCGGCGGCACCTTGGTGCTCAACGCAATTCGCAATCTGCCGGGCTCCCGAGCGGCGGCGCCGACGAATCCGCCGTCCGGGCCGGGCATGGTTGTCGTGACATCCAGAAACAGCGCCGCGTCTTTCACCGACCGCGCGATCGGGCCGTTGACGCTCAGCCCGCACCAGGCGTCGTGGTGCGGCGCCAACGCGACCCGATCGCGTTGCGGCTTGATCCCGAACAGGCCGCACCAGCCCGACGGGATGCGAATTGAGCCAGCACCGTCGGAACCCAATGCGAGGGGCGCCAGTCCGGCGGCCACCGCGGCACCACTACCGCCGCTGCTGCCGCCTGGGGTGAGCGCGGTATCCCACGGGTTGCGTGTCGCTCCGAACGTCAGCGACTCGGTGTACGGCAACATCATCATTTCCGGCACAGTGGTTTTGCCGAGAATCACCGCACCCGCCGCGCGCAGCGCGCTGACCACCTCCGCGTCGCGGGTTGCCGGCGTCGAGACGGCGCTGCTGCCGTAAGTCGTCAACTCGCCGGCGACGTCGACGTCGTCTTT
>Ga0187784_10004484_pt1 | contig 11291 bp, 11 predicted proteins | sample 1015_SJ02_MP15_2_FD_132964 | JGI IMG/M metagenome (GOLD analysis project Ga0187784, IMG submission 132964) | Tropical peat soil microbial communities from peatlands in Department of Meta, Colombia - 1015_SJ02_MP15_20_MG | ecosystem: Environmental > Terrestrial > Soil > Wetlands > Peat | place... | reverse complement strand
GCGACGTTTTCAGATGAGCCGGGTCGCCTCACGCAGCGCCGGAAACAGGTCGCCGAGCAACGATTCCGGCCAGGCGACCTGCAGCGCCCAGTGAAAAACCACGTAGCAGACAAGCGTCGTCGCTGCGGCAAAACCCAACGACCACACCGACCGCTCGCCGAAGCCGAAGTGCATATAGGCGAAGACGAACACCGCGATCGCGGGAATGAAGCCGATCAGCGCGATCAGGCCGATGAAACCCGCCAGCCAGACGAAGAAGATGACGGCGCGGCGGCGCACCACGTCGTCGGCGACGCCGAGGTCGCTGACATGGGCGCTCACGCGCACGCCGGAATCGGCATAGGCGTGGACCGTCGTCGGCGCGCCGAACAGCTCGTTGACGAGATTGAGCACGGCGGCGGTGAGCGCCATACCGCAGGCGGTGAGCGGCACCAGCTTGGCGTCGTGCGGCCAATCGGCCGACGAGGCGATCGCCGCGACGATCAGGGCGATGATCGCGAGCGAGAACGCCGGCGCCGCGCCAAAGCGCGGCCGGAAACTGCCGACTTCGCGGAATTGCGCGAGCAGGCTTTTGCCGATCTGCGCCAGCGGGCGGTACAGCACCCAGGCGACGCAGGCCAGGATCGCCAGCACCGGCCAGCGCAACAGCCAGCCCCAGCCGTAAAGCTGGGTCGAGATGAACAGATAGCGCTCGAAAATGGCGCCGACCACGATGCCGAGCACCATCGGCGGCCGCGGCCAGCCCAGCCGCTTCATGATCCAGCCGACGGCGCCGAAGCATGCCAACAGCAGAAGATCGCCCCAATCGTGTTCGCCCTCGAAGGCGGCAACGAAAACCAGCGCGATGATGACCGGCAGCAGGATTTCGGGCCGGATGCGCGACACCTGGGCGAGCCAGCGGCTGCAGCCGAGGCAGATAATCGCGCCGATCACATGCGCCAGCGTCAGGCTCCAGACGATCAAGTAGGTCAGATCGAGATGCCTGGTCAGCATTTCGGGCCCCGGCGTGAGCCCGTGCATCAGGAACGCGCCGAGCAGGATCGCCATCGACGCGCCGGCCGGCACGCCGAAGGCAATGGTCGGCACCAGATGGCCGCCCTCCTTGGAGTTGTTGGAGCTTTCCGGCGCGATCACCCCGCGCACGTCGCCGGTGCCGAAGCTTTCGGCGTTCTTCTCGGTGCGCTGCGCATAGCCATAGGCGATCCAGTCGATGACGGCGGAGCCGATGCCGGGAATGGCGCCCAATCCCACGCCGAGCACGCCGCAGCGCAGCACCAGCCACCAGTGGCGCGCCACGTCGCGCACCCCTTCCCATTGGCTCGACAGATTGATGTTGGGCGCGTTTTCGCCAGCGATGCGTTTGCGCGAGACCGCCAGCTCGGCGAGTTCGGGCAGCGCGAAAATACCGAGCGTCGCCGGAATGAGCGGCACGCCGTCCCACAGATAGAGCCAGCCGAAGGTCCAGCGCAGGGTCCCGCTTTGCGCGCGCGAGCCGACCATGGCGATCATCAAGCCGAGCCCGGCGGCGGTGAGGCCCTTGAGCGGCGCGCGGCCGGACAGCGTCGCCACCATCGACATGCCGAACAGCGTGAAGGCCAACAGTTCGGGCGAGCCGATGGCGAGCATGATCGGACGCAGGATCGGGATGCTCACCGCCAGCACGACGGCGCCGACGATGCCGCCGGCAAGCGAGGCGGCAAAGCCGGCGCCGAAGGCGCGGCCGGCTTCGCCGTTCTTGGCCATGGCATGGCCGTCAATGACGGTCGCGGCGGCGCCGACATGGCCGGGCACGCCGAACAAGACCGCGGTGATGAAATCCGAAGACGTAATGACCGCCGCCATGCCGAGCAGCAGGGCGAACGCGGTGTATTCGTCGAGGTTATAGGTAAACGGGATCAGCATCGCCATGCCGACGATGCCGCTTAAGCCCGGCAGCACGCCGATGGCGAGTCCGATGAGGACGCCGACGAACAGGATCAGGAGCCGCGCCGGCTCTAACAAAAGTTGCAGCGCGTGAACGGCGCTGGCGATCATGTCCGGCTGCATCGACCCTCCCCCGCTCGGCTTACATCGCGCCCGAAACCTGCACGCCGTCAAGACTTATGATACGGTGCGGCAGGCGCCCGGTCGGCGCGTGAGGCAGCCATGAGGCAGCCATGAGCAAGCGCGGCGGCAATAGTCGGTTCCCCGTCGTCGCCGCGATGCTGGCGCTGCTGCTGCCGGCGACCGCGGTGTTCGCCCAAAGCGTGGCGGACTTTTATAAAGCTCGCGACGTCAATTTCTATATCGGCTACTCGCCGGGCGGCGCCTACGATCTCTACGCCCGGGTGATCGCGCGCCACTTCGGCGCCCATATTCCCGGCAATCCGATCTTCGTGCCGCAAAACATGGAGGGCGCCGGCAGCCTGCGCGTCGTCAATTACCTCTATCGCGTGGCGCCGCACGACGGTTCCGCCATCGCCACGTTCGGTCGCGGCATCGCTTTCGATCCGTTGCTGCTCGGCCAGGGCGACGCCTTCGACGCGCAAAAGCTCACCTGGCTCGGCAGCGCCAACAACGAGGTCAGCGTCTGCGTGGCGATGAAGGAATCCGGGATTACCAAATTCGAGGATCTGTTCACCAAGGAGCTGACCGTCGGCGGCACCGGGGCGAGTTCCGACACCGACCAGATGCCCCGCGTGCTCAACGCCGTGCTCGGCACCCATTTCAGGATCGTGCAGGGCTATCCCGGCGGCAACGACGTCGTGCTGGCGATGGAACGCGGCGAGCTGCAAGGCCGCTGCGGCTGGTCGTGGTCGAGCGTCATTTCCACCCACAAATCCTGGCTCGACGACAAGCGGATGTTCGTGCTGATTCAGCTGTCGCTGACCAAGCATCCGGATTTGCCCGACGTGCCGCTGGTGATGGATTACGCCAAGACCGACGAGCAGCGCGCGATCCTGAAAATGATCTTCGCGCGCCAGGTCATGGGCCGGCCCTATGCCGCGCCGCCCAACGTGCCGGCCGACCGCGTCGCGGCGTTGCGCCAGGGCTTCATGGACGCCATGGCGGACAAGGACTTTCTGGCCGAAGCCGACAAGATGCAGCTCGAGATCAATCCGGTGCCCGGCGCCGAGGTCGAGAAGCTGGTGAAAGAAGTCTACGCCACGCCGCCCGACGTCGTGGCCAAGGCCAAGGCCGCGGCGCAGTGAAGGGCGCTGTGCACGCCGCGCGTTAAAGCTCGATCGTGCCGCGCATCACGATGACACAGCGGCCGCCGATCGACAGGCTGACCAGTTTGCCGCCGCGTTTTTCCGCCGCCGCTTCAAGCAGACTCGGCCGGCCCATGTCGACGCCCTGGGAAATGCGCAGGCTTAATGTCAGATCGCGCTCGGGCCGCAGGTTTGCCAATAGGCCGACCAGCGCGACATTGGCGCTGCCGGTCGCCGGATCCTCGGGCACGCCGTAGAGCGGCGCGAACATGCGCGCCTGGGCATCGAAGCCTTCGACGTCGCAGACATAAATCAGCACGCCGGTGACCCGCTCCATTTTCAGATGTTCGGCAAAGACGTCGGCGCGCGGTCGCGCCTTGGCCAGCGCCGCGCGCGACTTCAATTCCGCGAACACCAGCGGGATGCCGCAGGAGGCGATGCAAGGCGCATGATTGGCGGTGGCGATGTCGGCGGCATCGAGCGAGCAGGCGGCCGCGACGATTTCGGCCGCGACGTCCTCGCCGCGCGTCAACGGCTGCGGCGGCGTCAAACGGGCGCCGACGACGGTCGCGCCGTCGCGGAGAAGATCGAGCCGCACCGGGCCGGCCTTCTCCTCGAAAACGAGCGGATCGCTCACCGCGCGGCCGTAGCTCTGGCCCCGGCTTGCCAGAACGAAAGCCGTGCCGACATTGGGATGGCCGGCGAACGGCAGTTCGGCGCGCGGGGTGAAAATCCGCACTTGCGCGGTGTGGGCGGCGTGTTGCGGCGGCAGCACGAACGTCGTCTCGGCAAGGTTGAACTCGCCGGCGATCGCCTGCATTTGCGGCCCCGACAGGCCTTGCGCGTTGTGCACCACCGCCAGCGGATTGCCGCCGAACTTGCGTTCGGTAAAGACGTCGACGGTGACGAAATCGAGCTGCATGGCGCGATACCCCAATCGGGAGAATGGCTACGCCGCCGGCGTCAATGCTGCAATATCTTTGACAAAAACTGGCGCGCCCGTTCGCTGCGCGGCTTGGCGAAAAACTCAGGCGTCGGCGCCTCTTCGACGATCTCGCCGGCATCCATGAACAGCATCCGCTGCGCCACCTTGCGGGCGAAGCCCATCTCGTGGGTGACCACCATCATGGTCATGCCGTCCTTGGCGAGCCCCACCATGACGTCGAGCACTTCCTGGATCATCTCCGGATCGAGCGCCGAGGTCGGCTCGTCGAACAGCATGGCGACCGGATCCATCGCCAGCGCGCGGGCGATGGCGACGCGCTGCTGCTGGCCGCCGGAAAGCTGCCCGGGAAATTTGTCGGCAAACGCCCGCAGCCCGACGCGGTCGAGCAGACGCATGCCCTTTTCCCTGGCCGCGCCGACGTCGCGACCGAGCACCTTGATCTGCGGCAGCGTCAGATTGCGCATCACCGAGAGGTGCGGAAACAGCTCGAAATGCTGGAACACCATGCCGATCCGCGCCCGCAGCTTGGGCAGATCGGTCTTCGGGTCGCCGACCGAGACGCCGTCGACGACGATGGCCCCCTTCTGAAACGGCTCGAGCCCGTTGACGCATTTGATCAGCGTCGATTTGCCGGAGCCGGACGGGCCGCAGACCACGACGACCTCGGCCTTGGCAACCTCGGCGCTGCAATCTTTCAGCACCTGCGTCGCGCCGTACCATTTGCTGATCGCGTCGATCTTGATCATGGCGTTCAGCGGATGATGGCGACGCGGCGGTGCAGATATTGCACCGCGCGGGAGGCGCCGAGCGAAATGACGAAATAGACGCCGGCCGCGAAGGTATACATCTCGACCAGGCGGCCGTCGCGCTCGGCCACCTTGGAGGCGGCGCCGAGGAAGTCGGTAACCGAAATCACATAGACCAGCGAGGTATCCTGGAACAGCACGATGGTCTGCGTCAGCAGCACCGGCACCATGTTGCGGAAGGCCTGCGGCAGGACGACATAGCCCATGACCGCGGCATAGGTCATGCCCAGCGCCTGCGCGGCGGCGACCTGGCCGCGCGGGATCGACTGGATGCCGGCGCGCATGATCTCGCAGAAGAACGCCGCCTCGAACAGCGTGAACGTTACCAGGCAGGACGCGAACGCGCCGACGTGCACCGGCTGCGCCGACATCGTGATCCACTGCCCGATATAGGGCACCAGGAAATAGAACCAGAAGATCATCAGCACGAAGGGAACCGCGCGCATCAGGTTGACGTAGGCGGCGGCCGGCGCGGCAAGAAACGGCACGCCGGACAGCCGCATCATCGCCAACAGCGTGCCGATGACGATGCCGCCGCAGGTGGCGAGCGCGGTCAACAGCAGCGTGAAGGTCATGCCCTGATAGAACAGATAGGGCAGCGAGCGGACGATGACGTCGAAGTCGAAATTGGCGAACATCGGCTCAATGCCCCGCGGCCGCCGCCTTGGCGCCGACATAGCCCGGCACGGCGACGCGGCGCTCGATCAGCCGCATCGCCGCCGTCACCGCGAGGTTGATGACGATGTAGATTAAGGTCGCCGCAGTGAAGGCCTCGAACACCTGAAACGAATATTCCTGCATGGCGCGGGCGCGCGCGGTGAGCTCCATCAAGCCGATGGTCAGCGCGACCGCGCTGTTCTTGATGGTGTTGAGCAGTTCCGAGGTCAGCGGCGGCAACAGGATGCGGTAGGCCATCGGCAACAGCACATAGGCATAGGCCTGCGGCAGCGTGAGCCCGAGCGCCAGCGCCGCCAGCCGTTGACCGCGCGACAGACTCAAGATTCCGGCGCGCACCTGCTCGGCGACGCGCGCCGACATGTAGAGCCCCAGCCCGACCACGGCGGTGTAAAACGAGGCGTTGGGCAGCTGCTTGAGCCAGATGCCGATGCCGCGCGGCACCAGCTCGGGCAGCACGAAGAACCAGAGAAACAGCTGCACCAGGAGCGGCACGTTGCGGAACACTTCGACATAGACATTGCCGAGCCGCATCATCCAGGCAAGCGGTGTGGTGCGCATCACGCCGACCAGCGACCCCAGCGCCAACGCGATGGCGAAAGCGGCGGTCGCGGTGGCCAGCGTCCAGCCCGCGCCCATCAACAGCGTCTGCATATAGGTATGCACGCCGTCGGGCGAGAGCTGGAAGAAGATCGCCCAGTTCCAGTGGTAGTTCACGCGCCCAGCATCCGCGGACGGATGCCCCTTAGTGCTGCATATACCACGCCGGGTCGCCGGTATCGGTCGGATTGGCGACGACTTTCTTGAACGCCGCGCTCATCGGCACGTTGAGATTGATGCCCTTGGGCGGAATCGGGTTGAGGAACCACTTGTCGTAGAGGCTGTTGATCTCGCCGCTCTTGTAGACCGCCGTCATTGCGGCATCGACCACCCGCTTGAACGCCGGGTCGTCGCGCCGCAGCATGATGCCGTAGGGCTCGACCGAGAGCGGTTCGGAGGAGATCACGTAGTCGCCCGGCGCCTTCGACGAGGCGACCAGGCTGTACAGCAGGATGTCGTCCATCACGAACGCGGCGGCGCGGTCGGTTTGCACCATCAGGAACGCCTCGGCGTGATCGTTGGCGGTGAGGATGTTGAGATCGAGATGCTTTTGCGCGCCGATCTCGGTGATCTGCTTGATGTTGGTGGTGCCCGCGGTGGAGACGATGGTCTTGCCCTTCAGATCGTCGACGGTTTTCAGGTTCGACGACCTTTTCGACACGAAGGTGTTGGCGGTGACGAAATGCGTGATGGTGAAGGCGACCTGTTTCTCGCGCTCGAAATTGTTGGTGGTCGAGCCGCATTCGAGATCGACCGTGCCGTTGGCGATGAGCGGAATGCGGGTGGCCGAAGTGACCGGATTGAGCCTGATTTCGATCTTGTCCATTTTCAGGTTTGATTTCACCGCGTCGACGATCTTATGGCAGAGATCCATCGCGTAGCCGATGACCTGCTGATTGTTGTCGTAATAGGAAAACGGGATCGAGGATTCCCGGAAACCGAGCGTGATCGCGCCGCTCTCCTTGATCTTGGCCAGCGTACCGGTGAGCTCTTGCGCGCATGCCGGCGCGGCGAGCAAGCCGAGCGCCGCCAGCGCGGAGATCGTGAGATTGAGACGCATTGCTTGCCCCTCTGTTAGCCGACGAGTTCGGCTGATAATCCCCGGATTGGGCGTATCATAACGATTTCGCGGCCGGGCTAAAAGCCGAGCTGCAGCCGTTGCGCCGGAATTTGCGACGGCGCCGCACTGTCAATGTTTCGCCCGCCGGCCGCGCCGCGGGCCCGAGTCGGTGACGCCGAGATAAGTTTCCAGCGCGGCGCGGTCGCCGGCGAGCGCGGCGCTGTCGGTCGAATGCACCACCACACCGCGCTCGATGATGACGGCGCGGTCGGTAACGCTCAAGATTTTCTTGGCGTTCTGCTCGACCACGATCGCGGAGGTGCCTTCCTCGCGGATGATGCGGCGCAGCGCCGCCAAGAGTTCCTCGACGATGATCGGGGCCAGCCCTTCGAGCGGCTCATCGAGCAGCATGACGCGCGGATTGAGCACCAGCGCGCGGCCGACCGCCAGCATCTGCTGCTCGCCGCCGGACAGCTGATTGCCGAGATTTTGCCGGCGCTCCTTGAGCCGCGGAAACAGCACATAGACTTTGTCCGCGCTCCACGGGCCCGGCCGCGCCACCGCGGTCAGGTTTTCCTGCACGGTGAGCGATTTGAAGATATTGCGCTCCTGCGGCACCCAGCCGATGCCGAGATGAGCGCGCTGATCCGGCCGTAGTCTGGTGATGTCGGCGCCGTCGAGCGCGATGGTCCCGGCAAAATACCGGGTCACGCCGACGATCGAGTTGATCAGCGTCGTTTTGCCCATGCCGTTGCGGCCGAGCAGGGCCAGCGCCTGGCCTTCCGACAGCGACAGCGATACGTCCGACAACACCACGGCTTCGCCGTAGCCGGCGGATAACTGCGCGACGGTGAGAAGTTCAGGCATCGAGTGCATCGCCGAGATAGACCGCCTTGACCCGCGGATCGCGCGCCACCTCCTCGGGCGCACCGTCAACGAACAACGCGCCGTTGACCAGCACCGAAATGCGGTCGGCGAACGAGAAGACGAGGTCCATGTCGTGCTCGATCAGCAGCACCGTCACCTCCGCCGGCAAGGCTTCGATGGTGGCTAACAGCTCGTGCCGCTCCGCATCCGGCACGCCGGCGGCCGGCTCGTCGAGCAACAGCACGCGCGGCCGGCAGGCGAAGGCGAGCGCGATTTCGAGCAGCCGCTGCTTGCCGTAAGGCAGGATCGCGGTGCGCGCGTGCAGCACGTCGCCGAGCCGGAAGCGTTCGGCGATTTCCACGATCTCGTCGGTGACGGCGGACTTGGTGCCGACCAGCCGCCACCAGTCGGCGCCCAACCCGAGCCGGTCGGAGACCACGAGCCCGATCGATTCGAGCGGCGTCAGATCGAGGAACAATTGATTGATCTGGAACGTGCGCGCCATGCCGAGCCGCACCCGCTGGTGCGGAACGACGTCGGTGATGTCGCGGCCTTCCAGCACGATGCGGCCGGCGGTCGGCCGGAGCAGGCCGGTGAGCAGATTGATCACCGTGGTCTTGCCGGCGCCGTTCGGCCCGATCAGGGCGTGGCGCGCGCCCTTCTCCACCGCGAGACTGACGTTGTGTGCGGCGAGGATGCCGTCAAAGCGCTTTTCCAGCCCGATCGTCTCCAGAATCGGCATTGTTCAACGATCCATGTCAGCCGCCGTCTGGAGCGGCGCCGCCGAGCGCGGCAGAGCGCGGCAAGAGCCGCGTGCCGATCCGGTAGACGACGGCGCGGGCGGCGGCGATCCAGCCGGCCATGCGCTCGCGGCCGACCAGCACGATGACGACCAGAACCAGGCCGATCCAGAACTGCCAATATTGCGGCGTCAGATTGGCGATCCAATCCTGCAACAGCTTGTAGATCACCGCGCCGATCAGTCCGCCATAGAGATAACCGGTGCCGCCGATGATGAGAACGAGAAGAAGGTCGGCCGAGCGCTCCAGCGAAAACACGTCGAGCGAACAGAACGCCGTGGTCTGCGTCAAGAGCGCGCCGGCTATGCCGGCGAAGCCGGCGGACACCGTGTAGATCGAAACCAGCCGCCATTTGACCGGAATGCCGATCGCGGCGGCGCGCAGCACGTTGCCTTTTACCGCGCGCAGCGACAGACCGAACGGCGAATAGACGATGCGCCGGGCGAGCACGAAGCAGACGAACAGCACGATCAGGCAATAGGCGTAACCGTTATGGCCATAGAGATCGAAGCGGAACCGACCGAGGATCGGCGCGATGGTGACGCCCTGCAGCCCGTCGGCGCCGCCGGTGATGTTGGAAAAGCGATTGGCGATTTCGCCGAGCATCAGCGAGACGCCAAGCGTCACCATCAGCCGGGTCAGGTCCGAGCCGCGCAGCACCAGAAAGCTGGTGACAAAGCCGAGCGCCGCCGCCACTAGGCCGGAGCAGACCAGCGCAATGACCGGTTCGTCGATGATGCCGTATTTGGCGACCAGCCCGGAAAAATATCCGGCGACGCCGAAAAACGCCGCCTGCCCGAGCGAGATGATGCCGGCATAGCCGAGGATGAGGTCGAGCGACAGCGCGAACAACGCCAGGATCGCGGTGTCTTTGAGGATCAGATACTTGCCGGGGAACAGCCAGAGACTGGCGAAGGCCAGGATCCAGAATGCGATTTCGAGCGGCGACCAGCGGGCGCGGCGCTGCAGATAAGCGGAGATCTCGTCGCCGAGCCCGGCCATTTCGTTACCGCGCCGTCGCGCGGGCGAACAGGCCCTGCGGCCGCCAGATCAGGACGGCGATCATGATGGCGTAGATGACGAAGGCGCCGAGTTTCGGCACGTAATATTTGCCGGCGACGTCGCCGATGCCGAGCAGGATCGAGGCGAAAAACGGCCCGGTGATGCTGGAGGTGCCGCCGACCGTCACCACGATCAAAAAGTAGATCAGGTATTTGAGCGGGAAGGTCGGATCGAGGCCGAGGATTTCGGCGCCGAGCGCGCCGCCGAGACCGGCCAGGCCCGAACCGAAAGCGAAAGTAACGCCGAACACCGCGCCGACATTGATGCCGAGTCCGCGCGCGACGCGCTGATCGTCGACCGCCGCCCGCAATCGGCTGCCGAACCGCGTCTTGGCGAGAACAAGCTGCAGCGCGACGGTCAACAGGCCGCAGATGACGATGATCAGCAGGCGGTATTTGCCCATGCCGACGCCGAACACGTTGAACTGGCCTTGCAGCGCCTCCGGAATCTGCACGAAACGCTGCGACGAGCCCATCGTGTAGTCGACCATGGCGACCGCCATGAAGACGAGCCCGATGGTGAACAGCACCTGGTCGAGATGGCTGCGGGCATAGACGTGAACGTATAGCGTGCGCTCCAACAGGCCGCCGATGAGCGCAGCGACCAGAAATGCGAGCGGCAGGCCGAGCGCGAATGGCACGCCGAGCTGGTTGACCAGGATGACGGTGCAGTAGCCGCCCGCCATGGCAAAGGCGCCGTGGGCGAGATTGATGAAATTCATCAGCCCGAGCGTGACGGAAAGTCCGCAGGCCAGCACGAACAAGAGCATGCCGTAGGCGACGCCGTCGAACAGGATGGTCAGCATGATCTACGCGACACTCCTCGCGTCATTCCGGAAGCCGCGGCACCCGCGGTCCGGAACCCGCCGTCACGGCCCTTAGCATTATTGCACGCCCGCGGTCATAGCTTCCGGGGTCGCAGGCTTGCGCCCGCGCCCCGAGTGGCAAACCCGGCCCCCCCGCAAGCGGGAAGGCGTTCTTACTGCTTCGGCGGCTCCGCAGCCTTGATCGGATCCTTCACGTTCGCAATGGTGGCGAATTCGACATTATAGAGCTGGCCGTTCTTCTTCTCGACCTTGCGGATGTAGACGTTCTGGATGATGTCGCGCGTATCCGGATCGATCGAGATCGGACCGCGCGGGCTCTCCCAGGCCATGCCTTTCATGGCGGCGATCAGCGAGTCGCCGTCGGTCTTGCCGCCGGTCTTCTCCAGCGCCGCGTACATCAGGTGCATGCCGTCATAGGCGCCGACCGCCATGAAGTTCGGCCGCATGCCGGCATTGGC
>Ga0187784_10004483_pt1 | contig 11291 bp, 9 predicted proteins | sample 1015_SJ02_MP15_2_FD_132964 | JGI IMG/M metagenome (GOLD analysis project Ga0187784, IMG submission 132964) | Tropical peat soil microbial communities from peatlands in Department of Meta, Colombia - 1015_SJ02_MP15_20_MG | ecosystem: Environmental > Terrestrial > Soil > Wetlands > Peat | place... | reverse complement strand
TTACCTCAAAGAAGAAAACATGAGCTTATTCACCGATTTTTACGAGTTAACCATGTGTGCAAGCTATTTTGACAACAAAAATTTTGAAATAGCAACTTTTGACTTATTCATAAGACGGCTGCCAGAAAACCGCTCCTATTTCTTATTTGCAGGACTAGAAGAAGTCTTGCATTACTTGCAAAGTATCAAATTCGCAGAAGGGCATTTGGCTTACCTGAAAAAACAGGGGTTCAAAGAGGATTTTCTCGATTATTTGCGAGGTTTCAGGTTTACAGGTGACGTGTGGGCTGTTCCAGAGGGCGCAATCACTTTTCCAAATGAACCCTTAATCCGTGTTACAGCGCCCATAATTGAGGCTCAGCTAGCTGAGACTTTTCTGCTTAACAGTGTTAATTTTCAAACCATGATAGCCACAAAAGCCTCTCGAGTAGTGCACACAGCCAAGGGAAAATCCGTTATTGAGTTCGGACTTCGAAGAGAACCAGGCATTGATGCTGGAATGAAAGTGGCCCGAAGCAGCTACATCGCTGGGTGCCAAGGCACAAGTAACGTTTTGGCAGGGCTATTCTATGGTATTCCAGTTTTCGGAACTATGGCTCACTCGTTTATCATGTCTTACCCGAAAGAGATTGATGCGTTCAGAGCTTTCGCCAAAACTTTTCCAAACAAGTCCACGCTTCTTATAGACACATACGATGACATTTCAGGCGCAGAAAAAGCCGCAGTTGTAGCCAAAGAGCTTGAGACAAAGGATTGTAGGCTTGGAGGTGTCCGCTTGGACAGCGGCGATTTAGCGCAAACCAGTAAAAAAGTTAGAAAAATTCTTGATGACCAAGGCTTGGGCTATGTGAAGATTTTCGCCAGCGGCGACTTGGATGAATTCAAGATAGAAGAACTGCTAAGCAAAGGAGCCAAAATAGACTCGTTTGGCGTGGGGACTAAAATGGGCACTTCTGCCGACAGACCCTTTTTGGATGTGATTTACAAACTCTGTGAAACCATGGCGGCTGACGGCAGCTTCACGCCTATAATGAAATTAAGCAAGGACAAAATCACTTTGCCGGGACGAAAACAAGTTTACCGCTTCAAGGACGCGGCTGAAAATTTTGAAAAAGACACCATTGCCTTAACTGATGAAAAAGTGCAGGGCGAACCGTTACTAATTAAAGTCATGGAAAAAGGAAAATTAATCTACAAGCTTCCATCGCTTGATAACATTCGAGCCACCGCTGCAGAGAATCTGTCTAAACTTCCGGAGGATTATAAAGCGTTAACGGGTGCGCCCATTTATCCAGTTGAATTAAGCAGAAACTTGCTGAACCTGGTTAAAACCTTAAAACGCCAGCTAACCTTAACCGAGATTAACCGTTGAATTTCTAACGCCCAATCTTAACTCTTGCGCTAATTGTTGCTTCTTTTTTGCATTCGCTGCAGCAGCCGTTTCCCCCACGTCAGCATTGTGGTGTGTAACTTTATCACATTCTTTCAAATAATCGCACAATATAAAAAACCGCGTCAATTCTCTTTGGAAGTCCAGTAAACATTCCTTTTCTCCGCCCACGTTAGGCGCATGATAAAATATTAATCATCGATACATTAGTTAATCCTTTGATTCGTGGGGGATATGGCAAACCCTTAATAATCTTTTCAGAAAAGGATATCTGCTATTCAAAAAGGGAAGAACATACTTATGCAAAATCGCCCAGCCATAGTTGCTGTTGGCCGAACCAAGTTTGGAGAGCATTACGGCAAAGAACCAGAAAAACTAATTGAGGAAGCTTGGCTTGCCGCTTCAAACGAATGCAACGTAGAGCGTAAGGATCTAGAAGCTTGTTACATGTCGGATTGTTTTCTTCCAATCACAAATAAACTGGGCTTAGAAGAAGGCTTCCTGTCAGAACTCACTGAACTTCATGTGCCTATGGAGGTCACGCGTTCTTTCAGCGCTGCATTGTTAACGGCCTGTCATGCAATCCAAGCTGGAGTTTACAACAAGGTTCTTGTTGGCGGTATAGAAAAAATGACTGACCGCTGGGACAAAATACGTGATGACCTCATGCTTTTGGAAGACCCATGGAGCTACTATGCGGGTGGAACTCCAGAAGCAAATCACGAGCTTATGCTAAGGGCTTACATAAAAAAGTACAATATAGCGGGCGAAAACCTTGACAAACTCAACATAGCTTTAGCTCATGTGTCAGTTAAAAACCATGCGAACGCGACCAAAAATAAGTATGCTCAATTCCAGAGAAAAATTACGGTTGACCAAGTCTTAAACGCGCGGAAAGCAGCGCATAAATCCTTGGGGCTTTATGATTTTGCCCCAATTTCTGACGGTGCATCAGCCTTAATTCTTACAAGCGAAGCAGTTGCCAAAAAACTAGTTGCAAATCCGGTTTACGTTTTAGGCTGCGCTTCAGCTACCGATTACTTAAATTATTCAGCAAGAGAAGATCTGTCCCGTTTTGTTGCGGCTGAAATTGCCATGAAGAATGCTTCTCAAATGGCTAACACTGCTTCGTCTGACTTGCAGGTTATCGAAGTTAATGATCAGTCAACTGTGATGGAGCTCGTTTCACTAGAGGATTTAGGCTTCTGTGAGCGGGGAACAATTTGGAAGAATATATATGAAAGCTGCAAAAACAACAAAAACTTCTATGAGATAAACGGGAGGCAGCTTTTCGTTAATACGGATGGCGGGTTAAAGGCGGATGGAAACCCATTGGGCGCTACTGGTGGGGCACAGGTTTTTGAGATTTACCGACAGTTGAAAGGTGAGGCCGGGGAACGTCAGGTTAATTTGGGTAATGGTTCCCCGAAGAGTGGTTGTTTGTTAGAGTTTGAGGGCTTTGGAACTAAAGCTTACGTTAGTATTTTGGGAGAGAAGAAAGATTGAGCAGTGAACCGATAGAACGGCGGGTTTCTTATTTAGGCGACAGGTTACGAGCAAGCCGCTGTCAAAGTTGCGGCAAAGAATATTTTGAAGTGAGAGATTACTGTAGCAACTGTGGCCGAAAAAGCTTCGGAAAAATGGATAATATAGACCTGTTTTACGATAAAGGCAAACTTGAATTATGTACCTTCATCAATGAGCCTACAAACAAGTTTATGAAACTCTCCAGCTTCGTTTATGGAATTATTTCTTTTCATGACGGTAAAATCCGCGTTCCAGGAAGGCTAACCGACCAGTTGATAAATGATAGTGACGATGTTGATTTTTCAGGGCTTGAGGGAAGAGAAGTTGTTCCGCGTTTTAGAAGGCGCTATTCAGTTGGCAAAAGCGATTTGATTCCCACGATCTCTTTAGCTTTCACGTTAGCCGACGAGTATTATCCGCACCAAGAGTACAGCGTACTTACGCCAAATAAAGAATACGACATTCCTGGCGTAGTAGGTTACGGCGTTTACACTTCCAGATTTCGAATAAAGGAAAGCGGATTGGAACGCGCAGTTCCCTTCATCGACGAGGACTCAGCAACAGCCGCTGTGGAGGCTGGGAAACTAGCCCTGATTCATTCAGGCGTTGACAGCAGGCTGGTTGGCAAAGTTTATGTCGGCTCAGAATCCAACCTTTACGCAGTTAAGCCTATCGCGTCAAAGGTAGCTCAGGTTCTCAAACTTGGCGAAGAAGACGGCGACATTCAAGGCGTTGACGCGGTGGACACGGAGTTTGCTTGTAAAGCGGCTACAAGCATGTTTAAAGATGCAGCTTCCATCGTTAGCTACCCACAATCAGGCATAAAAAACGCTATGGTTATCGGCGCCGATAACGCTCAATCAGCACCCAGAGGATGCGCTGGCGGCGAACTTGACACGTTTGTTGGGTACGGCGGCGCAGCGTTTATTTTCGGGAAACACGACGTTATCGCAGAGGTTGAAGGATGGTACTCATGCACGTCTGACACGCCAGATTTTTGGCGCAGAGACGGCGAACCTTTCCCGATGCATGGTGGACGATTCACGGGTGACCCGGCTTACTTCAAGCATGTTCGCAAGGCAACGTGTAAACTTATGGAACGCTTTAATCTGAAGGCAAGTGATTTGAACTATTTTGTGGCGCATCAGCCTAACCCCCAGTTCCCAGTTAGGATCGCGAAGGAGCTTGGTTTTAGGGATGAGCAGTATTTGCCTTCTCTTCAAATTAACAAGTTCGGCAACACTTATTCCGGTTGCTCGCCTGTGGGTTTAGCTGCAGTATTAGACATTGCAAAACCTGAAGAGCGCATCTTAGTTGCAAGTTACGGTTCAGGTGCAGGAAGCGACGCGTATTTGATTAGAACCACAAGCCAACTTGTTGATAAGCGAAAGCGCCAAAAAGTTAATGTTAAATTCCAAGCGGAAAACCCGTTCGTAGAGTATCTAGATTATACAACTTATCGCCGACTTAAACTTGGGATGTAACAAATACTTTAATAAATCACTGTGAATCTCAAATAGCGACGGAGCCAAAAGATTGATTTGATTCTCGACGACATACTGCAGGTTGTTTATGCGCCTGTGAAAGCGTTCAAGAAAATAATTGAGAACCCAAAATACTTGGGCGCACTCATAATTCTGCTTCTTTTCATAGGCGTACAAATAGGCTACGAGTATGTGCAGTTTTCGAAAACCTACACTGAGAACACGTCTCCTACCGTTGCCCAATTACAAACGTATACCAACGCGACTTATTGGAACAGTACCTCAAGCGTACTCTTAAGCAACAATTACAATGACTTCTTCAATTACAGCGTTTACGTAGCAGCGATTGGAGCTAACTATAGTTTATTTGGAAACAGCAGCCTAGAAATGAATACTACAAACACAAATACTGTAACGGCAGCTTTATTCAACGTTTTCAACGTGAACTGCATCGCACCGTCAGGTTTCCAAAATCTTTCAATGACAATAAAACAGGCGGAGCCTATGGTAGCGCCTCAAAGTGCAACTTTAACTCTGTACTCTGTTAACGACTCAAACTCTTACCAATATGACTTAACTTCTGCTTTATCAAATTCGACGGCAATTGGTCTTTGGAACAATATAACCATCCCTGTTGGAGAAAACGCTCAAGGCTGGACCATAAGTAGCGGTTCACCTTCATGGGGGAATGTGACAGCTCTACAATTAACCTTTAACTATTCAAACGTTTCCAACATAACTATTCGTATCGGCGCTTTATTCTTCCGAGGCCAATACCAAACGCCCATCCAATACGATAGCACCGGTCTCATTCTAGAGTTTTTGCAGACGTTCTCCCTGCAGTTCATTTTAGGCTGGTTCCTAATAACAGGGCTCATTTACCTGTTCTTTAAAGGGCTAAAAACCAACATAGTTTGGAAGCCTCTGTTCATTGCTTTAAGTTTTGCTTTGTTCGTACTGGTTATTCGGGCATTAGTGAATCTTATCGCAGCGGCTACTTTGCCAACGCTTTACTATCCCTTTGATATATCCGTCGGCGTTAGTTTAAACAATTTTGGAGCATTATTTTACTCTCCAGCAGCAGTAAGTGCCTTATCAACGCAGTCCCAAGCCATTCTCAACAGCATTAACTCAGCGACTGCCAATTTCAGATTTGTGATTTCAGCAATGTTCGTTGTTGGGTACCTTTGGTTAGGCGGCTTATGCGCAACAATCGTTGGAACATTGAAACCAGAGTTTTCAAAGATAAAGAGGATAGCGATTTCCGCTGTCTGCCTAGGAGTTACGATTTTGCTCTTGCTTTTGTTGGTGGGTATCGTTTAAACCAGTATCCAAGCGTCTTAGCCTCATCTTTCCCAGTTTTTTCCTTCCTACCGGCAAACACTGATGTAGATAGAGATATTGTTAAGTTATTTGACCCGTCATAGTGTAGTTAAACTATAAGAAGTTCCAGTGGAAAGAACGGCGTTTCCTCTGCTTAACTTAAAAGAAAAACGCTGAGATATAATGAAACTTGTAACCTTCAGTTCCGAAGCACACTTAGGTGGAAAGTGACGGGCGAAGGAAAGCAAAAGTATTGGAGCGTCTCAGCATGACTTGCAAGTTTGCTAAGAAATGTCAGTTTTATTCTTTAAACTGCATGGCATGCACTCATGGCGGCGGCGACTACTGTGGTGCCTACAAAAACTTGAAGTACGGTCCCGTCAAGGCAATAGTTGAAAAAAGAAGAGGTATCATCGTAATAAACCAGTCATCTCACGACCGTTAACATGGATAAGGCATATTTCACCAGGTTAACAGCTAGATAGGCAAGATTTATATGATTGAAGGCTACTTTTGCAAATGGAAACCCTCGCAGGGAGTCTACAGTTTAGGTGACTTGATGTGACGGCAATTAAAGATTTGCAGAATGGAATGAAACGGGTTAGCGTTGAAGCGAAAGTTGTCGAAAAAGGCGATCCCAGAGAAGTCAAATCACGTTTTAAAGACGAGACTTACAGGATAGTTGACGCTGTGGTTGCAGACGAGACGGGCAGTGTAAAGCTGACATTGTGGAATGAGCAGATTGGCCAAGTCAACGTCGGCGACAACATAAAAATTGACAACGGCTACGTCACCAGCTTCAAAGGCGAAATTCAGCTTAACGTTGGTAAATTCGGAACACTAACCGTCTCATAAAAAATCGTCTTCTTGCCTTTTGTACTTCGAAATGCCTGATTTTTTAGAGAAGCGGTTTTCTTTTAATTTCTTTAACTCGGTCGATATCTGCGTCATCACTAATGAAGTTCTCGATTTTTCTATCGATCGCTGATGCGACATGTATGGAATCTCGCGGATGTAAATTATACTTTGTTAGCAAAGCTTGTGCTTGGCTGAGTACGTTTTCGTCCACGGCTATCCATTGCAGATTCAGAAAGCCAAGTAATTTTTTTCCCTGATCTGTTGCCTGATCTCTGCCTAATGTTTTTCGTATCGTCCAGACAACTTCGTCCCAAGTCAGTGTCGAGGTATATGCCGACAATTCGCCTTTTTCTATGCTTAGCAGTATTATCTTTGAGTTCTTTGCCTTAAGGTTCCGTTCTTCATATAATACTGGATAAATGAAAACATTAGCGTCGATGTAATGCATTACGTTCTTCGACTTCCTGATCCAGAAGTTCTTTAATGTTTACTTCTTTTTTCAGTTTGGGCACCGATGTCGTGATGTAGTAATCTGTATAACTGCCGCTTACTTGAGGCTTTTTGATGACGATTTCTTGGTCTCTCATTTCAAGAACTACCTCGACACCTGGCTTCAAACCCATGGCATCTCTCATTCTTTTAGGAATTACGACTTGTCCCTTTGGACCGACATTTCTTGTGGGCATAACTCTTTACCAATTACCATTTGGTTAAACTTTAATTTATACTTTCCAACTATTAAGTATAACTTTTCGGCTGGTTTCCCTTCACTTTTCATTAGCCATGTTGGGAAATCAATTTTGTTTTGGAACAGCCTGTTCTATTGCATAGTTCTAAAAGATTTGAAAACAACGCTTACAGCAATGACGAGCCTAAACGGAAGCTTAAAGCGATTCAGCTTAAAACGTAAACTCGTAATTTTAGCCGTCGTACTGGCGTTTCTAGTGATATTGCTGTCTGAATTTTGGATTATACCACAAATCACTCGTCAGTTATCGCCTCAAGTCGTAACGCCAGTCATTGGACAAATCCAACCCGTATCAGGATACTATTTACCCTACGAGGGGAACATCAGCAGGATATTTGTCGTTTCTTCAAACATCAGTTCCGGTTCCTATCCTTACCCGACTCGCAGCGCCCTTGTTCAGGTCAATCAGGAGGCCCCCCGTGGTTGAAAAAGGGGAACCATGCGTTGTCATAAATGTCACCATACGCAACGATTACTCAGTGGAGTATCCGCCGCCCGCTCAAGAGCCAGGTTCTCCAACCGTAGCCTCGGTTTTCTTCACTGCGGAAATATTCAACGGAAGCAACGAAATTAACGCGACGGATATGACCCACGTAGGACTCTTCCCTAACTCGTGGTCGTTCGTTAGTCTAAATTGTGGGGAAACGAAGACTCTTTCGATTTACTTGGCGACGGCAAGCAAAGGGGAAATAACACGTTTTGAGATCTTTACAATCTATATTGGCTGAATACCTATGCCTTGAGGACTATTGCAACCTAACGGTCGTAACCGTTTAGGTAGCTTATGACATGCGTCATTTGCAACGTGACAATCTTAGAAAAAACCCTATTAATTCGGTCGGCAGGGTCAACTCTGAGTTCACGGAGAAACACAATGCGATTCGAGCTTAACGCGCCGTTTAAGATTATTTTTGAAATTTTTCAAGAACATAGCAGTTTAGGAGGTGAAAGTATTTCTGCGTAAGTCAAGAAATCTTGTGACAATAAATCTTTACAAAAACTCTCTTAAGCGCTTACAACGTAATGGATTGCCATGTCAAAGATGAACGCTTTCCTGAGCGCATTCTTGATAACCCTGATGATTAGCGGATTAGCTTTTGTCAGCGGTGCCCATATTGGTGCGGCTCAAAGCGGCACAAACGTAAGTTACATAATAAGTCAAGATTCTACGTGGACGCCTGCAGGTAGTCCATACACGCTTACGGGTAATATTCTTGTGAATCAAGGGGTTACATTAACTATCGAGCCAGGCGTCACAGTAAATCTTGGAAACTACTATATCGAAGTAAACGGCACCTTGAGCGCAATCGGCAGTCCATCTGACAAGATAACCTTCAACGGAGGACAAATCATCTTCACAACTGTTAGCAACGGCTGGAATGAACAAACCAATTCTGGGTGCTTAATCGAAAACTCCATTATCAGTCAAACTTCAATCTCCAGCAGCAATCCCATAAAAATTGACAACAGCATCATCAACAGTCAAATCACAGTTAATTCGTCAATAATATCAAACAACATAGTAAATGGCGACATTAACAGCCAATCTGCAACACCATCAGTTGATCAGACTAATGCTCCCGTAGATACATCGGTAATTTCAAACAATAACGTCAATGGTAATATCGTTATTGGGTACATCTCTGATTGTTCCATAACGGCACCTTCCGAAGCTTGTACAGTTTCCGGCAACACAGTTGATGGCTCAATCATATCGGGCAGTCCACAAGGTACGCCTCAAATATTCAATAATACCGTCACTACGGGAGGAATTGGATGTACTGGTTATTGTTCAATTTTTAACAATTATCTCTACGGATGTCAAGAGGGTATCAGCCTATACTCAGCGAGAGTTTTCGGCGGCGAATTTCCATGCACAGCAACAGTGGAAAACAATCTGATAGTCGATAACACTCAAGGCATAGACATTGATCTCACTTCCCTTCATGAACCCGGCACCATATGCCCCACAATTCTAAATAACACAATTTCGGGAAATTCCGTTGGAATATACCTGTCTGAGAGTTATTACAACTCAGTACCAACAATTCTATATAACAATCTGCAAAACAACTCTAACTGCAGCTTTTACTTAGCCGCACCCAACAACATCAATATGACTTATAATTGGTGGGGGACAACCGACCAGTCAGCCATTAGCAACTCAATTTACGATTACAACCAAGACTTCACCTTAGGACAGGTAACCTTTACGCCATTCTTAACTGCACCAAACCCGCAAGCATCCAATCTAAACACGCCTATACCAACTCCAGCGCCTACCTCAATACAATCTCCTCCTCCCTCTCTTACAACAGCATCATCCACAAATACATCAAGTACTTCTCCCAGCTTGTCGCCTTCAGTTTCGCCATCACAAGCTGAAGTAAAAAACACAACGTCTTCGCTGTCTACAGAACTAATAACTACGGGAATAGTGACAATAGTCATCGTTGCGGTTGCTATTGGAGCCTTCTTGTTAGGAAAAAGGGCAGGACAGAAATAGCCGTTGTTAAACGTCGCATTCTCAGCCACTCAAGTTGAAATCTTAGTCAAATAATATCAGGTTGAAATAGTTAACTTTTAAGAAAAAACTTATTAATTCATCTCTTCATTTGACATTTCTCTTTACTTATGGAGAAGCAACATGCAGTTCCAACTTACCGCGTCATTCCAAACCTCGCCAGGACAGGAAAAAGCAGTTGACAAGATAGTTAAGAACTTCGCCGTAAAAAATAAGCAGACGCTGCTAGGTCTGACGGGTAGCGGCAAAACTTTTGTGATGGCTAACGTCATCAATCGCCTGCAGAAACCAACCTTGATAACTTCGCATAACAAAATTGTGGCTGCTCAATTGTATGGCGAGTTGAAAGCGTTTTTTCCGAATAACCGCGTGGAGTACTTCATCAGCTTTTATGACTACTACCAGCCTGAATCTTACTTGCCGGCGCAGGACATGTACATTGAAAAAGACTCCGAAGTGAACGAAGAAATAGAGAAAATGCGCATGCACGCCGTATCCAGCATCGTAAGCCGAAGCGACACCATAATAGTCGCAAGCATAAGCTGCATTTACAGCCTTGGAAACCCGGACGATTTCAGAACTATGGCCGTCGAATTAGAGGTTGGAAAGCAAACTACAAGGCAAGAACTCATCCGTGCTCTGGTAGACATGCAGTATGAACGTAATGATATGGCTCTTGAGCCAGGAAGATTCCGCGTGCGGGGCGATGTGCTGGATGTTGTGCCGTCCTACGAGAATGACATTCTTCGGATTGAACTTGCTGGAGATACAATCGGCAAAATCAAGGAAGTTCACCTGTTAACAGGAGATGTTAAAGGAACGCTTGATAAGCTTACACTTTACCCTGCACGGCAGTACGTGGTACCTGAAGAGAAACATGCACTTGCACTTGAGCATATCAAACAGGAATTAGAACAAAGACTCCCAGACCTTCCTCCCCTTGAGGCTCAACGGCTTAAACAACGAACAAATTATGATTTAGAAATGATAAAGGAAATTGGCTTCTGCGCAGGAATGGAAAATTACAGCAGACACTTTGACGGGCGCAGACCCGGCGAGCCACCGTTCACTTTAATGGATTACTTTCCCAAGGATTACTTACTCATCATTGATGAGAGTCACCAGACGATTCCTCAAGCGCACGCCATGTACAACGGGGACTACTCAAGAAAAAAGAACCTCGTCGACTTCGGCTTCAGATTACCCAGTGCACTCGATAATAGGCCACTGAAGTTTGATGAGTTTGAGCGGAAAATGGGCAAAACTCTTTTCGTCTCTGCAACCCCCGCCGAGTATGAACTGGAAAAAAGTGGTCCACCCGTCGAATTAATCACCCGACCAACTGGTCTTTTGGATCCTGAAGTTGAGCTTCACCCTATAGCTGGGCAGATGGAGCACCTGATGGCGGAAGCAAAGAAAACCATCGAGCGAGGCGAC
>Ga0187784_10004482_pt1 | contig 11292 bp, 7 predicted proteins | sample 1015_SJ02_MP15_2_FD_132964 | JGI IMG/M metagenome (GOLD analysis project Ga0187784, IMG submission 132964) | Tropical peat soil microbial communities from peatlands in Department of Meta, Colombia - 1015_SJ02_MP15_20_MG | ecosystem: Environmental > Terrestrial > Soil > Wetlands > Peat | place... | reverse complement strand
GCCGCTCGCGCAGGTCGCAGCGACGCTGGCCGCCGCCGTCTCGCAGGCGGGGCTTTGGGGCGAGACCTATCTTGTCACGCAAGCGTTCGCGGGCCTCCTGCGCGGATCGCCTTCGCTCGGCGTGGTCGTCTACGGGAACTGGAAAAGCGGGGCCGAAAAGGGCTTCGTCTATGGCCTCGTGTTCATGGGCCTGCTGCTGGCCGCGAAGCTCGCTCTCGACTTGAAGCCGCTCGTCGCGCTCATCGCGGCGCTTGGGCCATTGAGCGGCGCGCTTCTTGGCGCGCTTCTCTTCCCGCTCGCGCGCACGATCGTCGAGAGCACCGACTCGACGCCGCCGTTCTTCGGGCGTCTCGAGCACGCCTACGCAAGGCGGTCAAACTATTTCCGCGGCGTCGTGGCCGGGGCGGGCGCAGGCCTCGCCCTCATCGTCGATCTGCCGAGCGCGCCAGGCCTCGATCGCTTCCTGTTCGGCGCCGTCGTCGGCGTGCTGGCCTATGCCGGCGTCGACGCTGCGATCGACGCCTATGAGCTCAGTCGCGGAAACCGCCAGCATCTGCGCGGCTGGCGCGTGTACACGCTCGGGGCGCTGCTCGGCGTGGTCGTCGCCGGCGCGATCGCCTGGTATCTCGAGCGCGGCCAGATCAATGTCATCGTCCAAAAATTCTTCGCCTATGTCTCGCTCGACTACGCGGCCGACGGGCGACCGATAAACCCTTACATCATCCGCCCGCTGTTCTCGAAGTGGGGCGCGACCGACTTGGGGTTGGGCGACGGCGGCGTGCGCCTCTTCTATGACGAGTCGCTGTCAGGCGTCATTCAGTGGGTGTTCGCAGCGCCGTTGTTCTCAGTCAACCTGTTCTTCCTGACCGCCCTCATGCAGCGCAGCCTCAAGCCGCTGCGTCAGCTTGCGAGCTTCGAGGGGCTCGACATGCTCGTCGACAACGCCGTGCGCGTGCTGCGCTGGGGTCTGTGGATGGCGCCGGTCATCTACTCTTTTCTCAAGGCCGCGCCGGACCCCGCCTGGTACAATCAGGACGGGCTGGTGCGCAGCGCGGTCGCGACGTGGATGGACGCGACGGTCCCGCCCGGCGACTTCCGCCAGTGGAGCCTCGACATCTTCACGGCGCTGCTCGCCTTCGACGCGCTGCGCGTGCTGATCTGGTTCGATCACATGGGCCTGCGCGTCGCGACGCTGGTCAATCTCTCCTTCGTCGGCGGCGATGCGCTCGACGAGAAGGCCGCGCGCTTCATCGGCAAGGCGCAGATCAGCCGCGCAATACCTGAGGGCATTCGCCGCTTCGGCACCTGGGCGCCGCTGCTGCTGCCGTTCTATATTCCGCGCGGCGCCGAATGGGACAGGGCCTGGAGCGCCTCGGAGCAGATGGCTGCGGCGCGGCCGCCGTCCTACTTCTACCTGCTCAATGGCTATCTGATATATGCAGGCGTCCTCGCCCTGGCGCTGATCGTCTTCCTGCTCACGAAGCTCGCACGCGCCGGGCAGATCGTGCTGCCAGGCGTCACCGGCCCCGGCGGCGCGCCGGGATCGCAGCCGCTCCAGATCGCCAATGGCCTCATGACCAGCGAATGGTTCGAGGACGGGCAGGGCGCGACGCGCATCGAGGGTGTGGCGCGCGGCGGCCCCCCGATCGACCTGACGCGCCGGCCCGAGGATCATGCGCATCCGCGCGGGCGTTTCCTGTTCTTGCGCGAGGACGGCGAGCCGCTGTGGTCGCTCGGCCAGGCGGCGACCTGCGGCGTCGGCCCCAAGGCGACGCTGCGCCCCGAGGGCGAAAACGGCGTCGCGCTCTTTTGCGAGACGAAGGATTTGAAGGTCGAGGCCGTCGTGACCCTCGCCGCGAACGAAGCCGTCGAGATCACGCGCCTGCGCCTAACCAGCGCCGCCTCCCGTCCGCGCAAGATCGTCGTATCGACCCTGCGCGAATGGGTGCTCAACGAGACTGGCGTCGAGCAGCGCGACGCCGCCTACAACGCCATTCACATTGGCACGTGGTTCGTGCAGTCGCTGAACGCCGTGTTCGCGCAGAACCGTCTCTTGAAGGGCGGCGCGCGTCGGGCCGCGGATCGGCGCCTGTCGCCGGAGATGGGCTTTCACGCCATCGGCGGCGCGAACGACGCGAAAGTCCGGCTTGTCGGCTATGAGGACGTGAAGTCGCGCTTCTATGGCCTCGGACCCACCAATGCGCCCGACAGCCTTCTGGGGCTCGAAGGCGCGGCGCCGCGCGATCCCGCCGACGAAGGCCTGCTCTATGGCTTCGAGCCCTGCGCGAGCCTCACGATGGAGGTCGAGCTCCCGCCGAACGGCGAGGCCGAGCTCGTCATCCTCGATGGCTGGGCGCGCAACATGGGCGTCGCGACGGAGACCGTCGCGCGGCTATTAGAGCTGCCGCGGGTCGCGCCGGAGACGCTGAACAAGGCGCTCTCCCGCCGGCGCAAGCTTCTGCCGCAGCCGACGCCCCCGGCGCATCGCTACGATTTTGCCGAGGATGGGCGCGCGCTTTCGACGAGGCCAGGCACGCCGCGGCCCTATTCGCATGTCATCGCCAATGAGCTTGGCGTCGGCGCGGTCATGACCAATGACGGCGACATCTTCTCCTTCAGCGGCAATTCGCGTCTCAACAGCTTCACGCCCTTCCGCCTCGGCGAGGGCCGCATGGCGCCCTCGGGCCAGGCGATCTACGTTTACGACCTCGCGCACAAGGAGCTGTTCACCCCGACCTTCGTCCCGTTGCGCCGCCGCGACGCGGCCTATGACGTGACCTTCAAGCCAGGTCTCGCGATCTACCGCTCGGAGCGCGACGCGCTCGAGCTGGAGCTTTCGGTCTTTGTCGCCACGTCGCAGCCGATCGAGTTCAAGCTGCTGCGCATCCGCAACAAGAAGGACCATGAGCGACTGCTGCAGATCGCGCCGGTGATGGAGATCGTGCTCGCGGAGACGCCGAACGACTCGCTCGGCGACATCCAGACCGCGACCGACGAGAGCGGCAAGGCGCTCTACTTCTGCAATCCCAACAATCGCTTTGTGCAGGGCTGGGCTTTCGTTTCGACCTCGCTCGACGCCGAATTCGCCGAGACCTCGCGCCGGCGATTCCTTGGTCATGAGTGCCGCGACCCGGCGCTGCCGTACATGGTCGAGCACGGCCATCCAGACGCCGGCGCGCCAGCGCATCAGCGCAAGGTCGCGGCCTTTTGCGGCGCGATCGACGTCGAGGCGCATGGCGAGGCGCTTGTCGTCATCGCGCATGGCCAGACTGGAACGTTCGAGGAGGCGCAGGAGCTTGCGGCGAAAGCCAGCGACCTGGAGTTCGCCTTGGCTGCGCTCGAAGAGAGCCGCGCAGCCTGGGACGCCGAGACCGGCGTGCTGCGCGTGAAGACCAATCGCCCGGACTTCGATCGGATCGTCAACGACTGGCTGCCCTATCAGCTTCTGGCCGCGCGTCTGTGGGGCCGCACCGGTCCGGCGCAGCGCTCCGGCGCCACGGGCTATCGCGATCAGCTTCAGGACGTGATCCCGCTGATCCATCTCGCGCCCAATCGCGCGCGCCGGCAAATTCTTCTGCATGCCGCGCATCAATATATCGAGGGCGACGCGGTCAAATGGTGGCATCGCGCGCCGAACGGCGGTACCGGCCTCGGCGACCGCACCCACGCCTCCGACCCGCATCTGTGGCTGCCCTACGTGACCGTGCGCTACGTGAGGGGCACGGGCGACAAGGGCGTTCTCGAATGCGTCGAGCCTTTCCTCGAGGCCCCGCCGGTGCCGAAGTCGCAGGAGGGCGAAGCGACCGTGCCGCTGACCTCGCGCGACAAGGACACGCTGCTCGGCCATTGCGCGCGCGCGATCGACTACACGCTCGCGCGTTTCGGCGCCCACGGCTTGCCGCTCATGGGCACGGGCGACTGGGACGACGGCATGGATCGCGTCGGCGCCGGGGCTAAGGGCGAGAGCGTGTGGATGGGCTTCTTCCTGCACGGCATATTGCTCGACATCGCGCCGCTCTTTTCCGAGAAAGGCGACGGCGTCCGCGCCCAGCGCTACCTGGCTACGGCCGAGAAGCTGCGCGACGCGCTGGCCAGGTGCTGGCGCGAGGACCGCTACGTGCGAGCCTTCGGCGACGACGGGCGCGAGGTCGCGCCGATGAGCGCGATGACCGCGCATTGGCCGGTCCTCTCGCGCGCCGTTGACGCTGCGCGCGGCCGCGAGGCGATCGAGAACGCGCTCGCCGTGCTCGCGCGCAAAGACCGCATCCTGCTGGTGTCGCCAGCCTATACGGAGCATTCGAGCCCCTACCCTGGACGCAGCGCCGATTACCCGCCGGGCGTGCGCGAAAATGGCGGGCAATATTCGCACGGCGTCTCCTGGTTCGTGGACGCTCTGGCTCAGCTCGGCGCCGAAGCGCAGGCGAAGGGTGACGGCGCGGCGGCGGCGGCGCTGTTCGCGAGGGCCTATGAGAGCTGGATCGCGATCTCGCCGATCTCGAAGCTGCGCACGCCGGCTGAAGCCGACGTCTACGGCCTGACCCCGCATCAGCAACCCGCCGACGTGTATGAGGGCGAGGGCTACGAGGGGCGCGGCGGCTGGTCCTGGTACACGGGCTCGGCGGCGCGCATGCTCTCAGCGGCCTATGCGCTGCTGGGGCTGGAGATGGAGGGCGGCAAGCTGAAGCTGCGGCCGGATGCGTTCGATCCGAAGGGGGAGTTGAGGCTGGAGAGCGTGAGCTATCGGGGGGTGACGCACGCGAAGTGCTGAAGTCGAAGCCTGGGAGGGCGCCGGGAATGCAATCTTTGAGACAAGCGATGATCATCCATGAGCAGGTGCGCGAGAGCTTGTCGCCCATATTGCCAGCGGCGCTCGACATTGCTCGACGATATGGGCTGCCAGCGGATTACGAAGCGGGACATCGCCCTCGGCATGTGGCAGGGAATCTTTCGAATCCATCCGAAGTCAAAATTATTCTTCTCCTCGCAGAGCCGGGTAGCAACCCCTTTCCTGAGGAGCTCGGCCGCTCCGAAAAAACGTGGATCGAGGACATAACATGCGACGGACTCGGAAACGGCGGCAATCGCTTACGTTATGACGAACTCGCGGGGAGCGATTACGAACGCAATCCGCGCGACTTTCTCCGGATGGTTTGGCCAAACTCGTCACCCCGCGCAAACATGAGCAGATGCGTTATAACAAACTCTTTTTGGATGCAGGCGCCCTCGAGCGGCGGACCGATCCCCGCTGGCGCGTCACGAGAATTCGGTGTTCACCTGAAACGTTTCCTATCAGTTTTCGCGAACGCCGCCGTCGTCGCCGCCGGCGTCAAAGCGCAAGCGAGATGTAAGCAGGCTGGAATTTTCGCGATGGAGATGTATGCTTTGACACCACCAGGCTCAAACCATCAAAATGTCCGAGACACCTGGAAAACCACTGCAGATGCGCTTCGAAGGAGGCTCGGTGCAGGCTGAAGGCGGTTCAGCAAATCAAGGAGGGCCCTTGTCAGATGGAGACGCCAAAGCCTCCACCGCGGCTTCCAAAGCGTCGAGTTCATAAAGATAGATGTTCCATAGGATCTCCAGATCCACGCTGTCATAAGCATGACGTATATGATTGCCGATGCCCGCGATATCCAACCAAGGAATGAGCGGGTAGCGCGACTTCAAATTTTCGGGAATATGGCGGCTCGCCTCGCTGATGATCTCGATATAACGCTCAAGAGCGGCGCGAGCGACCCCATCCTGTTCAAGCGTCTCAAGCGTTCTTCCGGCCAGCAGCGCGCGAACATCGTCGATCGCTCGCAAAATATGCCGAAGCCGGTCGTCGAGCGTCGCCCGCATCAGAACACGTCGATCACGTCGTCGGCGATGCGTCGGGCGAACGCCTCTTTGAGGCTGCGTCGCAGCACCGCGCCGACAGCCACACCCAAGTCCTCGCCGATCTGCCTCTCAATGGCAACGAGATCGATGAGCGAAAACCGTGATCCCTTCGGAATGTCGAGCAGCAGATCGAGATCGCTGTCCTCTCGGTTGTCGCCCCGTGCGCGCGAGCCGAAGATCGCGAGGCCCTCCACGCCCCGGGCCTCGAGCTCCGGCCTTCTCGCACGCAAGCGCTCGACGATCTCGTTCGTCTGCATCGGCTACTCCACCTCCGGCTGCGCGTAGCCTAGCCGCACGTTCAGCTCGTGCAGCAGCTTCTCCGCGGCCTTGGGGATATTCGTCCCCGGCGGGAAGATCGCCGCCGCGCCCGCGTCGTACAGCGCCGCGAAATCCCCTTCGGGAATCACGCCGCCGACGACCATCATAACATCCTCGCGCTTCTCGGCCTTGAGGGCGTCGCGCAGCTCCGGCGTCAGCGCCAGATGGCCCGCCGTCATTGTGTTGACGCCGACGATATGGACGTTATCCTGCGCCGCGCGCTTCGCCACTTCTTCCGGCGTCGCGAAGAGATCGCCGATCACGACGTCGAAGCCTAGGTCCGCGAAGGCCGAGGCGATGACCTTCTGTCCGCGGTCGTGGCCGTCCTGGCCGAGCTTGGCGACAAGAATCTTGGGCTTCCGGCGCTCGTTCTCGACGAAGGCCGCGGTCATGCCGCGCACGCGCTCGACCGCGGCGTCCTCGCCCGCCTCGCGCGCGTAGACGCCGGAGATGACGTTGGCCTTCGGCTTGTGGCGCGTGAACACTTTTTCGAGCGCGAAGGATATCTCGCCGACGCTCGCCTTCGCCCGAGCGGCCTTCACCGAGAGATCGAGAAGGTTGGCCCCCGACGTCGCGCCCGCCGTAAGAGCGTCCAGCGCTGCCTGCGTCCGCGCCTCGTCGCGCTCGGCGCGCAGGCGCTTGAGCTTCTCGAGCTGCGTCGCGCGCACGGCGGCGTTGTCGACCTTCAGCACATTGGGCGCCATGTCGTTCTCGGGCCGGTATTTGTTGACGCCGACGACGACCTGCTGTCCGGTGTCGATGCGCGCTTGCGTCCTCGCCGCCGCTTCTTCGATGCGCTGCTTGGGCAAGCCCATCGCGATGGCCTTGGCCATGCCCCCGAGCTTCTCGATCTCGTCGATATGCGCGAGCGCGCGCTGGGCGAGCTCGGCGGTGAGCCGCTCGACATAGTAGGAGCCGCCCCAGGGGTCGATGATGCGCGTCGTGCCGCTCTCCTGCTGCAGCACGATCTGCGTGTTGCGCGCGATGCGGGCCGAGAAGTCGGTCGGCAGCGCCAGCGCCTCGTCGAGCGCGTTGGTGTGCAGCGATTGCGTATGGCCCTGCGTCGCCGCCATCGCCTCGATGCTGGTCCGAATGGCGTTGACGTAGACGTCCTGCGCGGCGAGCGACCAGCCGGAGGTCTGGCAATGCGTGCGCAGCGTCAGGCTCTTGTCGGATTTCGCGCCCAGGTCCTTCATGAGCCGCGCCCATAAGAGCCGCGCGGCGCGCAGCTTCGCCACCTCCATGAAGAAGTTCATGCCGATGGCGAAGAAGAAGGAGAGCCGCGGCGCGAAGGCGTCGATGTCGAGTCCGGCCTTCATCCCGGCGCGAGCGTATTCCACGCCGTCGGCCAGCGTGTAGCCGAGCTCCAAGTCGGCGGAGGCGCCGGCCTCCTGCATGTGGTATCCCGAGATCGAGATCGAGTTGAATTTCGGCATATGCTTCGAGGCGTAGGCGAAAATGTCCGAGACGATGCGCATCGAGGGGGCAGGAGGATAGATATAGGTGTTGCGCACCATGAATTCTTTGAGGATGTCGTTCTGGATCGTGCCGGTGAGCTTGTCGGGGGAAACGCCCTGCTCTTCCGCGGCGACGATGAACAGGGCGAGCACCGGCAGCACGGCGCCGTTCATGGTCATCGAGACGCTCATCTGATCGAGCGGAATGCCGTCGAACAGCGTGCGCATGTCGTAGATCGAGTCGATGGCGACGCCCGCCATGCCGACGTCGCCCGAGACGCGCGGGTGATCGGAGTCGTAGCCGCGATGGGTCGCGAGATCGAAGGCGACCGAGAGGCCCTTCTGGCCGGCGGCGAGATTGCGGCGGTAAAAGGCGTTGGAGTCTTCCGCCGTGGAGAAGCCGGCGTACTGCCGGATGGTCCAAGGCTGTGCGACGTACATGGTGGGGTAGGGCCCGCGCACGAAGGGGGCGAGGCCGGGATAGGAGTCGACGAAGCCTAGGCCCTCGATGTCGCCAGGCCCGTAAAGGTTCTTGACCTCTATGCCCTCGGGCGTAAGCCAGCGCCGCGGCTCGGGCGCCTCGGGCGCGGCGGCGGGACCGAAGGGGATGCGGGTGAAATCGGGTATCGCGGCCATCAGCTCCTCGACGCGGCAGGCGTTTTTAATCCTTCAGCGGTCGCATGCCGCGGGCGCGAGCCGGCGCGGCTGCGGCGAAATGCGCTTGCGGGCGTTGTAGCCTATGAGCCGAGCGAAGCAAAATTCGTAACTTTGTAGTGACTTTCAACCACAAAAACACGAAAGACGCAAAGAAGAGAGCGATGTCAAGAACTGGCCGCCACCCCAGAACTGGCCGCCGCTCACTCCCCCATGCTTCACGAATTTATCATGCTCGCAAGTGCCGCACGCCAAGCGCCATAGGCCATCGGCTTGGCGCGGCGCGCGCAAAACCGCAGCTTCAGATCATCGCCATTCCGCCATTGACGTGGAGCGTGTGGCCCGTGACGTAGGAGGCCTCGGCGCTCGCCAGAAACACCACGGCGGCCGCGACATCCGCCCCCTGTCCGATGCGGCCGGCCGGGATCTTCTGCATTATCGCCGCCCGTTGCGCGTCGTTCAGCGCGTCGATCATGGGACTGGCGACCATGCCGGGAGCGACGCAGTTGACGGTGACGCCGCGCGCCGCGACCTCATGGGCCAGCGACTTGCTCATGCCGATTAGCCCGGCTTTGCTCGCGGCGTAATTGCCCTGACCGGGATTGCCAGTCACGCCGACCATCGAGGTGATGCCGATGATGCGCCCGAAACGCTTCCTGATCATGCCGCGCAGCGCCGCGCGCATGAGCCGGAACGCAGAGGTCAGATTGACGTTCAGGACCTCCTCCCAATCTTCGTCCTTGAGCCGCATGAACAGCCCGTCCCGCGTCACGCCGGCGTTGTTGACGAGAATATCGAGCCCCCCCATCGCCGCCTCGGCCGCGGGCACGAGCTTCTCCGTCTCATCCCTGTCGGAGAGGTTGCAAGGCAGCACGCAGACGCGCTCGGAGAACTCCCCGGCGAGAGTTTCCAGCGCTTCGCGTCGCGTGCCGGAAAGCGCCACGGTCGCCCCCGCTCCGTGCAGCGCCTGCGCGATGTCGCGGCCGATGCCGCCGCTTGCGCCCGTCACCAGCGCCGTCTTCCCCGTGAGATCGAACATGCATCCTCCTCGCGTTTTCTTCTTATGTCGCCTTATGTCGCCGCCCCCGGACGGGCCCATATTGACGACCGCGCTCACGAGGTCAATATTGCGTCCCCTTATCATCATCCGCCCAGGCCGGACACCAAATGCAAGCGAGCACGAACGCGACACGGGCCTTCGACGACATCGCGGCGATGCCCTTCGAGAAGGCGATGCAGGAGCTCGAGGACATTGTAGGCAAGCTCGAGAAATCCGCCGTCTCGCTCGACGAATCGGTCGGGCTCTATGAGCGCGGCGAGGCGCTGCGCCGGCGTTGCGACGAGCTGTTGAAGGAAGCGGAGGCGCGCATCGACAAGATCACGCTCGGACCCGACGGCGCGCCGACCGGACTCGCGCCGCTTCAGACGAGCTGACTGAACGGCTCAACCGTTTAGACGGGGGCAATATCGGCGGCTCGGCTTGAGCTTGGCGCCAACGCCTATTCCGCCGGCGCTGCCGGCAGCACGACGCGAAAGAGCGCTCCCCGCCCCAGCTCCGAGTCGATCGACAGCTTGCCGCGATGACGCGCGACGATGTGCTTGACGATCGCAAGCCCAAGTCCCGTTCCGCCCTTGGCTTTGCTCTTGCCGGCGTCGACGCGGTAGAACCGCTCCGTCAGCCTCGGGATGTGCTCGTCCGGGATGCCGGGGCCGAAGTCGCGCACCGCCAAAACGGCGGAGCCGTCCTCGAGCTGCAGCGAAATCTCGACCCTGCCCCCGCCTTCGCCCTCGGGCCTTCCGTATTTGATCGCGTTCTCGACAAGATTCTCGGCGACGCGCGCAAGCTCGTCGCGGTCGCCTGGCACGATCACGTTCGGCGTGAGCTCCGTCTCCAGCGTCAGGCCGTTGTCCTCCGCCATGGGGGCGAGCGTGTCGCAGATGTGGGCGACGAGGAGCGTCAGATCGACCGGCGTGTCGGGCCGCAGGTGCAAATGCTGCTCGATGCGCGAGAGCGACAGCAGATCGTCGACGAGGCGCGCCATGCGCTGCGTCTGCTCGCGCATGATGCTCAAGAATCGCGAGCGCGCCACGGCGTCCTCGCGCGCCGGCCCCTGCAGCGTTTCGACGAAGCCCAGTAGCGACGCGAGCGGCGTGCGCAGCTCGTGGCTGGCGTTGGCGATGAAGTCCACGCGCATGCGCTCGACGCGGCGCGCCTCGGTGAGATCGCGCAAACTCACCACGGCCGCAACCTCGTAGCCCGGCACGCGCAGCGGCGACAGCGCCACCTCGAACCAGCATTCGACCGGCATGCGCTCGACCCACAAGGTCTTCTCGGGTCCGCCGCCGTCGAGAATGCGGTCCACGGCGTCGAGCACGTCGGGCGAGCGCAGGCTGGAGGCCAAGGGCTCGCCGAGCCGGAGTGTCGCCAACACCTGGCGCGCGGCGGGATTAGCTGCAACCACATGCCGGCTGGCGTCGACGACGAAGATCGCTTCGGGCAGCGCGTCGATCAGAACGCGCAAAAGGATTTCGTCCTGATAGGGCTTTGGCCCGGCGCCCATCGGTTTCTCCACAGCCTCGCCTTCAGGACGCTTCGCGGCGTACAGCTGTCCTGCGAAAGGAATCGAAGATTTCGACGAGATGGCCAAACCCGCGCTCCGTCCCCAGGAGCAGCACGGCGAGCGTGAACGGCAATAGGTAATAGATCGCGCGGAACAGAATCAGCGCGGCGAGCAGCGCCTCCTGCGAGGGCGCGGGCAGGGCGCCGAGCATGACCGCCTCGAACACGCCGACGCCGCCCGGCGCATTGCTTGCTCCGCCGCTCAGCGCGGCGACCACATAGATCGCGCCGAAGGCGAACAAGCCTATGCTTTGGCTCTCCGGCGGAAGCAGCGCGTAGAGCGTCGCCGCGGCGCAGCCAATGTCCGCGACGCCGATTGCGAGCTGCATGAACATCGTCCGCGGCGCCGGCAGGCCGATCTCG
>Ga0187784_10004481_pt1 | contig 11293 bp, 6 predicted proteins | sample 1015_SJ02_MP15_2_FD_132964 | JGI IMG/M metagenome (GOLD analysis project Ga0187784, IMG submission 132964) | Tropical peat soil microbial communities from peatlands in Department of Meta, Colombia - 1015_SJ02_MP15_20_MG | ecosystem: Environmental > Terrestrial > Soil > Wetlands > Peat | place... | reverse complement strand
GCCTGCAGGTCACCCAGGAGACGGTGCTGTGGCACGGCGCCGACCGGGTCGAGTTCCGCACCCACGTGGACGGCTCGATCGGCCAGGATCACCTGCTGCGCGTGGCGTTCCCCGCGAACGTGCCAGGCGGGCTCCCGGTCTACCAGACCGCCGTGGCGGTCATCGGACGGCCACCCGGTCCCATCGACACCGACGTGGCCGAGCACCCTTACACCCTCGACTGCCCCGCGGCCGAGTGGCTGGCGCTCGGCTCGACCGCGGCGGTACGCGTGGCCGACCGTGCGGCAGGCTCGCAGCTGCAGGCGATCGGGGTCGCCGAGGTGATCGCGCCGCCGACGCTGCGCGGCCCGGTCCGGGACCTGGTGGCCGCGCTGGCCGCCCGCGGCGTGACCGCCACGTGCTCGGAGCCGGACAGCCCGCGGTACGGCTTCGCCGAGCTCGACTCCAATCTGCCGGATTTCCGGATCTGCCTCGGCGGGCCAGCCGACAACGCGCAGACCGGCCGGGTGCTGGCGGCCGCCGGGCCGCATGCCGCAGCGGCGCTCACCGACCAGCTCGGCTCCCACGGCGCAGCCCGGCTGTGGCTGCCCGCAGCGCACAGCCGGGCGGACGCGTTCGGCCCCGGCCCCGACCTGCGCGGGCCGCTCGACCTGCCGGTGCTCATCGTGGCGGCCGCCGACCTTGCTGCGGAGATCACCGCGCTCGCCGCCGACCTCGGCGACGCCGTGATCGAGGCATCGGCCCTGCCGACGAAGCCACCAGGTACCGCGGGGTCCGCAGCCGGCGCGGGAGGCGCCTCGACCGCCCTCGCCGGTCACACCGTCGGGCTGCTCAACCGGGGCACGCCGAGCGGGCTCGTTACCCCGGAAGGCCAGCTCACCATTGCGCTCATGCGGGCCTGCAGCAGCTGGCCGTGCGGCGTGTGGATCGACGGCAAGAGGCGAACAGTACCGGACGGCACCAGCTTTGCGTGGCAGCACTGGAGTCACACGTTCGAGTACGCGCTCGCCGCCGGAGCAGGAGACTGGCGCACAGCCGGGTTCCCGGCGGCCGGCCAGGACTACAACCACGACCTGCTCACCGTCGCAACCGGACTGCACCCAGGCCCGCTGCCCGCCCGCGCCCGGCTGGCTAGTGTCGAGCCTGACGGCGCCTTCCTGTCGGCGCTCAAGCCGTACGGCAATCCGGTGCACCCCGCTGGTCAGCCCGATCCGGCCGCGGGAGTCACGGTCCGGCTCCGCGAGATCGCCGGCGGCGGCCCGGTAGCCGCCAGCGTCAGCCTGTTCACCGGCCTGGCAGCGGCGGCGCTGACCAGCGTCAGCGAGGATGGCCGCGGCGCTGCCGTCCCGGTTTCCGGGGACGCTGCGAGCGTCACCGTGCCGACTGCGGGCCTCGCCACCGTGGTCGTCACCCCGGCCGGACCGCCGGCCCCGAGGTCCGGATCCGCTGGCTCGCCCTTGGCCGACACCGAGCCGGCCCAGCCGGTGTACGCGCGCTACTGGCTGCACGGCAAGGGACCCGCTCCGGTCGGTAACGTGCCCGTCGCGGTGCACCTCTTTCCCGGTACCGTCGCGCTCGACGACGGTCCGGCCGTGCTGCGGCTCACCGTCGCCTGCGGGCCGGAGCCGACGGCCGGCGCCGTGCGGCTCGAGGCGCCCGGCGAGTTCGTGCTCACTCCGGCCGGCCCGCTCCGCTACGACCTCGGGCCGATGGGCTACGAGCGCTTCGAGCTGACCGTCGGGGCCCGGCCGGGCACGAAGCCCGGCCGCTGGTTCCTGACGGCCCAGATCGACGGCCCGGCCGGTCAGCTGATCGAGGACAGCGCGCTGCTGGCGATCGGCCAGCCGCCGGCACCTGACCGGGACCAGGCCGCGCCGCAGCAGCTGGCCAGGCACGAGGCGGCCGAGACCGCGCTGGCAGGCGAGCTGGACGTCGCCATCATGAGCGCGACCGTGGCGGTACGGCCCGGCGGCAGTGGCGAGATCGAGCTACTCGCCCGCAACCGGACAGGCTCAAGGATCCACGGCGAAGCGCAGCTGATCTCTCCGCACGGCAGCTGGCGGCGGGCACGACCGTGGACGCAGGGCTTTGCGCTGGCCGCCGGCGCGGCGGACACGCTGCGCTTCGAGCTGACCGCGCCGGCGACGGCAAGGCGGGGCGAGCAGTGGTGGGCGCTGGTCAAGGTCATGTATTTCGGCCGCGTGCTGTACACCGAGCCGGTCGAGGTGACAGTCCGGTAGCGCTGCAAACCGCCCTGACCAGTGAGACACTGGCGCTTACCACCTCAAGAAGCACCCTCGCGGTATCGACGGCAGACCAGTGATGACGGCAGAAACGCTACAGCGCCTGGGCAACCTGCCCGCGGAGCCGAACAGCTTCGTCGGCCGGGATCGTGACCTTAGCGAGCTGCGTCTGCTGGTGAGCAGTGTTCGTGCGCTCACGCTCTGCGGTCCCGGCGGAATCGGCAAGACGAGGCTGGCGATGCGGCTCGGCTGGCAGCTCGCGGACGACTTCGCGGCTGGGGTCTGGCTCGTCGAGCTGGCCGCGACCAGCGATCCGACCCTCGCCGCCCGCCAGGTTGCGGGCCTGCTGGGCATCACGGAAGAGCGCGGTCGGCCCGCCGCTGCCACCCTCGCCGACGCGCTCCGCGACCGTCAGCTGCTGCTGATCCTGGATACCTGCGAGCGCATCGTCGACGCGATAGCCGACCTGGTGCATGAGCTGATCGCCAGCTGCCCGCACCTGCGCGTGGTGGCGACCAGTCGGGAGCCGCTGCGGGTAAGAGGCGAGACGGTGTGGCGCGTGCAGCCGCTCTCGCTGCCGACTCAGGCGCGGCTGTCGCATGCGCCGGCCGACGCCGACCCGGCGGACGAGGCCGTGCGGCTGTTCGCCGATCGGGCCGCGGCGGTTCGTCCGGGCTTCGCGGTCACCGCGGACAACTGGCCGCATGTGGTCCAGATCTGTCGCACGCTGGACGGCGTGCCGCTGGCGATCGAGCTCGCGGCGGCGCGGATCCGGGCGCTGTCGGTCGAGCAGATAGCCGCCCGGCTGGACGACCGGTTCCGGCTGCTGGCATCCGGCGACCGGACGGCGCCGCCACGGCAGCAGACACTGCAGGCCGCCGTCGACTGGAGCTTCGAGCTGCTCACGCCGGACGAGCAGACTCTGTTGCGACGGCTGTCGGTGTTCGCCGGCTGGAGCCTGGAGATGGCCGAGCAGGTCTGTGCCGACGAGCGCATCCCGGTGGCGCGGGTGCTCGACCTGCTGGCCGCGCTCATCGACAAGTCGCTGGTCGCGCTCGAGGACGAGCTGGCCGGCGACGCGCGCTACCGGCTGCTTGACACCATCCGGCAGTACGCAGCCGACCGGCTCGCCGCCTCCGGCGAGGAAGCCGCGATCCGCGACCGGCAGCTGCGCTGCCTGCTCGCGTTCGCCGAGGACACGGACATGCGGGCGTTCGGGCGCGGCGCGCTCACCCGGCTCGAGCAGGTCGAGCTGTACCACCGGGCATCCGCCGAGCAGGGCAATTTCCGGGCCGCCCTGAGCTTCTGCCTGGCCTGTCGGGACGCCGAGCGTGGCCTCCAGCTCTGCGCGGCGCTCCGGTCACTCTGGGTCCTCAATGGCGACGCGACCGAAGGCCTGGCGTGGTACGGCAGGTTCCTGACCCTCGACGAGCCCGTGGCCGCCAGCGTGCGCGCCCGGGCGCTGATGGCGTGCGCGGAACTTGCCTTCCAGCACCAGGACTACCCCGCCGCGGCGCGTTACGCTCCGGCCGCCGTCGCGATGTGCGAAGCGTACCGGGCCGCCAACCCAGCGTGCGGACTGCGCATCGTCGCCGTCATCAGCCTGCGAGCGGGCCTGGCGGAGCAGGCGCTGGCGCAGGCCGACGCCGCGGTAGCCGCCGCCGTCGCGCACGCCGATGACTGGGAGCAAGGCCTGGCTCACGTCGCGCGGGCGACGGTCCTCGCGCGGATCGGGCAGCTGGCCGACGCGCAGGCCGAGTACGAGATCGCCCTCGGTCTGCTCACCGACCACAACCTGTGGGGTATCGCGAACGCCCTGTACGGCTTCGGCAGCCTCGCCAGAGTCCGGAACGACCACGCGAATGCCCTTCGCCACTTCCGCGCCGCCCTCGACTTGTTCACCGAGCTGGACGCCCGGACCGAGATCGCGCGGTGTCAGGCCGGCATCGGCTGGGTCGCACTGAGCGAACACGACGTGCCCACCGCATCGGCGAGTCTCGCCGCGAGCCTGGAGCTCAGCGTGGCCACCGGTCAGCGGCTCGGCATCGCGCGCGGCATCGAGGCCTTTGCGGCGCTCGCCGTCATTCGCGGCGAGGACGCCACCGCGGTACGGCTGGAGGGGGCGGCGGGGGCGCTGCGGGAGGCAGCCGGCCAGATTCACCTGGCGGCACAGGCAGCGCTCGATGGCTTGCTCGCCGCCGCACACGAGCGCCTTGGGCCGGAGCTCGTCGCCGACCTGATCGCCGAGGGCCGCCAGCTGAGCACGCACGAGGCGGCCAGCTACGCGCTGCGGTCCGCCGCCCGCGCACAGGAGTCGGCTGGTGTCGCGACCGAACCCGCGGCCGACGAGGCCGCCGCCCCTTCCGGGCTGACCGCGAGGGAGCAGGAGATCGCACTGCTGATCGCGCGCGGCCTGTCCAACCGCGGCATCGCGGCGGAGCTCTTCATCAGCCCCGCCACCGCGGCCAGGCACGTCGCGAACATCATGGCCAAGCTCGGGCTCAACACGCGCGCTCAGGTCGCCGCCTGGGTAGTCGGCCAGGGTGCCAGGTAACGGGCTCGGTTTCTTACCTATGCCGCGCCCGTAGCTCGGCCGTCGGTGCCTCCCGTGCATAGCCAGACCGGTCGCGCGCCGGATATGTAGTCAGCGCAGCCCGCCCGTCTGCACGTTTCTGCCGGTCCGCCGCGCCCGAACTGCATAGCGAATGGTCAATTCGGTCGATGCTGCCCGCCGCCCCGCTGCCTAGCGTGGAACCGCATCGAGAGTCAGGGCGGCGGCCGGCCATCTGAGGGGGATGGCCGGCCCCGACTCTGAATACATACCCGGCTACATAATCCTGACGATGTGGCCATGGATGGCGCGGTCGTACGGTCGTGACGACCAGACTGCGAGCGGACGGGGGTTAGATATGGGGCTAGTGGCGAAGGCGACGAACATGACGGCGATAGAGATGACGGTGACGGACCTCACGGTCACGCAGCAACTGGTCGAGACGGCAGCCGCGCACGGCGACCGGAACGCGCTGATCGGCCACGTCGCCAGTCAGGCCTACACCTACGCCGACCTCGCGAGCACCATCAAGCGCGCCGCGGCCGGCCTCGCCTGGCGCGGTCTTAGGCCACGCGACGTCGTGGGCGTGTACGTGCCCGACGTGGCGTCTTACGTGCTGGCCTGTCATGCGATCGGCGCGGCGGGCGGCGTCCCGTGCCCGGTGAGCCCGGAGCTTTCGATCGGAGCGGCGGCGGGGCAGCTGGCCGACTGTGGCGCCCGGATGCTGCTGACCGCGCCGCCGCTGGCGGCCGCCGCGCTCGCGGCCGCGGATCGATCCTGGGTGCGGCAGGTGATCTCCTTCGGCGAGGCACCCGCCACGACGCCGTTCGGCTCGCTGCTCGGCATGGGCTCGCTGCAGCCGCCCGCTGCCCGGCCGCACGATCTCGCGTTGCTGCCGTACCGGCGCACCACCGCCGGCGCACTGCACCCCGTCGGGCTGACGCATCTCGACCTGGCTACCCAGCTCGCCGGGTTGCGCGGCACCGCCGACGTGACCGAGCGGGACGTCGTACTCGCGGCACCGCCGGTAGGTGACGGCCGGTCCTACACAGCGCTCGTGGATCACGCCCTGCTGAGCGGCGCCACTCTCGCGGCGGTGGCGACCGCCGACGAGCTAGCCGCCGCCGCGAGCGAGCACGGCGGCACCGCGGCAATCGTGCCGCTCGGCGTCCAGGTGCCGGCCGCAGAGGCGCTCCGGCTGTTCGCGGTGGCCTAGCGGGTCGCCGTCACAGCTGACTTGCCAGCGCGACCTGGCACAGTTCCGGCAGCTTCGGCCCGGCCGCGATCGCGGCAAGCAGGACGCCGACGTAGACCAGCCCGAAGCCGTACGCCGCGGCGCAGCAGAGCAGTACCGGGTACCAGACAACCGGCGGGTGCGCCCCAGCGAAAACCACCGCCACGATCACCGGTATCGCAGTGATCGCGACGGTCGCGAGGTTCGCGAGCACGCCACCGAGCCCGTATGCGGTGTAGCCAGGCGCGGCCTGCCGTAGCGGGCTGCCCGCCCGGGTGGCCATGGGGAACGCGAGCGTCGCGGTGAGGATGTTGCTGATGCCGAGGGCCGCGCCGGTCCCGGCCACGGCCACGGCCGCGGCGAAGAACCCGTACTCCCACCGCCCGGCCGCCGCGGACAGGCCCAGGGAGACCGCGACGAGCAGCGGGAGGGCGATCACGGTGAGGGCGATGTCCTGGCCCCAGAAGTACGTGCGCAGCTCCCGCCGCCCGGTGAGCGCCATCGCCTCGTAGATAAACGGTGGCCCGGTCTGCCCGACGGTGTTGGCGTGGAAATACCCGACGAACGCGGCGCCGAAGACCGCGCCCGTCAACAGCACCGCGGGATGATGCTGCTTGCCGAAGATCGCGCTGGCCGAGGCGACCGCCATGATGACCGCGGTGAGCGCCCAGTAAACCAGGGACGCCGGTTCGCGGCGCTGATAGATCCAGAACCGCGCGGCGACAGCGCCCAGCGTGCCCCACCGGGCGAACGGCAGCGCCGCACCGTGCACCCGGGACGACTGCGTTGACGTGTCGGCGGTGACCAGCGCCCGGCCGAGCGATCGTATCCATACGGCGCCAAGGACCACGATCACCGCCGCAAGGATGGCGAGTCGCAGCAGCGCGGTGCTCGCGTGCCCGGTCGACGCGTCGAGGATCGCGTGCGCCGCCAGCCCGGGCGGGAGCCAGCGCATCCACGAGTCGAAGCCGGCGAAGCTGGAAGCGTGGAGCTTGCCGGCCGCGGCCAGCCTGGGCACCACCTGAGCGAAAAATTCATACAGCGCGAAGATAGGAACGATCAGGAACGCGGCCAGGTCCCGGCCGCGACGCGAGCGCAGCAACCGTGCCAGGGTCGTCGTGACCAGCCTCGCCAGGGTGATGCAGAACAGCACCTGCAGCACCACCGCGAGGACCGCGACGACCTCGCCGAGCGGCCCGCTTGCCAGGCCGACGGTGACGCCGAGCAGGCCGATGACGTTGGCGACCGGCCACGCTCCCGTGAACGAGGCACACAGCAGACCCACCGCGAGCGACCGGGTCCGTACCGGGTAGAGCTGCAGCGTGGCCGGGTCCAGCGTGCTATCGAGCCCGAACGCGAAGATCGGCAAGATGAGCCAGCCGAACGCGAAGGCGGTGAAGATGACCGTGGTCAGATCGACCGACGTCGCGCTGCCGCGCAACAGTGCCAGCGCGACGAAGGCAGCGATCGCCACTACCACGGCGAAGAAGCAGCTGGTGAAGAACGACACCTTCGCCGGGGTGGACGAGCGCAGCGCGTTCCGCAGCAGCTGCAGCTTCAGCTGGACGAGGAGCCGAGCCATGACAGCACCTCCTCGTCGGTCGCCCGCGGGCCCACCAGGTCGATGAACGCCTGCTGCAGGGTCTTCCCGTCGCGCACCTGGTCGGTCGTGCCAGAGGCCACGATCCTGCCCCGGTCAATGATCGTCACGTGATCGCAGACCTGCTCGACCAGCTCCATGACGTGACTCGAGAACAGCACCGTCGAGCCGGAGCCGACGAAGCGAGTCAGCAGCCGCCGGATCACGTCAGCCGATATCGGGTCGACGCCCTCCAGCGGCTCGTCCAGGAACAGCACCGACGGGTTGTGGATGAGCGCGCACCCAAGGGCGGCTTTCTTTCGCATGCCGGTGGAGTAGTCGGCCACCAGTCGCTTCGCGTCCGCCGTGAGGTCGAGCACATCCAGTAGCTGCGTCGACCGCGTCCGCGCCTCCGCCGCCGACAAGCCGCGCAGCCGGCCCGAGTATTCCAGCACCTCGGCGCCGCTCAGCCGGTCGAACAGCCTGACTTCCGCGGGCACCACCCCGATGATGGCCTTCACGGCCGGCGGGTCCTCCCACACGTCCAGACCGCCCACCTGGATCGATCCGCCGTCCGGCCGGAGCAGGCCGGTCATCATGGACAGCGACGTCGTCTTGCCCGCGCCGTTCGGCCCCACGAGACCGGCGAGCGAGCCCGCGGCGATGTCCAGGTCGATCCCGTCGACCGCCGCCTTGCCACCAAAGCTCTTCCGAAGCCCGCGCACCCTAATCGCCGACCCGCCTACCCGTGCCCGATCATGCCATCCGGTCAACCCGGTTCCCGGTACGCCCATTGCTTCCTCCAGCCACCCGGCCGGCGCTTCCTGACCTAAAAACTGATATCACTATGATACGCCGCTGGTATCAGGTCGGCAATCCCCTCTCCGCTCAGTCGCGACACCAGAGACTAGGCGAGCGCCGTACTCGAGACGTGTGGCGGACGGTTTTCGTACGGCGTGCTGAGCACGATCGTGGTGTGCGTCGAGACGTTCGCGGCAGCCCTGATCTCCTGCAGCAGATCCTCCAGCGCGCCCGGTGACGCCACCCGTACCTTGAGGATGTAGCTGGCGTCACCGGCCACGCTGTGACAGGCCTCGATGGCCGACAGGTGTGCCAGGCGCTCGGGCGCGTCGTCGGGCGCGGCGGGGTCGAACGGCTTGATGGACACGAACGCGGTCAGCGGCAGGCCGATGCCCTCCGCGCTGATGACGGCGCCGTAGCCCGTGATCACGCCGCGCTGCTCGAGGCGGCGGACGCGCTGCTGCGCGGCCGACACCGACAGGCCGGTCCGGCGGGCTAGCTCGGTGAAGCTCATCCGGCCATCGCTGGCGAGCAGCGAAACAATCGTCGCGTTGATCTCCTCCACGCGGCAACGTTACGTGGCCACCGACCTGCGCGCTGTCGTGACCTGCTAACGAAATGATAACGGGGTTTACACTCCCGTAACATGACGGTTCGCGTGATGGCTCAGGTAGCGGACGTAAAGGTACGCTCCGGGCAGTTGGCTCAGGCGGAGCCGCGGCACCGCGGAAGCTGAGGTTCTCATGGCGCAGATAGCGCTCGACCACGTCGACAAGGTCTATCCCGGCGGCGTCAAGGGCGTCGATGATCTGAGCCTCTCCATCGCCGATGGTGAGTTCATGGTGCTCGTTGGCCCGTCCGGCTGCGGCAAGTCCACCGCGTTGCGGTCGATCGCCGGCCTCGAGGAAATCTCGGCAGGCACCATCACCATCGGCGACCGGGTCGTCAACGACCTGCCGCCCAAGGACCGCGACATCGCCATGGTGTTCCAGAACTACGCGCTGTATCCGCACATGACGGTCGAGCAGAATCTCGCCTTCGGCCTGCAGCAGCGCAAGACACCCAAGGACGAGATCCGGCGGCGGGTGACCGACGTCGCGAAGATGCTGGGCCTAGAGGAGTACCTCAAGCGCAAGCCGGCCGCGCTGTCCGGCGGCCAGCGTCAGCGCGTCGCGATGGGCCGCGCGATCGTGCGCGAACCTCAGGCGTTCCTCATGGACGAGCCGCTGTCCAACCTGGACGCCAAGCTGCGCGTCTCGATGCGCGCGTCGCTGTCCCAGCTGCACGAGCGGCTCGGCGTGACCACGGTCTACGTGACCCACGATCAGGTCGAGGCGATGACCCTCGGGCAGCGCGTCTGCGTGCTGCGCGAGGGCAAGCTCCAGCAGGTTGACGCCCCGCAGGCGCTGTACAACTCCCCGGTCAACCTGTTCGTGGCGGGATTCATCGGGTCACCCGCGATGAACTTCACCGTCGCCGAGCTGGTTCGTGACGGCGGCCCGGTCGCGGTGTTCGCCGGGCATCGGCTCGCCGTGCCGGACACGCTGTTCCAGGCGCGGCCGGGCCTCGACGGCTACCTGGGGCGCACGGTCATCCTCGGGGTCCGGCCCTCCGACTTCGAGGACGCCGAGCTAGCCGAGCGCGACTGGCCGCGGATGGCGGTGCGCTCCAGCGTGACAGAGGAACTCGGCAGCGAGATCCACGTCATCTTCACCATCGACGCGCCCCCCGTCCAGCACGCCAGCATCAGCGACGCCAGGGCGTCTGAGGGCGACGACGAGGCCATCCCGCTGGCCGGCAACAAGACGCTCTGGACGGCGCGCGTCGCCGCGCGCAGCGGCATCAGGCCAGGCTTGCCGGTCTCGCTCGCGGTCAACACCGCCAACCTGCAGTTCTTCGACCCTGCCAGCGGGCTCGCGATCGGGGCCGCGAACTAGGCCACGCCGCCTGCGCGCTCCGCCGCCAGCGCCCGGCCGATGACCATACGCTGGATCTGGTTCGTGCCCTCGACGATCTGCAGCACCTTGGCCTCGCGCATGAACCGTTCCGCGGGGAAGTCCTCGACATAGCCGTACCCGCCGAGCACCTGCACGGCGTCGGTGGCGACGCGCATCGCGGTGTCGGTCGCGAGCAGCTTGGCCATCGCGGCGTGCGGCCCGTACGCCAGGCCGGCGTCCTTGCGCCGCGCCGCGCTCAGGTACAGCGCGCGTGCCGCGGCGACCGCCGTCGCCATGTCGGCGAGCATGAACTGCAGGCCCTCGAACTGGATCACCGGCCGACCGAACTGCGTCCGCTCCGCGGCGTACGCCACCGCGCAGTCCAGCGCGGCCTGCGCCACCCCGGTCGCGCACGCCGCGATGCCGAGCCGACCCGCGTCCAGCGCTGCCAGCGCGATCCGGAAGCCTTGCTCCGGCTCGCCGACGAGGTGCCCGGCCGACACCCTGGCCGACTCGAACCGCACCTGTGCCGTCGGCGAGCTGCGCATGCCCATCTTGTGTTCCGGCGGTCCCGCCGACACCCCCGGCGTGTCCGCCGGTACGTGGATGGCGCTGATGCCGGTGGACCGGTTCGGCCCGGCGGGGTCTCCCGAGGTGCGCGCGAACAGCGTGTAGTAGTCCGCCTGCCCGCCGTGCGTGGTCCAGGCCTTGACGCCGTCGATCACCAAGTCGTCGCCGTCCCTGACCGCCCTGGTGACGAGGGCCGCTGCGTCGGAGCCACTGCCGGGCTCGGACAGGCAGTAGGCACCGAGCTGGTCGCCGCCGAGCATGTCGGGCAGCCACTGCGTGCGCTGCTCGTCCGTGCCTGCGGTCGCGATCGGGAAGCAGGAGAGCGTGTGCACGCTGACCCCGAGGCCGACCGCCAGCCACGCCGTGGCGAGCTCCTCG
>Ga0187784_10004480_pt1 | contig 11294 bp, 8 predicted proteins | sample 1015_SJ02_MP15_2_FD_132964 | JGI IMG/M metagenome (GOLD analysis project Ga0187784, IMG submission 132964) | Tropical peat soil microbial communities from peatlands in Department of Meta, Colombia - 1015_SJ02_MP15_20_MG | ecosystem: Environmental > Terrestrial > Soil > Wetlands > Peat | place... | reverse complement strand
GGTGACTTGAAGACGCGTTAGAGCCAGCGACATTGGTCGGGGACACCAGGACGAGGGGCCTGATCTACGTCGGGATGTTCTGCGGGGCAAGGTTTGTACGGTGGTCAAGAATGGGGTCCTGACGCGGGACCCGTGGGCAGCTTCCATTGCCATCCTGGAAGGGCCTCGAGTCGCGCCGTGCGTTCTTGAGAGAGTTTCCCGGGCTTGAGGAACGCTCGCTGATTGCTCGCCCACGAGCCAAGCGGTTGGCCCTCTTTGAGGTGGTCACGGCGAACGCGAGCCGTGCCAGTTCGCGCTACGTAGCGCTGGAGCAGCTGAAAGTTCATCTCCCATGCGTCGATCACGGCTAAGAGATGGCACGACCGGCGAATATGCGTGTTGAACGGCAAGAACGGTGAGTGAATCCGATATGGTGTGATCTCGACCTCCGAGAATCCAGCCGACCTAATGACGGTTGCCAGATCCCGCTCGCAAGAGCATCCTTCAAACACCCAGGCCCAGGGGCGACGGAGACTGTGCTGAACCCAGCGGGTCGGAGTTCCGGTCTCCGCGGCGACGTGTTCCACAAAGCAGTAGTGGCCGCCCGGCCGGAGGATCCGGCGTATCTCGGAGACCACGGTGGCAGGGTCCCTCACGGTGCAGAGGACAAGGCTCGAGATCACGGCCTCAGCAGAGTGATCGGGCAGGTCGATGCGTTCTCCGACCACGCTCCGGATCTCCACCTCCACCTTGTGACGAGCAGCAGCCCGTCGTAGCGATGAGTGCATGTACGGGTTCGGCTCGATGGCGAGCAGGCGAGTGCCCGGTGTGAGATAGCGCAAGTTGGCTCCCACCCCTGGCCCCAATTCGACCACTGTCGTGGGGAGGTGGTCGAAGACGGGAGTCTTGTGCTTATGCAGGTGCCAGTCGATATAGGCGTCCATGCCACGGAAGAAGACCGCATTGAACCGGCCCCGACCGGGATGGGACTCGAATCCGCCATCATCGTCGTCCATTCCCACACGATGCCATGGACTCCGGCTTTAGACCAGGGGGGATGGACTCCCGACTTTCCATCCACGAGCTCGCTCGTACCTATACCCAACGGTCTCCGTGGCGTCCCCCTACCAATGACGCCGGCTCTGAGCGCATCCCCCGTATGTGTCACCCAGCGAGTCAGACGGAAAACGACATATCCGAGATGCGTGGAGCTCTCGGATAGGCAAGGAGGTAGACGTGAGCACAACGGTGAAGGTCATTACGTGGGTGCTGCTGGCCCTATGGGCTTTATTCACAGTGGTCTTCGTTGTGGACTTCCATGCATTCGTCCAGCACCCGCTCGCAAGCGATAAACATGCACACGGTGGCGGCCTCTTCCTGGTCCTCGGCCAGGCGGCACTCGGGGCCGCCGTCATCCTTATTTGGCAGTTCGGCAAGCGTGAGGCCTAACAGCCGCTCCCAATAGGAGCGTCTTACGTTCTCTCCTCGGCACGGGTTTCGATGGCATCGCTGACCGCCCTCGTAGGTGTGATCAGGGGTTAAGGACGGCGGCACGGCAACACACGCGTCCCTGACCGCCGCTACTGGGATGCGCACTCTCAAGGTTCCAGACCCGGCCCAACCCCCCGCCCCGCCGCCCGCGGCCCCCGTCCCCGGTGGGCCCGCCGGCCCCGGCCCCGGCGTGCGCGGGGCGCTCGTCGAATGGTTCGAGTCCGTGGCGGGATGAAGACGCATGCAGGGTGGCCCACCCCACTCCGCCATCGGTCCGAGCACCATGGCGCGGCGCGCGGCACGGACCGAGTCCGCCACCGGTCCGGACCCGGCGGGGTCGGGGTAAGCCGGACCCCCCTTCCCTCCTACTCGGCCGCAATCGCGGCCAACACGTCGAGCCGGGCCGCCCGGCGGGCCGGCCAGCTGGCCGCCAGCAGGCCGAGCAGGGCGGCCAGGATCAGGAAGACCACCAGGTTCGAGCCCGGGACCACGGTGCTGGTGATGCCCTGCGAGTGCAGCGCCGAAACGAGGGCGATGCCCAGGCCCGTCCCGATGATGATGCCGATGACGGCGCCGAACACGGCGATGACCACCGACTCGGAGCGGATCATGGCGCGGATCTGACGCCGCTTCATGCCGACGGCTCGGAGCAGTCCGATCTCGTGGGTGCGCTCGAACACCGACAGCATGAGGGTGTTCACGATCCCGATGAGGGCGATGAGCACGGCCAGGGCCAGCAGCGCGTAGACCAGACCGAGCAGCTGGTTGACCTGGGCCGTCTGCGACGCTTCGAACTGGGCCCGGGTCTGGGTCTCCACGTTGGGGTAGGACGCCAGCGCCCGCTCGACCGCCTGCTGCACCCCCGGCCTGCCGTCGGTCTTGAGCAGGACGGCGCCCGGGAGCGGGTTCTGGTAGTGGCGGAGGAAGAACGCGTCGCTGACGAGATACTTCCCGGCCAGCGCGTTGGGCTGGAAGATGCCCCCGATGCGCATGGTGGTGGGGCCGGTGAGCGCGAAGCGCACCGGCACCGTGTCGCCCACCGAGAGGTTGTCGGCGCTGGCGGTATTGGTGTCGATGAGCAGATCGCCCGCCGCGAGCGCCTTGCTGCTCCCCGCCGTCATGTTGAGGATCACGGTCTTCGAGAGGTCCTTGGTCCCGAGGCCCAGGAGTCCCTCCAGGGAATGCCGGACCTCGAACTGGCCGCCGTAGACGACCGACGTGGCGGTGACGCCCGGCACGGAGGAAGCCGCCTTCGGAACCGCGGCGCCGAAGGTCCCAGTGCCGCTCTTGTTCGTGCTCGAGACGATCAGGTCGGCGCTGATGGCATTGTCGACGCTACTCGTGGCCGAGCGGGACAGCGACGCCCCGAACACGGCGATGGCCGAGACGAGGGCGAGGCCGACCATGAGGGCCGAGGCCGTCTGGGCGGTGCGCTTGGGGCTGCGCATGGAGTTCTCCCGGCCCAGCCGGCCCGAGGTGCCCAGCAGGCGTGCCAGTGGCCGGCCGATGACGCTCGCCATGGGCCTCGCCACGGCTGGGGCCAGCATGGCCACGCCGACGAAGATCAGGACCGCGCCCAGGCCGACCAGCTGAATGGCCGGCTTGGACAGCCCGTAGGCGAGCAGGGCGACCCCGATCACGGTGGTGACACCGCCGCGGGTGAAGCGCCGGCGCATGGGGACGTCCTCTTCGGTCTGTTGTTCCGAGACGGCGGCCACCGGGGCGATGCGCACGGCGCGGCGCGCCGGGCTGATGGCCGAGACCAGCGTCACGCCGACGCCCACAACGAGGCAGACGATCACGGTGCGCGCCTCGAAGACCAGGGGACCCGTGGGCAGCGTGACCCCGAACGCACTCAACAACTTCTCCAGGCCGAGGGCGGCGAGCACCCCGAGCCCGAGACCGATCACCGACGCCACCAGCCCGACGATCGCTGCCTCGCCGAGGACAGAGCGGAACACCTGTCGCCGGCTGGCGCCCACGATGCGCAAGAGGGCCAGCTCCCGCGTGCGCTGGCTCACGGTGATGGAGAAGGTGTTCAGGATGGTAAAGCCGCCGACGAACAGCGCGATGAAGCCGAAGACCAGCAGTGCCGTGTTGAAGAAGCCGAGCGCCTGGCTCACCGCATTCGTCTGCTCGTTGATCACCGTCTGGCCAGTGACGACTTCGACACCACGGGGCAGGACATCAGCTATGCCGCGCTGGACGGCCGCCTTGTCGGCGCCGGGCGTGCTGACGACGTTGATGGTGTCGAATTGGCCGACCTCTCCGAAGAGCACCTGCGCGGTCGGGATCTGAAAAGCCGCAAGCGTGGCTCCGGCCAGGTTGTCCACGGTCCCGAAGCGCGCGATTCCGGTGATAGTGAACGTCCGGGTCGGCCCCAGCAGGAGGATGCGCACCCGATCGCCCACGTGGAAGCTGTACTTCTGGGCGGTGCCGAGGTCCATCACGACGTCGCTTGGCGTGGTGGGCTGGGTGCCTTCGACGATCCGCAGGGCGGAGATCTGCTGGTTGGGGTCGAACGAGACCCCTAGCGTGGGCGCGCCACCGGTGGAGATGGCCTTGCCGTCGGGGGCGATGTACTGAGCGTAGCCCTCCACTGAGCCCTCGGCGGCCTCGACGCCGGGAACGGCCCGGATACTGCCGACCAGGGACTCGGGCACGGGGTTTCGGGTGGCGGTGCCGCCGCTGCCGAACTGGGCCACCCCGCGGACCTGGAAGTCGATGTTCTGGTAGACGTTGCCGAACAGCGTGTCGAACGTGTTGTGCAGCGTGTCGGTGAGCACGAACGTCCCGGCGATGAACGTCACCCCGAGCACGATGGCCAGCGCGGTCAGGGCAAGGCGCAGCTTGTGCGCGAGAAGCCCCTTGATGGTCACCTTCCACATGTCAGGTGCCCAACGCCCGCACGCGTTCGAGGACGGAGTCCGCGGTCGGCTCCCGCAGCTCCGCGACAACGCGCCCGTCGGCCAGGAACACGACGCGGTCCGCGTAGGCGGCGCCACGGGGGTCGTGGGTGACCATGACGATGGACTGGCCGAACTCGTCCACGGAGCGCCGGAGGAAGCCCAGCAGCTCGGTCGTCGAGTTCGAGTCCAGGTTGCCCGTGGGCTCGTCGGCGAAGACGAGGTCGGGCCGGTTAATGAGCGCCCGTGCGCAGGCGCAACGCTGCTGCTGGCCGCCGGACATCTCGCTCGGCCGATGGGAGAGGCGGTCGCCGATCCCGAGCTGCCCCACCAAGTAATCGAACCATTCCTGGTCGACCTCGTGCCCGGCCAGGTCGACCGGCAGCGTGATGTTCTCGCCCGCCGTCAGCGTGGGGACGAGGTTGAACGACTGGAAGACGAAGCCGATCCGGTCCCTCCGCATCTGAGTCAGTTGGTGGTCGTCGAGGCTGCCCACATCGAGGTCGCCGATGTAGGTGTGGCCCGAGGTGGGCCGGTCCAGCCCCGCCATGCAGTGCATGAGGGTCGACTTGCCCGACCCCGACGGACCCATGACGGCCGTGAACTGGCCGCGCTCGAAGGTGACGTCGACGCCGTCCAGCGCGTGCACGGTAGCCTGCCCTGTGCCGTAGGTCTTGCGCAGTTCGACCGCGTGCGCCGCCGGTGTGCTGGCGCGGGGCGCGGCCGATGTCTCATCGGTGAGCGTCACGTAGCCCTCGTTTCGTCGGCGGGAATCGGGGGGAGCCCTCGCCCCTCAATGCTGTCAAGTACGTGCGGCGGCGGACAAGGGACTTACGTCCGATCGCGTCTGCGTGAGCCACACGGCCAGCGTACCCGTGCAAATGTGACCTGTTGCTGGTAGCCACGCGATTCCGAGCTAAGACTTGAGCCGGACAAGAGTCTATTGCTTCTGGCGAGGAGGTGAGGTTTGCCTGATACCTGGTGAGCCGGTGGGCGAGCGCGAGAGTGCTAGACGGCGCGTAGAGGCTCGACGCGACTTTGGGATGGACGTGGCGGCGTACGTCGTCGTAAACGCCTTCCTGGTCGCCGTTGGGCATTTACGGCATCTGGCTACTCCTGGCCCGCTCGGGTAATTGCCGGGTGGGGAATCGGACTCGTCTTGCACGCGTGGGTCGTGTTCCTGCAGAAGCCCGTGACAGAATCCGACATCGACGCCGAACTTCGGCGACATCAGCGTTGATTTCACCAGTACGTTCCTTGTACGTTCCTCTGTTCGCGTCACCGACATGATCATGTCCATTTCGTCTGAGCACCAGAGTTGGCTCTTCGGCCAGGGGCGGGCCACCTCCAGAGCATCCTCAATCTCCACTGGTGTGAAGCGTACATATCAGCCACTGACCCGAGGATCTGGGCTACCAGGCCCATCCCAAGTACGGGGGGCGTAGCACCAGACCGAGCTAGCCAGTCTGTGGTGCCTCGTCGATCATTTCCCTGAATGCCGCCTCTCCCACGGCCTCCCACAGCAGTGAACGACCGCGGGCCAGCGAGAAAGAGACCGCAGGCAAGTTCGGAATCGTCGCCATGTGGTGTTGGGCATGCGGGCCAAATAGTCCCTTCGGCCCTCAAGGGTGAGGCTCGTTTCGAGAGGGACAGTAGCCGTCTCTTCATAGATGAGATGGTTTGACAAGACCTCTTCGAGCGCTCCGAGTGCGGACGCCACGGTCTCTCTCCGCGTCACCCCCTTTCTTCCCACTCGGCGACTGCAGCCCTTGCGGCGGCCGATAATGACGCCACGTCGTGGTGCTATTTGGCTCCGAATTCAACCTGTTCCCGCCGTTCGGGGAACGGTTCCATGAGCAGCGGAAAGTACGTTCGGGCGTTCCAAAGCAATCGATGTGGGTGTTCTGCTCGTCAGCTGTTGGCGCGGTAGCCGGGGAGGGACGTTGGCCACCATTGAGCCACCCAGGCTTCCCAAGACTCGAAGCCCTCCGGTGGAGGGTCGATGTCCGCTGTCTCAAGCTCGGTCGCGTCCGGCGGCTGAAAGATTTGCCGCCACTGTTCGAGGTCTGCCTTGGTCATCTCGAAGGTAGTTGGGGGGTCAGTGGGGGGGCGAGCCTGAACCCGGCGCCACTGCTCCTCCTCGTCTACGGGCAGGTAAACCAGCTCGCTCGTTGCTCCGACCGAGGCTGCCAAGGCTCGCAGGGCAGAACGCTCGTCCTTGCCCCATACGCCGAAGTCCAGCACAACGTTGACGCCAATCCGCAGCGCGGACAGCGCGAGCCAGATCAAGCGACCCTCCAGGACGTTGCGCTTGCCCTCGGGCTGTTCCTGTCCGAAGAGTGGGATCATCCACTCGTCGGGGGTCAGCCGCAGAGCGCTCCATTCTGATGCAAGCTCACGTGCCCGGCTCGTCTTGCCCGCAGCAGGAAGGCCAACCATCACGATCATCCTGGGGGCGCCCCCCTGACCCGTCTCCAAGGCTTCGAGCATGCTCGGTATTGTCCCTCGTCCAGCGGCGCCCGCACATACGGGACGACCCGTCCAGATGCCGAGTCAGCGATCGGCGCTCCGGCCCCCTGTCCCAGAAAGCGCGAAAGCCGCGCCGATCGGCACGTTCGCGAATGTCGCCGAGCCGGCAGCGTTCGGGGGCACCCCAGCGGTTGCGGCTCAGCCCTTGGCTATCGGGCGCCCATCACATCTTGCAGCTGCGCCGTGTCCACGAACTGCTGGAAGCTCGTCAATTTGCCGTCGCGAACGGCGCAGCGAACATCACCTTGAAGAAGGGTCTCCATCCCGGCAGGGAGTTCGGGGGCAGCCCTCTTCCAGAGATTTGTCGCCGCAATGGGTGAAGACGAAGATCGGGGACTCGGTTCCGAACGGTTCGCAGGGGGTGTCCTCATCGCAACTCTCGGAAGTTCGGCAAGAGCGCAGGCATTCGATCGAGTGTTACGCCAGCGGCAGGCAGTACTCCTTGATCGCAACGAAGTGCAGCAGCACGCCCACTACCGTGCACAGATGGAACAGCTCGTGATACCCGAAGGTCCTGGGCCACGGGTTCGGACGCTTGCGCGCGTACACGAGGGCTCCTGCCGTGTAGGCGGCGCCACCGACCAGCAACAGAGCGAAGCCAGCGCCTCCGAGCGCGCGGTACAGCGCTGGCGCCACCAGCAGAGCAGACCAGCCGACGACGATGTAGGGCAGGGCGATCGCCCACTTCGGGGCGTCGAGCCAGACCTGGCGCAACGTGATACCGGCGATTGCGCCGGCCCAGACGACTAAGAGGATGCCGGCCTGGGCCCACCCGGTCAGGGCCAGCCCGGCCACCGCCGTGTAAGTGCCGGCGATGGCAAGGAAGATCGTAGCGTGGTCGGCCCGCCGCATCCGCCGGCGCGCCGGCGGCGCCCAGTGGATCATGTGGAAGGCTGCACTCACGCCGAACAGGGCTGCGATCGAGAAGACGTACACGACGAGGACACCGGTCGTCGCCGGGGTCGGCGCTTCGGCCACCAGCGCGGGACCTGCGATACAAATGGCCAAGAAGCCCAGCGCGTGGAGCCAGCCGCGCATCAGCGGGCGTGTCGTGGCGGGCGCCTCGACAAACTCCCCGATCACGGCGCCGCCGAGCGCGCCGTACCGGTGCGAGGTGTCGGCGGTCACCGGGTCACCGTGTGCCGCCATGCGCGGAATAATAGCCGCCGCCTGTCAGACCGATGCCTCGTCCCAGAGGGCCGATGACGCCCTGAGACCAGAATGGCTGGCCGACCCAAGAAGCGACGTGGGCCGATCCGTTGTCCTCGCGAACCCTGACGGACGATCCGTGGCTCTGGCACGAAAATGGCGCGTGTTTCTGCCGCGGCTTGACGCCTCCACGAACAAGGCTTGCCCGGTGACCACATGCCGCCGACCGGCAGCGATCTGGGACAACGGAGCTTCCCGGGTCTCGGCATACGATCGTCCCAATGCGCGCTGTGCTCATAGCCTTGGGAGTGGCCCTGATCCTCCTCGCCTTCGGCTTGGCGTTCACGATCTTGGGAGTGATCTCTGCGTTCCTCGGGGTGGTCTGCATCATTGTTAGCGCGGTCATGCTCCCCACCGGCAGATCCGGGCAGAAGACCAGCTGAGCCGTCGCCGCAGAGGCTCCCCAACAGCTGCCGCCATCCCGGCAGGGAGTAGATCGGGGCGACGATTGCCGCCCTTCGGGCATGCCCAAGTTGTCCACCGCTCTGGTGATGCCGACTGGTGCCGCTCGCCCCGGCTGTCGCAGGAGGCTCCGCTCTGGAGCGGAGGTGCCATTCGTCATGGTGCCTGGGTTGACGGCATCGTTCATCTGACACTCTCTCCGGGCTCCGTCTCGTCCGAGGGCGGGTGTTCGGCCCTTCGGGGAAGAAGCACCAGCGCGAGGACTGCACCACCAAGGGCAACGACAGCGGCAACGCGTAACGCCAGTCCGGCTCCGTCGATGAATGCGCTGCGAGCCGCGCGTGCCAGAAGCTCGCCTGTCGATCCACCCACCCGAGCGGCTAGGCCGAGCGCGGCTCCGAGTGAGCCGACAATGACCTGCTCAACAGACCGAGGAACGTGGAACGGAGCTACTGCTTTGGCCATCTTGTCTTGGTAGCGGGTGGACAGCAGGCTTCCGAGGACCGCCACACCGAGCGCACCGCCGCACTGGATGAAAGTGCCGTTGGTGGCGGATCCCACACCCGTGTCGCCCCTGGGCACCGAACTCATCACGGAGCCAGAGACCGTGGGTATGACCAGCGCGGCACCGGCACCGATTATGAACATGCCCAAAAGGACGTCGGTGTACGTGGATTGGATGGTGAGGCGTGAGGTCAAGTAGAGCCCGGCAGCGGCGAGCAGCAACCCAAGGGCCGTCACCAACTTGATTCCGATCCTTTGCACCAGAACCGAGGACCCCGGCGAAATGACGGCGAGCGCTGCAGCAATCGGGAGCATGCGCACGCCAGCAGCGAGCGCTGAGTAGCCCAGGTCGAACTGCAGGAACTGGGTGAGCAAGAAAAGTGTGCCAAGGAGGGCAAAGGCTCCGAGACCGATACAGGATACGGCCATAGAGAAGCTCCGGCGGCCGAAGAACTCCAGGTTGAGCATCGGATGAGTAGTCGTCCGCTCCCACATAATGAAGCCACCGATGACAGCCAGCCCGGCGGTTGCGGTCGCGATGACGACTGTGGACGACCAGCCACGGCTTGGGGCCTCGATGATGGACCACAGCACGAGGCCAAGTCCGACGATCGACAGAGCGCCGCCGATTGCATCAGGCTTCTTGGCCCGTGGATTCTTGGAATCGGGAACGAGGGGGACGGCGCACGCCACGCCGATCAACGCGATGGGCACGTTGATCAGAAAGACTGACCCCCACCAAAAGTGCGACAGCAGGAGGCCTCCAATAATTGGACCGAGCGCGAATCCGACGCCGCTGGTACCGGCCCAGAATCCGATCGCACGTTGGCGCTCATCTTCGTGGACAAAGACATCGGTGATGATGGAGAGGGTCGAGGGCATCATAAGTGCAGCGCCGACGCCCATGCTGGCCCGCGCGACGATGAGCATGGAGACGGATCCTGAGAACGCGGCCCAGGCCGAACCGGCAGCAAAACTGAGCAACCCGGCTACGAAGGTGCGCTTGCGCCCGACGTGATCGGCCAGACTCCCGAAGACGAGGAGCAGCCCACCGAACGTCAGCGCGTAGGCATCGACGATCCATTGCAACTCGCTCGATGTCGCTCCGAGTTCCCTCACCAGTGTCGGGAGCGCCACATTGAGCACGGTGTTGTCCAGATTGATGATGAGGACCGAGAAGCACAACACGGCGAGGACCCACCAACGCCAGGAGTGCGATCGGTGACCGGCTCCGATATGCGGGTCAACGCGCGCTGGCGTAGCGGCACTTTCGGCACCCCGAGTCTGGGCCGTCGTCGGCACGCCATCGGGGAACGGCGAGGCCGACGGGTTCATGAGGCACTCACGCACCCACTTTCGCAGGGCTTCGGTTTGCTCTTCTAGGGACTGAGGTCACAAGGGTACGTACAGTTCATAACCGCCTCCGAGCCGACGTCGGGGGCACCCTGAACGCATAGTCCCCGCGCATCTGTGGCCAGGAACCAGATTGAACACGATTCGTTCAGGTTCTTTGGGTACTTCGGCCCTATGGACACCTGAAACGTGAGGTGAAGATCAAGTTTTCGAGGTCCCGGGACCTTCGATTCGGAGGTGAAGGCCATGCAGACACTCGCCGGGACAGCGAAGCTGGGCGTGTGGGTCCGAAGAATTGCAGTCATCGCGATCGCGTCGGTCAGCGTGGCGAGCTTCAGCCTGGCCGCAGGAGCCTCGAGCGGCAGCGGCCTCCAAGGCAAATCAGCGGAGCAGGTTTGGGCCTTGGCCGTGGCGGCCGCTGAGAGCAAGGGTTCGGTGCACATGGTGGAGAAGCCATTCTTGTGCTGTGGCGCGACGAATGTGTTCGGCAAGAACGGAGAGCTGGTAACCGATGACGGCCAGAGCGAAGGCAGCCAGACCGTCTCGTCGGGTGGCATGTACGGTCAAGCGATGTTCCTGGTCGTTCCCGGCACGGCCTACATGCAAGGCGACACGAGTTGGACGACGCTGATCTGGAGTTGGCCGTCGTTCTATGCGGGAAAATGGATCGCAATACCGTCTAGCAACTCCAACTACCAGAGCGCTCTCTATGGTGTCACACTTGGCACATTGCTGAGCGCCGAGAAGCCGACCGGGCACCTGACCTTGACCCCGAAGACCACGATCAGAGGCAAGAAGATGGTTGGTGTCTCTGGTGGCATGGTCACCACCGATTGGCCCAGCGACGTCAAAGGGTCAGTCGTGGTCTACGTCTCAGCCGTTGCACCGTATCTTCCAGTCGAGTCGGTGTTCCACGTCACC
>Ga0187784_10004479_pt1 | contig 11294 bp, 13 predicted proteins | sample 1015_SJ02_MP15_2_FD_132964 | JGI IMG/M metagenome (GOLD analysis project Ga0187784, IMG submission 132964) | Tropical peat soil microbial communities from peatlands in Department of Meta, Colombia - 1015_SJ02_MP15_20_MG | ecosystem: Environmental > Terrestrial > Soil > Wetlands > Peat | place... | reverse complement strand
CCGACGAGACTACAGCCGCTGCTGGTCGGCCTGATTGCGGCGCTGATCGTTGCGCCGGCATCGGCGCAAGAAAGCGCTCGAGGACTTGCGCAGCATACAATCGAAGCGGTCGCCACCATCTCGATCCTCGGCGATCTGGTGCGCAACATCGGCACCGACCGGGTCAACGTCACGACGCTGGTCGGGCCGAACGGCGACGCCCACGTCTATTCGCCGACGCCCGGCGACGTGAGGAAGCTCGCCGCCGCCGATGTGATCTTCGTCAACGGGCTCGGCCTCGAAGGCTGGATGACGCGTCTCGTTAAAACCTTCGGCACCAAGGCTTTGACCGTCACCGTCAGCGACGGGATCACACCGCGCCAGACCGAGGATGCCCGCGATGCAACCCGCATGAAGATCGATCCGCATGCCTGGCAGGCGATCGCCAATGCCGAGATCTATGTCGAGAACATCCGCGACGCCTTGAGCGAAGTCGACCCGGCGGGCAAAGCGGTCTACGCTGCCAATGCCGCGGCCTATCTCGGCAAGCTCGACGCGCTGCACAACGAGGTCACGGCGGCGATCGCCAAAATTCCCGCCGACCGCCGCAAGGTCATCATCAATCACAACGCGTTCGGCTATTTCAGCGATGCCTATGGTTTGACCTTCATCGCTCCGCAGGGCGTCTCGACCGAGGCCGAGCCCTCGGCCATGGACGTGGCTAAGATCATCGCGCTGATCCGGACGCAGAAAATCCCGGCGGTATTTCTGGAAAATATCAGCGATCGGCGGCTGATGGACGAGATTGCGCGCGAAACCGGCGCCGCGATCGGCGGTAAAATCTACTCCGATGCGCTGTCCGAGCCGGACGGACCGGCGGCCACCTATATCGACATGATGCGCCACAATGTCCACGAATTCACGAAGGCGCTGCTCGGCCGGGAGGGCCGCTACACGCTCGATCCTGCCCCAACGGTACTGGCGACCCGCCAAGGGTTTTGAGCCGGCGCCGGATCGCCTATATAGCGGCCCAGGAGGACCCGCATGCCCGAACCCATCTCGTCCGAAAAAATCGAAATAGCTTCCGAGAAAATCCCGGTGACCGTGCTGACCGGCTATCTCGGCGCCGGCAAGACCACCTTGCTCAACCGCATCCTGTCCGAGCCGCACGGCAAGAAATACGCCGTCATCGTCAATGAATTCGGCGAGATCGGCATCGATAACGACCTCGTCGTCGGCGCCGACGAGGAAGTGTTCGAGATGAACAACGGCTGCATCTGCTGCACGGTGCGCGGTGACCTCGTTCGCATCCTCGACGGCTTGATGCGCCGCAAGGGCAGGTTCGACGCCATCATCGTCGAGACCACCGGGCTTGCCGATCCGGCGCCGGTGGCGCAGACTTTTTTCGTCGACGAGAACGTCGGCCGCAAGACCAAGCTCGATGCGGTGGTGACGGTGGCCGACGCCAGGTGGCTCAACGCCCGGCTCAAGGACGCGCCCGAAGCCAAGAACCAGATCGCCTTCGCCGACGTGATCCTGATCAACAAGACCGACTTGGTTTCGGCCGGGGAACTCGATGAGGTCGAGGCCCGCATCCGCGGCATCAACCCCTACGCCAGGCTGCACAAGACCGAGCGCGCGCAAATCCCGTTGCACGAGGTGTTGGGCCGCAACGCGTTTGATCTCGACCGCATCCTCGACCTCGAACCGGAATTCCTCGAAAGCGAGGAGCACGATCACGATCATCACCGCGATCATGATCACGGCCATGGTCATGACCACCATGACGATCACGACCACACGCACGCTCGCCATCACGGCGGCTTAAGGCACTATCACGACGAGGACATGCAATCGATTGCGCTGCAAAGCGACCGGCCGCTCGATCCGGACAAATTCTTTCCATGGGTGCAGGATCTGGTGCAGAAGGAAGGCCCGAATATCCTGCGCTGCAAGGGCATCCTCGCCTTCAAGGGCGATGATGAGCGCTTCGTGTTCCAGGGCGTCCACATGATCCTCGACGGCGACCACCAGCGGCCCTGGAACAAAGACGAGAAGCGCCAAAGCCGCATCATCTTCATCGGCCGCAATCTGCCGGGCAAGAAGATCACGGAAGGTTTCGAGGGCTGCATTGCCTGACGACCACTACGCGTCATGCCCGGCCTTGTGCCGGGCATCCCGATTAACCAGGCAACGTGCCCCCAGTCGGGATGGCCGGGACAAGCCCGGCCATGACAGGGGCGAACCGGTTCGCCGATGACTGACAGCCGCAGCGACACCGTCTCCGTCGTCGAACGCGCGCGTTCCATCGCGGCGGGGGGCGCGGTGGTCGGCGCGCATTTTCTCGGCCGTACCGCCGCTTTCGTCCTCGGCGAGGAGGCGATCGTGCTCGCGGCGCCGGACGGCGAGTCACGAAGCGTTGCGGCGCATGGCGGCGCCATCCTCGCCGCCGCGGCCGACGGCGAACGCATCGTCAGCGGCGGTGATGACGGCAAGGTCATCGCGACCGACGCCAAGGGCGGCAGTCGCACGCTTGGCAGCGATCCGAAACAGCGCTGGATCGATCACGTCGCGCTCGGGCCGGACGGCGCCATCGCCTGGTCGGCCGGCAAGGCGGCGTTCGTGCAGGCCAAGGAATTGCGTAGCTGCGAAGCGCCGTCGACCGTCGGCGGCCTCGCCTTTTTACCGAGGGGCTTTCGGCTCGCCGTTGCCCACTATAACGGCGCCACGCTGTGGTTCCCGAACGCCGTGGGCGCCACGCCGGAAATGCTCGAATGGAAGGGCTCGCATCTTGGCGTCACGGTGAGCCCGGATGGCCGCTTCCTGGTCACCACCATGCAGGAACCGATGCTGCATGGCTGGCGGCTGGTGGACCGCCAGCACATGCGCATGTCCGGTTACGCCGCGCGCGTCACTTCGTTCGGCTGGACCGTCGGCGGCCACTGGCTGGCGACGTCCGGCGCAACGCAACTCATCCTGTGGCCGTTCCAGACCAAGGACGGCCCCATGGGCAAGCAGCCACGCGTGTTGGCACCCTCCGAGCAGCGCGTCGAGATGGTCGCCTGCCATCCCCAACAGGACATCGTCGCCGCCGGCTACGGCGACGGCTTGGTGCTGTTGGTGCGCATCGAAGACGGCGCCGAGATTTTGGCCAAGAATCCGGGCGACGCGCCGGTCACCGCGCTCGCCTGGAGCGCCGACGGCACGTTGCTCGCCTTTGCCACCGAAAGCGGCGAGGCCGGCGTTATCGATCTCGGGTGATTCATTCCGCCCTTACCTTGCCCAATTCTCGAAGCGCAAGCCCGGCACGCGGGTAAACTCCTTTTCGTTCGCCGTGATCAGCGTCAGACCGTGCCGGAGGGCTTGTCCCGCGATTAAGTAGTCGTAGGGGCCGATCGGCCGCCCGGCACGTTCGAGCTGGGCGCGAACCGCCCCGGCCGTTGCAGCGTCCTCTTCGTCGAACGCCAGGATTTTGAGCGAATTGAGAAACACATCGAGCGTGCGGGCATTGGCTTCGTTGTACATGCTTTTGGCAACGCCGAAGCGCAATTCGAAGACACTGATCGACGAGATTGCCGCTCGACCGTGATGGATGACGGCGCGGTCCAGCCGGTCCTGCACAATTGCCGGCTTGGCGTTCATCGCCGCGATGCAGATATTGGTGTCGAGCAGGATCACTCGTCAAAGCCCGAGAAATCGCGCTCCTGCATCGGCGGCTGCATGCGACCTTCCGGGAAGATCGGATCGCCGCGAAGCCGCGCCATCTCCTTGAAAACCGCTTTCATGTCAGGCGTGATCGGCTCGAGCAGCACGCCTTGCCCGACCCGGCGGATGCGCACTTCCTTGCCCTCGAAACGGAATTCCTTGGGCAAGCGGACGGCCTGACTGCGCCCGGTCTTGAACAATTTTGCCGTCGCCATGCCGAGCCTTCGATGATATGTACCTTCGGTATATATCATCGAGACTGTCGAGCATCAACCGGCCGCAACACGCCGACAAAGTCCTTCAACGCGTTACGGCGTGACTTAAATCACATATTGCCGCAGCGGCGGGTAGCCGTTGAAGCCGACCGAGGAATAGGTCGCGGTATAGGCGCCGGCGGCCTCGATCAGCACTTTGTCGCCGATGGCGAGCGAGACCGGCAGCGGGTACGGCGTCTTCTCGTAGAGTACGTCGACCGAATCGCAGGTCGGACCGGCAATGACGCACGGCACCGTCTCGTCGCGATCATGCGTGGTGCGGATCGGATAACGAATCGATTCGCCGATGGTCTCGGCCAGACCATGGAACTTGCCGATGTCGAGATAGACCCAGCGCAGTTCGTCTTCCGGTGAGCGCTTGGCGATCAGTACTACTTCGGCCTCGATGACGCCGGCATTGCCGACCAGCCCCCGGCCGGGCTCGACGATGGTGTTCGGCAGATTGTTGCCAAAGTGCTTACGCAGCGCCTTGAAGATCGCCTTGCCGTAACTTTCAAGCTTGGGCGTCTTGCGGATGTATTTCGCCGGGAAGCCGCCGCCGAGATTGACCATCGCCAGATTGATGCCGCGTTCGGCGCAGTTACGAAACACCGCCGCCGTAGAGGCGAGCGCGCGGTCCCAGGCCTCGACATTGTGCTGCTGCGAACCGACGTGGAACGAGATGCCATGCGGGACGAGCCCGATTTTGTGGGCGAGTTCCAAAATGTCGGCGGCATAGGCGGGCTCGCAGCCGAATTTGCGCGACAGCGGCCATTCGGCGCCGGAGCCGTCGCAGTGGATGCGGCAGATCACCCGGCTGCCGGGCGCGGCGCGCGCCACCTTCTCGACCTCGGCCTCGCAATCGACCGCAAACAGCGTGACGCCGAGCCGGAAGGCTTCGGCGATCTCGCGCTCTTTCTTGATGGTGTTGCCGTAGGAAATGCGGTCGGGCGATGCCCCCGCGGCCAGGACATCATGCGTCTCGGCTACCGAAGCGACGTCGAAACAGCAGCCGAGATCGACGAGAAGCTTTAGGATTTCCGGCGCCGGATTGGCCTTCACCGCGTAGAACACCCTGGTGTCCGGCAGCGCCTTGGCGAAGTGCTGATAATTCTCGCGCACGACATCGAGGTCGACGACGAGGCAGGGTCCGTGATCGGTGCGTTGCTTGAGGAATTCTCGGATGCGTGCGGTCATTTCACCCAGCTCCCTAATCCGACTGGCGGCGTAGCCGCCGAGGTGAACCTCCTGCGACGCGTGCGGCTCCGCACCATTGCGGAGCAACTTGCGTCACCGTGATTGCTGCCTTGGTCCGGATGAGGGAGATCCCGTTCCGCACTGCTGGCAAAGAAGGACAAGCCCTTTCGGTGTCCCCGGCATTGGCGCCGGCAAGTAGACCCAAAAAAGCCCTTCCGTCGTTGCTTTAAGCCGCGTCGCCCGTGGAGAGCGGGCATTGCCGGTTTCGCCTCCGGCTGCCGGTCGCTGGAGCAAGGAAGTAGGCGCAAGCAAGGAGCGCTCTTCCTTAGGCGGCTGTCCGGCCTCTTGTCCGGATGCCCACCGACCGACACACGGCCACAGGCACGTGCGAAATTGGGCATTCACGAAATAATCCAATCAGCCGCGCTGTCAAGCGTTTTAGTCCTAACAAGACGTAAAAGCTGAGCACGGCGGCGGCCGGCGCGCCGCGGCGATTGCTTCAGTCGGCCGTGAACGGCTCGACGAGGTGCGCCGCGCGCACGAACTGCGCCATGACCGCGATACCGCACAGCATGAAGACGCCGTCGAGCACGCGGGCGCCGAGCGTGCCGAGCGCAAACAGGTTGGCGATCGCCCAGCTGCCGGCAAACGCTGCGCCGAACACTTCGGCGCTGATCAAAATCGCCGCACTGACGACGGTCAGCACGTTCGGCCACAGAATGCGCCGCGGACGGCGCGAGGCGGGCTTATGGGCGGCGGCTTCGTTCATGGCACGGTACTTACGTCGAACCGGGTGGCCGGATCAAGGCCGGGAGCCCGGATTTCGCTACCGCTCAATCCGCGATACGCTTGCTGCACTCGGTTCTCTCGACCATGGGCGAACGGCCAAATAGCGCCACAGCGCACGACAACAATCAATCATAAACTCGGGAGTTTTCCGTGCCCAACGGAGCCCAAGCCCTGTTACGCACTCTGGTCGAGGCCGGGGTGAATGTCTGTTTCACCAATCCCGGCACGTCGGAAATGCATTTCGTCGCGGCGCTCGACGATGCGCCGGACATGCGGGCTGTCTTGACGCTGTTCGAGGGCGTCGCGACGGGCGCGGCCGACGGCTATGGGCGCATGGCCGGCAAACCGGCGGCGACCTTGCTGCATCTCGGCTGCGGGCTCGGCAATGGCCTCGCCAATCTGCACAATGCGCGAAAGGCGAGGACGCCGGTCGTCAATATCGTCGGCGACCACGCCACCTATCACGTCCGCTACGACGCGCCATTGCAGTCGGACATCGAAACCATCGCGCGCAATTTTTCCGGCTGGCTGCGGACCTCGCAAAACGTCGAACAGCTTTGCCGGGATGTCGCCGAGGCGATTGACGCCGCCAAGGGGCCACCTGGCCAAGTAGCCACCTTGATCGTGCCCGCCGATCTGTCCTGGAGCGCATGCCAATCCAAGGCGCCGGCGCTTCGGCGCGAGGCTCCTCCGGTCGCTGCGGATTCAAGATTAGCTGAAGCGGCGAATGCGCTGCGCAAGGGCAACAAGGCCGCGCTCCTGCTCGGCGGCAGCGCGTTGCGCGAACGCGCGCTTGTCGCCGCTTCGCGCATCGCGGGCGCAACCGGGGCGAAACTGCTCGCCGAAGCCTTTCCGGCACGTCTGCAACGCGGCGCCGGCCTGCCGCCGATCGAGCGCGTCGCCTATCTCGCGGAACTTGCTTCGGTCCAGCTCGCCGGGCTCGACAATCTTATTCTGGTCGACGCCAAGGCGCCGGTCTCTTTCTTCGCCTATCCGGGCCAGAAGAGCTATCTGGTGCCGGAGAACTGCCGCGTGATCGAACTTAATTCGCCAGCGCAGGACGCGGTCGGCAGCCTGGAGCGGCTTGCCGCCCGTGTCGGCGCGGACCAACAGATCCCCGCGTTGCAGGCCCCGATCCGTCCCAAACGCCCGGTCGGAAAATTCACGGCGGAAAAGGTTTGCAAAGCCGTCGGCCATCTCCTCCTGACCACGCAATCATTGTCGACGAGGCGCAGACGTCCGGCGTGACGCTTGCGTTGTTCACGGCCGGCGCGCCGCGTCACGATATTCTGACGCTGACCGGCGGCGCGATCGGCCAGGGGCTGCCGGTAGCCGTCGGCGCGGCGATCGCCTGCCCGGATCGGCCGGTGCTCGCGCTCGTCGGCGACGGCGCGGCCATGTACACGTTGCAGGCATTGTGGACCATCGCGCGCGAGCGGCTCAACGTTGTGACGATCATTTTCAACAATCGCGGCTACGCCATTCTCAATCTGGAGCTGGAGCGCGTCGGCGCCGCGAACGCCGGCCCGCGCGCCAGGGCACAGCTCGACCTGACCGACCCCGCGCTGAACTTCGCCGTCATGGCGGAAGGCATGGGCGTGTCTGCAGTGCGGACCGTATCGACCGACGGGTTCGTCACCGCGCTCGAAGGCGCGCTGGCGCGGCCGGGACCGCATTTGATCGACGCCGTGGTGCCACCGGCTTTTTCCGGACTGAAGCTCAAGGCGCTGCCCTATCTGCTGCGCACGCTCGGCTACCTTCCTCATCCGCTGGCGCGCGCGATCAAACGCAAGGTGGCGCCGTGACGACGGCTGACCGGGACATGCTCTAAATTTTACCGCTGACCGCGAGGCAAAGATGATCGAGCAGATGATCAAATCGGACGTATTGATCGTCGGCGGCGGCATTGCCGGACTGGTCGCGGCGCTCGAATGCCTGCAAGCCGGCCAACGCGTGACCGTCGTCGATCGCGATCGCCGCGACCGGCTGGGCGGGCTCGCGTTGTGGGCGTTTGGCGGCATGGCGCTGGTCGACACGCCGTTGCAGCGGCGCTTGCGAATTCCGGATTCGCCCGAGATCGCCTGGCGCGACTGGATTCGCTTTGGCGAATTGGACGAAGCCGACGTTTGGCCCCGACAATGGGCGCGCCATTACGTCGAACGCTCCAGGCCTGACGTCTACGACTGGGTGCGCGGTCTCGGCCTCAAATTCCTTCCCGCCGTCAATTGGGTCGAACGCGGGCGCAACGGCGACGGCAATTCGTTGCCGCGCTATCACCTGTTGTGGGGCACGTCGCGGCTTCTGATGCTGCGGCTGATCGAAGCCGTCGAGGCGGCGGGGCGGGACGGTCGTCTCACGCTGATGAACCGCGTCCGCATCACTGGCCTCGATCACGCCGGCGGCACGATTTCCGGCGCGGTCGGCGCGAGCGAGGAAAACGGCGAAGTGGTCCGCTTCGCGGCCCCGATCGTGATTCTGGCCATGGGCGGGATCAACGGCAGCCACGAGGAAGCCCGAGCGAACTGGCCGGCCGACCGTCCCTTGCCGGCCACCATGCTCAACGGCGCCCATCCCTATGCCGACGGCACATTGCACCGGCTGGTCGCGGCTTACGGCGGACAGATCACGCATGCGGGCGAGATGTGGAATTACGCCGCCGGCATTCCCCATCCCAAGCCGCATTTCGACGGCCACGGCTTGTCGCTCGTGCCCTGCAAATCGGCGCTATGGCTCGATTACCGCGGCCGGCGCATCGGGCCCGAGCCGCTGGTCACTGGTTTCGACACCCCCGATCTGTGCCGCCGCGTCGCCGCACAGGAGAAGCCCTGGACCTGGCATCTGTTCAATTGGCGGATTGGCGCGAAGGAATTCGCGATTTCCGGCGCCGAGCACAATCAGCGCATCCGCGACCGGCAGTTCATTCCATTCCTCTACGAGACCTTGTTCGGCAACCATCGCCTGCTGCGCCAGATGCAGCGCGAAAGCCCGCATTTTCTGGTCGACGACACGCTGCGAGGGCTGGCGGCGAAAATGAACGCGCTGACGGAAGCGGACTTCATCGATCCGCAACAGTTGCAGGCAACCGCGGACGCCTTCGACTTCAACTTCGGCAACGGCAGCAAACTGTTCAACGACGATCAATTGCGCCGCATCCTGCATGCCCGCCAATGGGGCCCGGACCGCCTGCGCACCTGCGCGCCGGCGCCGCTGCAGAAGCGCGGCAACGGCCCGTTCATCGCCGTTCACGCCCAGCTCATCACGCGCAAGAGCCTCGGCGGTCTCCAGACGGACTTGGAGAGCCGCGTGCTTGGCCGCGACGGCCAACCGATCGTGGGCCTGTACTGCGTCGGCGAAGCGGCCGGTTTTGGCGGCGGCGGCGCCAGCGGCAAGCGCTCGCTCGAGGGCACCTTTCTGCCCGGCTGCATTTTGACCGCGCGCGCCGCTGCCGCCCATGTCGCGAGCGGGGGCTGAGACCGCAGCCCGCATGGATGGCGAGCGCGGAAAAAAAGCGGATTTCATTGTGCTGATCCGGTTAGGCTTGGTACCGACCCGCAGCGCTTGCGGTGTCATGCCATAAATATTACTTTATGGGTTTATGGAGGAGACGGCCATGAAGACGACCGTGGAGGTCCCGGACGAGCTTTATCGTCGCGCCAAGGCGACCGCGGCCTTGCAAGGCCGCAAGCTCAAAGATCTGATCGAGGACGGGCTGCGCCTCGTGCTCGATCGGCCGGGCAAGAGCCGCCGGCAGCGCACGCTTGGGGAATTGATGAAAGACGCGCGTGGGGTGGTCGATTCCGGCCTACCCGATCTTGCGTCCAATCCGCGGCATCTCAGGGGCCTCGGCCGCCATGCGGGCAATCGTTGATACCGGGCCGCTGGTCGCCTTCTTTGACCGATCCGAGCGCCACCATGATTGGGTCGCCGCGCGCATCGACGAAATCGAACCGCCGCTGTTGGTCTGCGAGCCGGTCTTGACCGAGGCCAGCTATCTCTTGGCCGCCTATCCGCGGGCGCAAGATGCCTTGTTCGAACTCCTCGCGAACGGTGCGCTTTCCATCGCGTTCGGTCTCGACGAACACCGCGAAGCGGTGCGCGGCCTGTTGCGGAAGTATCGCGACACGCCGATGTCGCTCGCCGACGCCTGCGTAGTGCGCATGGCCGAGATTTACGACCGGCACGACGTGTTCACGCTCGATTCCGACTTTGCCGTCTATCGCAAACATGGTCGGGTGCCGCTGACGCTCATTCGGCCCGGCGCGTAGGCTGTAGCCCGCATGAGCGTAGCGATATGCAGGATGGCGAGCGTCGTGGAAGACCCGGATTTCGCTACCGCTCAATCCGGGTCAGACTTGCTTTGCCTCCTGATTTCGGTCGGAATTTATCTCACGCGCGTCAGGGAGCGCGTACAGCGCGGAGAATTGGACAGCCTGCTCCAGGCCCTGGCGTGACGGCGTCACACTTTGGTGCGCCGTTCGGCGAAACAGCGCGCAATCTCACGGTCGCACCATCCATCCGGATCACGGAGCAGGTCCGCATCGGATCGATAATCCCAAAAACTCGGTCCGCGGTCTTCGGGTGGTTCGGCCAGCGTCGATTTCGACCACGCGCCGCCGCGCTGCCAATGATATAGCGCCTGCTCTTCAACGCCGAGGATGGCGTGGATGAACACGCGAGTGTATTTGCACTTTGCAAGGCTCTCTGCCGTGATCTTGTCGAGTTTCCCTGTGTCGAGCCATGGCGTTATGAGGAAGGTCGAGGCAATCGCGCCGAGTTGCGGTGTGCCACAACAGACGAGCAACCAGAATTGGTCGAAGCCTGCGAACGACATTCGGCTCTTGCGTGCTATGATGCGCGCAAGAGCCGCGAGCACCTGGTCGGGCTGGTTCTGAGCCCATGTGGCGTAGGTGCCTCCACGGCTTTCAGCATCTTGCGCGAGCTTGACCTCAGCCGCTCGCGCCTCTCCGGGAATATTTCCGGTGTCGAGATCGGTCACCTGAATCCCGACGCGGCAGCCGCCGATAACTGCGATCACGTCCGCGCCCGTCTCGTCGCGAGCGTGTCCGCTCGCCTGGGGGTCTCGATACTCCATTGCGACAAGCCCGACCCGCTGCATGAGCAGCTCAACGCGGGCCTTTTCCTGTTCGAATTTTGACGACATGAATTCGTGCGCTTGTTGCGGTCTCCGTAACAATCGACCCCATCTAGCTGAGCGCGGCGATCACAGCCAGCGTAGCGTGCGCCAAGGCGCGCAACTCGCCATATGATCATTCGCCCAAGCGGCCAGCAGGTCCAGCGGGCGGTAAATTCAATTGCGAGGCAACAAAGCCCGTCACCCCCGCGCTTGACCCGGTGGTCCATGGTGAAGTG
>Ga0187784_10004478_pt1 | contig 11295 bp, 7 predicted proteins | sample 1015_SJ02_MP15_2_FD_132964 | JGI IMG/M metagenome (GOLD analysis project Ga0187784, IMG submission 132964) | Tropical peat soil microbial communities from peatlands in Department of Meta, Colombia - 1015_SJ02_MP15_20_MG | ecosystem: Environmental > Terrestrial > Soil > Wetlands > Peat | place... | reverse complement strand
TGTCTGTGGTACGCGGGGGACTTCGACAGTAACAACCAGTATGACAACGCCCTGCTCGATGGAAAGGATCTCCAGGTGAAGAAGGCGGTGGTCTCCGTTCCGTTCACCGTGCCCAAAGGCAAGGTTTGGAAAATAACGGGGGCCCTGGGCGCCTTCACGGTGGAGACATCCGGCCTCGACCCGGCACAGGCGGATTGGTCCTTTTCAAAGAATGTGAGCTCGGGCCACGCCGGGCAGGAGGTAAGGTCTGGCACCTCCGCCGCGACAATGACTTATCCCGGCTGTAATGGCTCTGAGGGCTGGATCTGCGCGGGAATTGTGGTAAACGGCATCAACGTTGCGCTTACGGCTGGCAAATATTGGATGACGCTGGTGCCGTACTGCACCAATCCGAATGACTCCGCCTGCCAGGGCCAGCAGTTTTTCCTGCTCGATGAAGAGGACGTTCCGCCGCTCAACCACTATGGACCGAAGAACGTGCTCGACGCGTCGTACTTTACGTCGCAGCAGCATGGGGCTTACTACATGCCCACCTGGGGCCCCTCGGGCGCGTGCGGCGGTACCGGCTGCGACATGTTTTCGGTGGGCTTGATGGGTACGGCGGAAGACGACCTGACGCAGTGAGCAGCGCTCACTGAATGCGCCGGCTTAACGGGGCGCGCTCAGAGAACACGCAAAAGCCGCGCTCAACAGCACAGAAACCCGGAGACGATGGCCTGGCGGACGTGGCCGTTGGTCTGCTTCATGGCGCGCTTGGCTTGGGCGCGGCTTACGCCCGCTTTCAACATCACCAGCGCAACGGGGACGCTGTTCCCCGCAGCTTGTAGGGCCTTTCGCGCCGAGGTGCGATCAACTCCGGCCGCTTGCTGAAGGATGCTGATGCCGCGTTCCACCAGTTTCGCGTTCTTTAAGTGGACGTTCACCATTAGGCCGTCGTAGACGTAGCCGAGGCGAGTCATGGCGCCGGTGGAAAGCATGTTCAAGACCATTTTCTGTGCGGTGCCGGCTTTCATGCGGCTCGAGCCGGAGACGACTTCGGGGCCGACCTCCGTGACGATGGTGATATGCGCCACTTTCTCGAGCGGCGAGCGCCGATTGCAGGTGACGGCGACGGTTCTCGCGCCGTGACGGCGGGCATACTGGATGGCTGCGAGTGTGAAAGGCGTGCGGCCGCTGGCGGAGATGCCGACTACCACGTCGTTCTTGCCAGGCTTTTTCTTCGCGATCTCGCGCTTACCAAGCTGGCGCGAATCCTCTTTGGCTTCGAGGGCCGAACTCAGAGCTTTGGTTCCCCCGGCGATGACGAACTGGACGGTCTTAGGATCGATGTTGAACGTGGGCGGACATTCGGCGGCGTCCAGCGCAGCGATCCGTCCGCTGGTTCCCGCGCCGACGTAAATCAGGCGGCGGCCTCGTTTGAGCGTGGCTGCAATGAGGTCGATGGCACGGGCAATTTGTGGCAGCGCTCGTCTCACCGCCGGTGCAACTTTGGCATCTTCGGCGTTGATGATTTTGGCGATCTCCAGCGAGGATTTCAGATCGAGGTCTTTTGATGCAGGATTCGACTTCTCTGTTGAAAGGCGGCTGACAACCCGTTCGGCGGCTCGTTTGGCTGCGCGCTTCGCTGATCTCACCGGCTCTGCTCCAACGCTTCGACCACCGCATTATGAAATGCAGGTCGGACCTGCTTGATGGCCTGATTCGAACAATCAGGCCAAGTGCGGTTCGTCAGCAAGGTCATCGAAAGCTGCCGCTCAGGGTCGATCCACAACGAGGTTCCGGTGTAGCCGAGGTGGCCGAAGGAAGAAGCGGAAAAATACTTGCCCGACTGCGAGGGCGAGGAAGGCGTATCCCATCCGAGGGCGCGAGATGTGCCCGGCGGAGAACTTTGCCGGTGCGTGAACAGAGCCAGAGTCTCCGGCCGGACCAAGGGGCGCCCGCTGGACAGCATGGCATGAGCAAAGATGGCAACGTCCTGCGCTGTCGAGAACAGTCCGGCGTGGCCGGCGACGCCGCTCAGGACGCTGGCGTTTTCGTCCTGCACTTCGCCTTGAATCATGCGCTGGCGGAAAGTGCGGTCGTCGGCAGTGGGGGCGGTTCGCGTTCGCCAATTCGCCGGAGGGTTAAATGCGGTGTGCCGCATGCCCAGCGGGCCAAGGACTTCCTGCTGGCAGAAGTGATCCAGCGAGTCTTCCGCAATTCTCTCCAGCGCGACGCCAAGAATGATGAAGCCGATGTCGCTGTACTCCGCATGCGTGCCAGGATCCGCGGTTAGCGGCGTGGCGAACGCCAGGGCCAGCATTTCGTCTTTTGTCTTTGCCTGCAAAAAGAGCTTTTCATACGCGGGCAGGCCGGAGGAATGCGCCAGCATCATGCGGACGGTGACTCGCTCACGCCGCGCATCGTCCTGGCGGAATTCGGGCACCACAAACGCAAGCGGCATTTCCAGGTCGAGCAAACCGCGCTCATAGAGAATCATCGCCATGCCAGTAGTGGCGATGGCTTTGGTGACCGAAGCAAGATCAAAGATAGTCTCGGGGGTGACCTCCATAGAGTCCGGCTCGTAGGTAAAGCGGCCGAGGGCCTCCAACAAAACGAGGGAGCCCCGATGGGTCACGGCTGCGGCTGCGGCCGGAAAGGCGCGCTGATCAATCCCGTCGCGCAAGACGCCGAGGGCCGCAGCAAAAACCGATTCCTGCTGCTCGTAGGCAGGCGACGGGAAGCGCGCAGAAGCCAGAGTTGGCGATTTAGGGTCGATGTCCGGGGTTATAACAGACTTCCACTCGCCGGTAAAGATGACCGGCGGACGGCTGCTCTTGTTGAAGAGAGCGGTAAGGCCATCAGCGGAGCCAGACCTTCGGTTCCACCGACATTCCCGGCAGCAGAACGTGCTCCTGGGTTTCACCGGGGTCAAAGGTGATTTTCACCGGGATGCGCTGCACCACTTTCACGAAGTTGCCGGTGGCGTTCTCCGGTGGCAGCAGACTAGTGATCGAACCACTCGCTCCGGCCATGCTCTGCACGTGGCCTTTGTAGTCCTTGCCGTTGGTGTCCACGTGAATGGTCACTGGCTGGCCAACGCGCATGTGCTTGAGCTGGGTCTCCTTAAAATCGGCGGTGACCCAGATGTCATCGAGATTGACGACCCGCATTAGAGCTTGACCGACCTGAACGTTTTGTCCGGCTTCCACCGTGCGGTTGGTGACTACGCCGTCGACGGGCGCGACCACCAGAGTGTAGGAGAGATTCAACTGCGCGGCTTCGAGAGCGGCCTTTGCCTGTTCCACTTGAGCTTCGGCTGATTGCGCACGGGCGCGCGTGACCGCGACTTGCTGGGGGGCGGTACTGGCTGAGCGCTGGTTAGCCTGGGCGGTCACTAAGCGCGCCTGAGCTTGACGCACTTCGTGGTCAGCAGCAGCGGCCGAGGCTTTGGCGGCTTCGACGGCGGCGGCGCTGGCTTTCGCGGTGGCCAAGGCCTGATCGTATTGCTGCTGCGAAATCTCCTGTTTGTCGACCAGCTGTTTATAGCGGGCCAAGTCGCTTTGCGCCCGCACGTCGTTAGCTTCAGCTTCGGCCAACTGCGCCGTGGCCGCGGCATATTGCTGCTGGGCGGCGGCAATGCCCGCGTGCGCCACCTCCACGCCCGCCTCGGCGCTCGACACCTGGCTGCTGGTACTCACGGAGGTGATGGGCACATTCACCTTGGCCGCTTCCGCCATGGCCAGGGCATTGGCATAGTCTGCTTTGGCGCGATCGAGGGCAACCTGGTAGTCCTTCGGATCGATTTGCACCAGAGGTGTCCCTGCCTTCACGAACTGGTTGTCCTCCACCAGCAACTTCAACACATGGCCGGAAACACGCGCGCTGACGGTGTTGAGATGGCCGTCGATCTGAGCATCCTCGGTGCTTTCATAGCTAAAGAGATAGCGCAGGACCAACACGCCAACGATGGCCAGAACGACCGCGGCCATGATCAGAAACCCGCGGAGTCGAGGACTGTGGTTATTCAGCCGCTGCCACGGCATTTCAGGCGGAGCAGGTTTGGAAGTCGTGTCAGCTGCCGGAAGCGCCTCTGCCTGCCGGTTGCGCTCGGCGGTTTCGGTATTCTCTGCCATGGTCACTTACCTTGAAGATACTGTTTGACGCCCTCTTCCGCAAAACCGATGGACCGTGCCAGCTCGAGTTTGGCGATGTTGTGGGCATACAGACTGGAGATGTAGCTTTCGTTGGCGGCCGCCACCGATTCCTGCGCCTGCACTACCTCAAGATTGTCGGTGACGCCGGCGGAAAAACGATCGCGCGCCTGGGTCAGGGTCTGCTCGGCCAAGTCCACCGAACTGCGCGCCACTTCCACCTGGTCGGCTGCCGACTGCAAGTCGAGCAAGGCGCTGCGGACTTCGTAGTCGATTTGACCGCGTAGATTCTCCAACTGCTGGCGGCTTTGGCGCAAGGCGGCTTCGGCTTGCAGGACGTCGGCGTGCGTACGGCCGCCGGCATAAATGGGAATGTTCAAAGTGGCGCCCACCTGAAACATCCCGTGCGAGATGCCAACGTTGATTCCGGCAGCGCCGTAGTCGCCGGCGATATCCACCGTGGGATAGTGCTCGGCGGTGGCCGCGCGGCGCATTTCTTCGGCGGCCCGCAACTGCTGCACCGCTGCCAGATAATCCGGCCGGGAAAGGTAAGCGCGGCGCAGGTCTTCCTCCACCCCCGAGGCGGTCAGCGGCTGGTAGGGGGCGGGCGTGGTGAGCGCGAATTCCTGCCCAGGCGGCAACCCAATCACGCGGGCCAACTCCAGCTTCTGCTTAGCGAAATCGTTTTTGGCCGCAATGAGCTGCTGCTGCCGGTTCTGCAGTTCGACATTTGCGCGTAACGTATTAATAGCCGGGCTGACGCCGGCGTTCTGCTGGTCCAAGGCTTTGTCGTACAGCGCATGCGCCGTGGTCTGCTGAGCCTGGGCTGTGTCCAGCCGCGCGGCCCCAGCCAGAGCTTGCAGGTAGGTGTAGCCCACTGCCAACACCACTAGCTCACGCGCGTTCTTGAGGGAATGCTGTGCGGCTCTTTCATTTTCCCGGGCACCACGATAACGCTGGATGGCATGCCAGTCGAACACCGATTGCTGAAGGAAGACCCCGCTGGTAAAGATTCCAATCGGGCCGATAACCTTGGGCACGCCCGGAATATTGAAACGGAAACCTTCCGCGGGGAAATCGATTTGCGCAGCGCTTTGAGTCACCTGGGCATCGAGATTGGGAAGCAACGCACTCAGTTCTTTCCATTTTGTGCCGCTGGCGTTCAGCGCTGCGTCGCTCTGCAGCAGAAGCCCCAGGTTGTTGCGCAGCCCGCGCTCAATTGCATCTTTGAAGGACAGCGGCAGGACTCCGGAAATGGCTCCGGACTCCGGCACGCTACCGGCGAATGGGCTTTGCCGCAGAACATCGCCCGCTTGCCTCGAGATGCCCGGTCCGCCGGGGATTCCTGCAGAGCCTTGGGCAGCTGCCTGAGCACATCCCTCGGGCTTCACAGCGAGCAAAACCAGAAATAGGGACGCAGCCAATACTCCTTTTCGTAGCGGTAACTTCCTGCTGCTCAACTCGGCCATTGGTTCTAGTGGGAATATAAAGCGGCCCGGTAATTTCATGTGGATTCCGCAGCCTGCAGTTGAGATGCAAATGATTGGCGGGTTGGCGCCCGGAAGCCCATTTTGGCGAACTTGAGATTGTGCCACAATGGGTCGGTTTTTTCTGTGATTTCACAACCCATGCATCGATTCGGGGGGCTTTCTGCGTCGTTGGGCGTAATCCCAATCCCTCCTCGGGCAAAAGCCTGCGGCCGCAGCGAACTCAGTGAGATACTGTTTAGAACGCGGATTCGATGCCAAGATCTTGCTTTGAGGTGTGATTTGTCCCTAGCAGAAACTCCAGCGCGCGGGCGGCATGGGTAAGTCATCGTCCCGGCGCTTCGCACGCTATCGCACCGAGCTGCCGATCATCGTGATCGTCCTGGGGCAGGAAGGATATGTGCGTGTGCACGGCCGGTGTTTCGAAATCGCGGAAGCGGGGCTGGGGGCGGTTATCACCAGCGAACTGAACTGCGGCGAAATGACCACCTTGGAGTTCTACCTGCCGGAACATAGCGACCCACTCGTCGTGCGTGCCATCGTACGGCATCGTATGGGTTTTCTTCACGGTTTCGAATTCGTGGCGATCACCCCCCCACAACGGGAGCAAATCCGCGACTTCTGCCACTCGCTCACGCCGGCCTGATGGAAGCCGGGATTGCAGGATGCGGGGGGAAGCAAGCCGGGACAAGTTCCAACCGGCAATTACCGGCGTAACTTTCGACGTTGTTCCGCCAGCGACTACTATTTCCTGTTAGTTGCCCCTGAGTTTTTGCCGCCACATCAGGAGAAGAGTCGCTTGGGGAATGACACCACGTCCGCGTCCGGACTGGCACAGCTTTTGCGTGCCAAGGCGATACGTGAGGCGTTGGAGCGGCACGTTCCGGCGCTGTTCCTTCCGGACGACAATGCCGCTGTCCAAGGGAAGCGCAGTTCCACCACTCCGGGCGAAGTGCCGGAGGAGTGCCTGGCGCAACTGGTGGAATGCGCTCCAGAAGCGATCAGCATCCTGGACCCCCAACTGCAGATTACCCAAGTGAACAGTGAGTTCACGCGGGTCTTCGGCCACCAGCCGGAGGAGGCGCTGGGCCGGCACTTGGATTCCCTCATCATCCCACCAGATCGCCATGCGGAAACCCGCTGGCTGGTGGAAATGCTGGCTCGCGGAGAGAAGGTGGTGCTGGAGACCAAGCGCCTGCGCAAGGACGGCAGCCTGATCGATGTCCTGTTCTCCGCGGCTCCCGTGGTAGTGGATGGCAAGCAGGTGGCGGTTTATGTGCTTTACCGCGACATCACGGAGCAGAAACGGGCGGAGCTGCTCAATTCGGCGCTCTACCGCATCGCCGAAAAGGCGAGTTCGGCGGAAGACCTGCAACAGTTCTACGCTGCTATTCACAGCATTGTGGGCGAATTGATGTATGCCCGCAACTTCTACATCGCGGTGTGCGACCACGAGACGCAGAGCATCAGTTTTCCTTACTTCGTGGACGAGGCCGATCCCGTGCCGGCGCGCAAAAGGATGGGACGGGGGCTGACCGAGTACGTCATTCGCACGGGCGAACCGCTGCTCTGCACACCGGAAGTGTTCGAAGCGCTGCAGCAGCGCGGCGAGGTGGAATCGATCGGCACGCCGTCCCTGGATTGGATGGGTGTACCGCTGAAGACAGGCAATCGCACGATTGGAGTGCTGGTAGTGCAAAGCTATACGGAGAACGCCCGGTTCGGCGAAAAGGACAAGGAAGTTCTGATGTTTGTTTCGCACCAGGTGGCAGCGGCCATCGAACACAAACGTCACGAGGAAGCGCTACGCCTTTCTGAATCGCGATACCGGTCACTGGTGCAGAGCGCTGCGTATGGCATCTGCTGCTGGAGTTTGAAGGATAAGTTCCTGGATGTGAATCCCGCCCTGATCAGCATGCTGGGCTACGACGACGCTGAGGAGGTTCTGGCGCTCAATCCCAAACGGGACATCTTCACTACCCCCGAAGAGCATGACCGGTTGCTGCGGGAGTTTGAGCGCGCTTTGCGCCTGGACAATCTCGAGGTCCACTGGAAACGCAAGGACGGGAAGCTGATTACCGCGCGGCTGAGCGGGCGGCTGGTGGTGATGCCGAACGAAAGTGACAGCGTGGTGGAGATGTTTGCAGAAGACATCACGGAACGCCGTGTGCTGGAAAATCAGTTGCGGCAAGCGCAAAAGATGGAGGCTATTGGGCGGTTGGCGGGCGGAGTCGCCCACGATTTCAACAATCTGCTGACCGTGATCAGCGGGTACACGGAAGTACTGATGGAGCGCACGGACTCGGCCAACCCACTGCACGCGAAAATCGAAGCCATCCATCACGCCACGGAGCGTGCTACCTCCGTGACCCGCCAGTTGCTGGCGTTCAGCCGTAAGCAACTGCTGGAACTGAAGGTAGTGGACATCAACGCGATCGTCTCCGAAATGGAGCGCCTGCTGTGGCCGCTGGTCGGTGAGAACATCGAATTGCAGACCCGGCTGGCGCCCGATCTAGGGCGGACGCGGGCCGATGCCGGCCAGATCGAGCAGGTGCTGATGAATCTGGTCGTCAACTCCAAGGATGCGATGCCTCACGGCGGCCGTATCATGATTCAGACCGCCAATGTTGAGGTGGGCCACGATCAATTCCGCCACGAATACCACTATATTCGCCCGGGCTCCTACGTCATGCTGGTGGTAAGTGATAACGGTCAAGGGATGGACACAGAGACCCAGGCTCGCATTTTCGAGCCTTTTTTCACCACCAAAGAAAAAGGAAAAGGCACCGGCCTGGGCCTTTCGACGGTGTATGGCATCATCAAGCAGAGCGGCGGATACATCCTGCCGCAAAGCGAACTGGAAAAAGGCACAACCTTTCGCATCTACCTGCCCCGAGTGGAGCAACCTGCCGAGACCGCCGGGCCGGTTCGGGTTCATTCCGCGCAAGACCGCGCATCAGAAACTGTGCTTTTGGTGGAGGACGAGGAATCTGTCCGCCAGTTGGTTCGTGAAACCCTGGAAGCCAAGGGATACAAAGTTTTGGAAGCTGACCACGGCGCGGCGGCTCTGGAAATCGCCGAACGCTACAACGGACCGATTGACATCCTGATCACCGACGTTGTCATGCCCGGAATGAATGGCCGGGAAGTTTCCACCCAGCTATGCGCTGCGCATCCCAAAACCCGCGTACTGTACCTCTCTGGCTATGCCGAGGATGCGATCGTGCATGAAGGAGTGCTCGATCCCGGCGCGTCTTTTCTGCAGAAGCCGTTCGGCCTTCAGGCCCTGGCCCGAAAGGTGCGGGAAGTGCTGGACCAAGGACAAAACTGAGCGGTTGCGGCTTCCGCCAGAAGGTTGGACGCGGCTCGATTGCTGCCGCAGCCCGGATTCCCGCACGTTTGCTTGTCACCCAGGACCCGCCGGGCAACTTTCCTGCTCATTTCGTGTTACAAAGTAACTAGAGCTCTCTGTTCCGGGGAGTGCCCTCATTTCTGTCCGACGAAGGAGGAGCAGCGGCAGCGCCGCTGCTCAACGGCCATGAAAAAACTTGCGGTGGTGCTCATTCTCATTGGACCTTCTTTGCTGACGGCCTGCGGTTCCAGCGGAAGTGGCGCCACGCCGGTGGGCGCCGGGCAAGGCAATTTTTCCAAAGCGAGCCTCAAGGGACAATACGCCTATCAGATTGCCGGTTACGATCTGAGCAACAACGGCGCGCCGTATCGCGAGGCAGGTTACTTTGTGGCCGATGGCAACGGCAACCTCACCAGCGGCGCGGATGATTTTTCCGAACCGGGCAGCAACGGGGTGCAAAACAATTCCACTAGCGGGACTTACTCCATTGCGAACGACGGCACGGGCTCACTGACACTCAACGTGGCGGGCAACACCTTGAATTTTTCCCTTACCATGGTGAGCGCCAATGAGGTTTTGATGAACGAAGCCGATAGCGGAGCTATCGCTGCCGGGCGGGCCGATCTGCAGAGCGCCTCGGCGCTCTCGTCAGTGCCTTCGGGCACGTTCGTTTTCCGAATCCATAGTTGCGTTAGCTGCTCGGGCGGCGACTCCGCAAGCCTGGCCGGAGCCACGAGCGTGGCCGGTGGCAGCATCAAGGGATTCGACGACGTTTTGCGGGGAGGAGTTTTCGATAACAACACCGGCGCTGCACTCGCGATTACCGGTTCTCTGAACACCCCGAGCAGCAGCGGGCGGGGCACGGGCTCGATCACCGACGCTTCCGGCACGGTCAATTTCATTTACTACATTGTCGATGCGCAACACCTGCGTTTTCTGGTCAGCGACTCGAACGCGATTGGAATGGGCAGCGCGGAGGCTCAGTCTGGGACATTCTCCACCAGTTCCTTGAACGGCAGCTACGCATTCGGCAGCCGCGCCGACGACAGCACGGATGGTATCAATGCGCAAAATACCGTTGGCGTGTTCACCGCGGGCGGCAATGGAACCATCAGCACGGGGACGCTCGACGCGGTACGCGATGGAATCTCATACACGCAGGTTGGCCTTACTGGAAGTTACACCGTCTCGTCCAATGGCCGGGTGACCGTGACGCTTTCGCCATCGGGCTTGGGGGCTATCCAGCAGGTGTTCTGGATGGTGAGCCCATCGCGTGCATATCTGCTGACCGACGATGCCACCAAAGTTGAAGACGGCACCGCGGATCAGCAGCAGGGTTCGTTTTCTAATAGCACCCTGAATGGGCAGTACGCGTTCTCGATGGACGGAATCGAGTCCGCTAACGGTGGGACGGCCGCTCTGACCCGGGTGGGCTGGATCATCTGGAATGGTTCGGGCACGCTCACTTGGAACGAATCCGTGAATAATTCAAGTTCCGGTTTTAACCAGCCCGGCTACTTATCGGGCACGTACTCGGTTGCGAGCAACGGGCGGACGACGGCGACGGTGAATAATCTATCGATCAACAACGATGATATTGTGGTCTACCTGGTTTCTGGGAGCAATGCGTACATGCTGCAGAATGACGCCGGGGTAGAGATTGTGGGGACGATGGCGGCGCAATAGTCGCCGTAGAGCTGCTCCTGGAAACCATAGGCGTCAAGGAATTGTCATTCCCGAGCGCCCGGTTTTTGGCGCGAGGAATCTGCAGTTTTTGTGGAAGACCGGAACTGCAGATCCCTCGCTGCGCTCGGGATGACAATTTTGGAAGAGACCAAACAGGTTGCGCCGGCCGCGAGAGGCTGGCTATGACTCCGTCTTACCCCGCCTGCCAGACCGAATCCAGCACGGTTCCGTCCACCCACTTGACAACGGCCACAGGCCGATCACCCAGGCGCGGCCTAGCAGGCTTGCCACCGCAGATTTTCTCGACTTCCGCCTGGATGTCCTGGATTGGACGAATGGGAAGTTTCGAGCCCTTCACCGCGTCGAGCAGATCCTGGCGGCGGGGATTGATGGCGATGCCGCGCTCGGTAGCGACCACGTCGATCAGCTCGCCGGGGCCGGTCAGGGTAGTCACCTGGTCCACGATCACGGGAATTCGGTCGCGGAATGACGGTACCGCAAGGATCGAGCAACCGGCAGCCAAACAGTTTTGCCAGCCGCCGATGCCGTGCAGCAAGCGGCCGTCGGAATGCGTCACCACGTTGCCGTTGAATTCGGTGTCCACCTCCGTGGCGCCCAGTACCACAGCGTCGAGCAT
>Ga0187784_10004477_pt1 | contig 11296 bp, 7 predicted proteins | sample 1015_SJ02_MP15_2_FD_132964 | JGI IMG/M metagenome (GOLD analysis project Ga0187784, IMG submission 132964) | Tropical peat soil microbial communities from peatlands in Department of Meta, Colombia - 1015_SJ02_MP15_20_MG | ecosystem: Environmental > Terrestrial > Soil > Wetlands > Peat | place... | reverse complement strand
GCGTGATAAACGCCGTCTGCAGCCGCCGGAAGCGGGCTTCGAGCAGATTGGCTCCGCTGGCGAGGGCCGCATCGCCCCCGGCTGCCGCCGCCGCCCCCGTCGCAAAGTCGGCAACGATCGGAACCAAGCTGTGGGTCCCCAGATCGACCACGGGAGCCAGCATCGGGGACAGAACGTGAGCGGCCGGCCCCCAGCCCAGCGTGAAGAGCACCACGCTTGTCAGCGGGCGGACAGCGGCGGAGACGTTCGTCAGCTGACGATAAAAGCGATAGAGTTCTGGACTGCCTTCCTCAAAAGCCCGCATCTCCGCGTTGACGGTCAGCGAAAGCTCCTGAGTAAAGTCGACACGCTCGTGGTCGACGTGCAATTGTTCCAGGAGCTGCGATCTCGACTTGCCAGCGACCATTCGATCGAGAAATGGCTTGACCAGCTGGCCGGCCGATTCCGAAAGCCAGTTGAGCCGCTCGTAAACTTCCTCGATCACGGAGAGAATCGCGCCCCATTCGGTTCGGCGGTACTGCTCGAGCGGACTGATCGATGGGCCCCGCAACTTGTCGCCGGCGAGGCGGAAGGGGTAGATGATTCCGCGGCCGAGCGTGTCGTAGAATTCGTGAACGCGGCGGGCCAGGCCGTGTTGCCGCTGCCGCCACCAGGCGCGAATTTCCGCGACCAACAGGGGATTGGAAATCGTTGGCCAGTCGCGGACTTTGATCACGCTTTCGGACGAGAGCCACTTCGCAGCCGACTCGAAGGCCCCGCTTCGCGACTCGACTTCGCGCAGAAAAGCGGGCAGGCCGGCGTCGTCCGACATCAGATGCGTGAGCGCTCCCGACAGCGTGCCCAGCTTGATCTCGGCGAATTTCAGCCGGGACAAATCGTGGGCCAGATTGGCGGGAGCCGAGCTGGCGTCCGCGGCTGACGCGCGGCCGTTGTTATTGCAGCCGCTCGCCCCCTTCTCGAAAAACGGCAAGCGCCCCTCCTCGGCAGCGCGACGATCGTTGGGAGCGACGTAGACCAGCCAGGGCGAAACACCTGTCTCCCGGCAGAATGTGTCGAGCCACAATGGCCAGTACGAATCATCCTCGGGGAGCTGGCATTGGTTGAAGATGACCAGCACCAGCTTGCCTTCCTCGGCCGCCTTGCGGAAATACTGCTTGACGGCCGCGTCGTTGTACTTCTGCTGCGTCAGGACGGCGATCAGCACGTCGGCGACCCGGCGGATTCGATCGGCCCGCTTCCAGTTCACCTGCACGTCGCTGTCGATGTCCGGCGTGTCGAGGATCAACAAATTGGGGGGCGTGCCATCCACCGACCGCCAATAGATCCGGTCATCCGTCGCATCGACAAGCGCGTCATTCGCACTCGTCCACGGTCGCAGCTCGAACTCCGGGAAGATCGCGGATAACTCATGCGACTCGGCAAAGCTCGCCGGAACCACACACACGGGATTTCGCGTGCCGGAAGCCAGTGGACTGCTCGCGCTCAGGGGAGTTTCGGCGATGTGATTGAAAATCACACTTTTGCCAATATTCGTGCCGCCGACGACGGCGACGACGAGGTAGGTGTCGGCCCCGAGCTGCGGGACGAGCTTTTCGCACAGCAGCCGGTACCACTCTCGCCCGTCGAGCGCAGGCAGCCCCAGTAGCTGGACGGTCGGCGCGAGCCCGGCGGCTGACTCTTCAATCGCACGAATGCTGGTGCCGCATTCGCGCAGCCACTCTACGGAAGGCGCGTCGCCGGCGGCGGGCCGATTCGCCACGGGAGTTGGGCGAGAAACGGTTGACGGCTGAGTGATCACAGAGCCCTTTATTGCGAGGTAAGCCCACGACCTCTGCCCGCCCGGCGGCTGAGCCGAAGCCGTTTGCCCACAAGCATTTCGCCCGGGCGCAATCGATCTTCTGCCGCGCGGCGAGCTTATTGACAGTATATCCCGGCCGTCCTAGAGTGAGCGAGACAGCCGGGCCGCTGCACGACGACGCCCTGTGATCCCAACGTAGAGCGTCCCAAAGATTTAGGGCGATTAGCTCAGTTGGTTAGAGCGCTACGTTTACACCGTAGAAGTCGGGGGTTCGAGTCCCTCATCGCCCACTGATTCCGTTGCCCGGCCCGACCTGGCACTCGCGGTGTGAGTCGAATGGTTCATCGGGAGCGCCTCGGAAACAGTTGAGCACGCGGATCGGGCACAACGCCGCCGCTTAGCGCAACTCGGAGGGCAGCCATTGGCCCCGCGTTCAAACGTCGGGAATGCTCTTGTGCCAAACCCGAGGTCCATGGCATTTGCCGGACAGCTGGCTGGTTTTGATGATCGCCACGTCGGTGACGTCAAACGTCGAAGCCGCGGCGGCTGTCAGCCTGCCGATCGCATGGAGCGTCTTTTTTTCGAGGTTGCCGATCGCATCCGGGACGAGGATCGTGATCGTTTTCTGCGCATCAGGATCGATGGCTTTCGCTTTCTTCTTTTTTTTCCCTTTCGCCATTGCCGGCCCCTCTCAAGTTGTTGAGCTTCGTGGAATGGATGCGGCTCTCAGCAGTCGTTACACAGTAAAAAGGCTACGGGGACTTCGGCGTTGCGTCGAGCAATGTTTTCGCCTCCTGGTCGATCCCTGTCAACTCGCCGGGTGTGACGTGCTCCTTTTGTCTCCACGCCTCGGCCTTGCGATAAAACTCTTCGGCCCGCGATCTCTCGCCCAACCGCGAGTAGGCCATTGAGGCGAAGTACCAGTCGAAGCCGTCTCCGCCGTCTCGCAGCATCATCGATTTGTCGAGCGAATCGATCGCCGAGCGCCAATCTCCTGACCGGTATTGGGCCACTCCCAGCGTGTTCCAATAATTCGCGTCGCGCGGACGGATGGCGATGGCCTTGCGCACCAAAGCGATCGCGCGCACGGGTTCGCGACGCTTCGGATCCTGATGGTTCGCAAGGATCCACGCCATCCAGCCGTACGGTTCGGGATTCGTCTGGTCGACCGCGGCTGCGTGCTCCAGCCATTCCAATTGGTGCGCGAGATCGTCCTTTTTCTCGTAGTAAAGACTGCATTCAGCGCAAAACTGAGAGAACTCACGTTTGTACAGAGCGTTGTCCGGGTGTCGCTCTGCGAGCCGCTTCGAGATTTCGATCGACTTGCCGATCGAACGCAGGAAGGCCTCCATGTCGCGGTCGCGGAGCTCCTCTCCGGCCATGTAGTAGGAGAAGCCAGCCAGGTCGTGTTGAAAGCCGGCAACGTCGGGGTACTTCTGCCCCCAAGCTTCCCACATGGCCAGGCAGCGTCGCAGCCCGTCGCGGCGGCGAGACAGATTCGACGGGGAGGTCAACTTGCGGTTCACATAATGGGGAAAGCGAAACAGTCCCGCCGCAAGGGGATCGAGATCCACTAACTCGGCCCGCGGGGCCAGCTCTTCCAGGGCGGCCAGGCCCTTATCCATATCGGCTTGCGCCGCGTCTGACTCCCCATTGGCAAGGTGTAACTGCCACAGGCGGAAATAGGTGGCCCCGACTTCCGCCGCAAGCGCCGGACTGTCTCGATTCTGCGAGAGGAATTCCTGGTAATAGTTCATCGCCGTCGAGACGAGTTCATTGCGTAGCGCGTGCACTTCCGGGTCGTCGAGGGCGGGATTGTCGCTGATCATCGCGAATGCCGCGACCGCACGCCGCGCCGCCTGCATGTTGCGCTCGGCGTCAAAACGAGCCACGCGTTCGCGATCGCGCGCGCCTTTGATCTTGAAGTCGTCGTAGGTCATCCCAACGGCAATCGATATCAAGAGTGACAAAGCAAGGCCGGTCACGGCGGCTAGCAAGGGATTTCGCCGGCACCACCGATAGATCCGCCCGGCGCTCCCAATCCGCCGCGCATGGATCGGCTCCGATCGCAGCCATCGGTGCAGATCGTCGGCGAGTTCTTGCGCGGTTTGGTAACGGCGCGACGGATCCTTGTCGATGGACTTGAGCGAGATCGTCTCCAAGTCGATCGGGACGTAGTTGTTGAGGCTGCGGGGGTTGCGGGGTTCTTCGTTCATCACCCGGTGCATCAACATCTGCAAGTTGCCCCCGAACGGCCGCTCGCCCGTCAACAGCTCGAACAGCACGATCCCCAGGCTGTAAATGTCCGACCGATGATCGAGCACGTGCGATTTGCCGGCGGCTTGTTCGGGGCTCATGTACGCGGGGGTCCCGAGAACCTGCCCGTCCATCGTCAGCGTGACGTCACAGTCGGGTCGCAAGGCGAGGCCAAAATCCAAGATGCGCGGCCGGCCTTCGCGGTCGATCATGATGTTTGAGGGCTTAATGTCGCGATGGACGACGTGATGCTGGTGGGCATAGTCGAGACCCTCGGCGACGGTGGCGACCAGCTGTGCCGACTCGCGGAAGGCGAACCTCCGCTGCGAGATCAGTTTGTCGAGCGATGATCCCTCAACCAGTTCGCTGACGATGCAGGTCCGCCCGTCGACATTGCACAGATCAAAAATCGGGACGATCGCCGGATGATGGAGTTGGGAGGCGTTTCTCGCTTCGCGTGCGAATCGCTGGAATTCGGTTGCCGTTTCCGGCAGCTCCCGGCGAGGCACTTTGAGAGCCACCATCCGATCGAGTTTCGTGTCGTAAGCTTCGAACACGGCTCCGAAACTGCCCTGTCCAATCCGCCTGATGATCCGGAATCGCCCGATGTTCCGTAGTTCGTCAGGCGCTGAGCTAGCGTGGTTCGCAGGCTCTTGAGCTTCGTCGGCCTCGAGCGTTATGTCGGGCTCGAAGGCGATCGTCAGGTCGCATTTGGAACAGCGAATCGGCAACCCGCTCTCTTCCGGCGAGATCTCTACCGGGCTGTGACACCTCGGGCAGAGTGCCATCGACCTCTCCTGTCCGTTTGCGGCGAGCCGCGCGGCTGCCGCGTTCCGGCGCTCCGAGTTGCTCGGGCGCGCTATCCTGAATGCAGCGCCCAGTTCGGCTCGCTGCACTCTCTGAAAGACAAGGAGCCCTTCCCCGGCGAGTTGAAGGGATTGGACCTTGAGAACACAATATCGGCAGACAAAACGTGCTTTTCAGAGGTTCGCGATTCCACGACGTTCAACTGCGTTGAAAGGGCTGCCAATGGCGAAGAAAAAACAAGCGGCGACGAAAAAGAAAGCAGAGAACAAGTCGTTGCAAAAAACAGTCATCATTTTTGTCCCCGATGCCGTCGCCAATCTCAGCGGCGGTGTGTCTCAAACAATCGCGACCCTTAACGAGTTGTGGGCCGTGCCGTTCGGGGTGACGGATATTTACGTCTATCCAATCAGTCAGTTGCCCAAGTAAAGCGACGAACGCCAGGCCCACAGAGTGTTTGTTGGGAAGCGTCAGGGAAACAGTTGAGTGTATCGCTCCAGCCGGTCCGAGGTGGCCAGGCGTCGGAAGATTTCCGGAAATAGCGCCAGCGAGATCTGGCACTCCACTTCGTCGATCCGCTGCAAACCGGATCGGGCCAGGCAGGTCCCGCCACACAAGCTGCGCCAGTCGCACTCGCGGCACGGGGAGAGTGTGCTGGTCGATCGGCCGCGGATCGTGTCGGCGATCGGACTGTCGAGAGCTTCGCCGATTCCCATGCGATCCATCCGCCCCAGTAAAAGCGCGGGATCGGCGATGCAGTCGCACGATTGGATCGCGCCGTCGGCGCCAATCGAGACCAGGTCTCGGGCGGCTCCGCATCCGTCGCGGAGACACATGCTGCGCCGCTCCGTCGATAGAACGTTCCGAACATAGCGCAGCACGGGGTGCACGGCCATCTGGTCGAACTCTCCGGCTTCGACCGCGTCGAAGAGGGCCAGATAGGATTGGATCACGACGTCGGTCGCCGGCGCGAATCGATCCTCGGCTCCCTCGGCCCGGCCGTGGGCGTCGAAGAGGGTGGTATCCCAGACCCGAATCCCCAGGTTCCGCATGTAGCGCGCCGTCTCGAGCAGTGACGCCGCGTTGGTGCGCGTCACCGTCGTCAGCACGCCGACCTTGGCCAGGAGTCGCGGATTCGACCGCAGCGCGGCTTCGATTTCCGCAAAGTGTCCGCGGCCGGAGTGATCGACGCGGTGCCGATCGTTGAGTTCGGCGGGCCCATCCAAAGAAACGCCGATCGTAAACCGGTTTTCGAGCAGGAAATCGACGGTTTCGCGCGAGAAGTGCCGGCCGTTGGTCTGAACCGAAAACTGCACTTCGCGGCCCGCGTCCCGTGCCGCCTCGAGCGCGAAAGGAACGAGCGAACGGATTTGATCGATGGCCAGCAGCGGTTCCCCGCCGTGGAACAAAATTTTGAGAATGGGCCCGCTACGGGCCAGGGAATCAACGATTGCCTGCCGCGCGACCTCGTCGGACATCCGCCGGGAATAGGTCACGGCGCGGTAGTCGTAGCAGTAGCGGCAAGCCAGGTCGCAATACCCAACCAGCTTGAGAATCAGCGTATTCAACTGCCCGTTTGATCCGGAGCACCCGCCCAGGCACCCTCCCGAAGGCGAATGCTCCTGAATCAAACCGCAGTTACGCAACGGCTCGAAAAGAGACGAGCGATCCGAAGCGCCCTGGCCATCCAAAGCGCCCGATTCGCAGTCATCCAGCAAGGCGCGCACCATGTCCGCCGCCTGGGCGTGGACGATGGCCCACACTCCGCTTGGCGGATGGATCAACAGCACGCGGTCGTCGCTCAGGCGCCGCTCGTGGATCGGCCGAAGGACTTTCCACCGCCGCGGGGTGCCGAGGACCGGAAGCGAGACAAGCGTGTTCGTAGCCGCGGTTCCTAACAGCCTTGCGGGATACTTTTCGGCCAGTCAGCCACGAACTTTTTAACGTGCTTCTTGACCTTGCTGGTCTTGATAATTGCCAGGTTCTCGATTGCGGCGTGCGGAGGTTTGCCAAGAGACAGTTCGCCCGCGTGAGCGACCACATGGGCGAGTGATTTGAGCGGATCGTCTTTGAGGTCGCCGATCGAGTCGGGCACAAGCACGCAGACCGTTTTTGGCGAGGTGAGGTCGATCTTGGTTGCCGTTGCCGGTGTGGTTTTGCTGCCGGTTGCTTTCTTTTTCGTCATCGCGGGCCCTTTCGTCAGAGTTGAGGTTTCTTGAAGCGCGAAGTCTAAAAAAGGTGTGTTTCGTTAACGAGGGATCATTGCCGTCGGGAGCATTGTCTTGGCCTCTTGATCGATTCCTGTCAACTCAGCCGGTGTCACATGCTCCTTTTGCCTCCAGGCTTCGGCCTTGCGATAAAACTCCTCAGCCCGGGGCTTATCGCCCAGCCGCCAGTAAGCCATGGCGACAAAATACCAATCGAAGCCGTCGCCGCCGTCACGCAGCATCATCGACTTGTCGAGCGAATCGACGGCTGATCGCCAATCGCCCGCCCGATACTGCGTCACTCCCAGCGTGTTCCAAAAATTTCCGTCGCGCGGATACAGCGCCACGGCCTTGCGCGCCAGAGCGACGGCGCGGGTGGGGTTGCGAACCTTCGGATTGCGATGGTTCGCGAGCACCCAGGCCATCCAGGCATACGGTTCGGGATTCGTCGGGTCGACCACCGCCGCATGCTCGAGCAATTCAAATTCGTGCGCAACATCATCGGTGATGCTGTACTTATGGCCGCAATCGACGCAAAACTGCGAAAGCTCACGTCGATACTCGGCATTCTCTGGATAGCCTTCGACGAGCCGCTTGGAGATCTCGATTGACTTGTTGATCGAGCGAAACGAGGCGTCCATCTCGTGGGCGTTGAACTCAGCTCCCGACAGCCAGCAGTAAAAGCCGGCCAGATCGTGTTGAAAACCGGCGACCTCGGGATATCTCTGCGCCAAGCCCTCCCAAATCTCCACACAATGCTGCAACGCTTTCTGGCCTCGCTGCGGGTTCGACGGGGGTGTGGACTTGCGGTTCACAAAGTGCGGAAAGCGAAACTGGCCCGCCGCCAGGGGTTCGAGGTCCGTCCGTCCTGCGCCACGTTGCAGCAGATCCTCGAGCGCGGCCACTCCCTGTTCTAACTCTTTCTGCGCCGCATCGGACTCGCCATTGCTGAGCCGCAACTGCCAAAGACGGAAATGCGTTGCTGCCACTTCCGCGGTCAGTCCGGGACTGTTCCGGTTTTTCGAGAGGAATTCCTGGTAGTACTTCATCGCCGTCGAAACCAGCTCGCGGCGCAGAGGCTGTGAACCAGGATCGTCGAGAATGCGGTTGTCGCTGATCGTCGCGAAATCATCGACCGCGCGTCGCGCGGCTTGCATGTTGCCCTCGGCGTCCAGGCGGGCGGCCCGTTCGCGGTCCCTCGCCGCGCTGATCATCCGGTCGTGATAGGTCAGCCCGATCACAATCGAGACGGGGAGCAACACGGCAAGGCCGATCGCGGCGGCCTGCCACGGCTTGCGCCGACACCAGCGGTAGAACCGCTCGTGACTTCCGATCCGCCGCGCATGGATCGGCTCCAATCGCAGCCAGCGATGCAGATCGTCCGCAAATTCTTGCGCGGTCTGGTAACGGCGAGACGGTTCCTTGTCGATGGCTTTGAGACAGATCGTCTCCAAGTCGGCGGGGATGTAGTTGTTGAAGCTGCGGAGGTTGCGGGGCTCCTCGTTCACCACCCGCTGAATCAACATCTGCACGTTGCCTCCGAACGGCCGCTCCCCCGTCAACAGCTCGAAGAGCACAATCCCCAGGCTGTAGATATCGCTGCGGCGATCGAGGTCGTGGGATTTGCCGGCGGCCTGCTCCGGGCTCATGTAAGCGGGAGTCCCGAGGATCTGTCCGTCCATCGTCAGCGTGACGTCACACTCGGGGCGCAGCGCGAGCCCGAAGTCCAGAATTCGCGGCCGGCCATTTCGATCGATGATGATGTTCGAAGGCTTGATGTCACGATGGACCACGTTCCGCTGGTGGGCGTACTCGAGGCCTTCCCCCACCGCCGCGACGATTTGCGCCGACTCTTGGAAAGGAAATCGGCGCTGCACGATCAGCTTGTCGAGCGACGATCCCTGAACCAATTCGCTGACGATGCAGGTGCGCCCATCGACCTTGCAGAGATCAAAGATGGGGACGATGGTCGGATGGTGCAGCTGAGAGGCGTTCCGAGCTTCGCGCGTGAATCGTTGGAATTCGGTCGCGGATTCGGGGAGCTCCAGTCGTGGCACCTTGAGGGCGACCATCCGGTCAAGCTCCGGGTCGTAGGCCTCGAACACCGTGCCAAAGCCGCCTCGGCCAATCCACCTGACGATCTGGAATCGCCCGATGTTCCGCAGCTCATCGCGCTTCGGAGCGGGGCGGTTCGGGTCGGGTTCGGGCTCCTTAGCCTCGAGCGTCACCTCTTGTTGGAGGGCGATCGTCAGACCGCATTCGAGGCACCGGCAGCGCGGCTCTGTTCCGTCCGGCGGGATTTCTAAGGGTTTCAAACACCTCGGGCAGAGCGCTTGCATCAATCTCTCCTGGGAACGAGCAGTGAGCTGCGTCGCCCTCCGGGTGGCGACGTTTCACGATCAGGAGCGAGCGAGATGGCTTTGGCTGCGAGCGACTGCGTTTGCATGATCCCCGGGAACCGCTTCGGGAGCCAAACGGCAGACGCGGCTGCCCGATTGCGGCAAACGAGGATCACCAATGACAAAGAAATATGTGAATGCACCGGCGGCGCACTCAAATATTCATGAAGCAGCATAGCCAGATCCCCGTCGCCGATTCCAGTCCCTTCTGCCGACGGGGGTCGAAGTGTGCCGACAGGCGACCGCTCGGGCTCAGATCGGCGCCTACTCTCCAAGCACGGCAGCTCGTGAAGGCACGTCCGTAACGCACCAGAGCTCGTACGTCTGATCGTCCGCCGGTCCGAACACGAACGGGAATGGTCCCCACCGCGATGAGTAGAAGCCGGCTCCCGGTCGCGAGTGCATTGTGGCGAGCCATGGGCAGACGGGGATTGCGATCACGTGCTGGAGGTCTGCCCGAATGTTGCTCAGCGGCTTGACGTTGGAATTGTCTGTGGGGATGACGACGAAGTCCGCTGGCTCGCACGCGGGCTGCCCAACGTTCAGATCCCTGGCGCCCTTGGCCAACATGTAATATTGGAATCCCCAGTGCCCCTCGATCCACGGCGGGACATTCTCGTGGGGGAGCCAGGCGGCGATCTGCTGGGTTGCGGTGCGATCAGAATCGGCAAAACACAGATCGGCCCAGCCAACCATCAGGGCGATTTCGGCGGAGAGAGCCAGGGCGCAATACGGGCCGCGCAGTCCTCGGGAGGGCGTCACCGGCGCGGCTTTCGCCTTTCGCTCTTCCAACTGCCGAGCGACCAGGATTGCCAGGGCCGGCGCCAGGGGGAGCACGCTGCGCACATTGCACGTCCAATTCACAAACCCGCCAAAGGCGAGTGTGCCAAGAACCCAAAGTGCCAGCAGCCAATTGTCGGCGCTTGGATGTCTTATGAGAGGACTGACGACGGACCAGAGGACCAGCAGGCCGCACGTGGTGAAGAGCCCCATCTGCACGGCCTGAGACCACGTGAACGGCCCGGCGGCGTGAAGCGCGGCGAGACGTCGCTCGGAAACGATTGCTTTCGCGCAGACTGTCGCGATGCCCACGACAATAACGATTGCTGCCAGGCCTCGTTTTGGCCAGAGCCAAGGCGCCAACAGCAAAATGGTGATGAAGGATCCGCCGGTGAAAGAGAGGGCCGTGATGGTTTTTGAGGTCGCCGTTTCACCGGCAGCGGCCACTTCGGGCTCCTTCGCAAAGGTCCTCACGTAGACGGCCGCGTCCGAGAGCAGCCCGACGCCGTATTGATGCCGGGTCCACCACTGGTATCCGGCCAGGCAGCCAACGGGAACGGCCAGCCACAGCAGCATCCAAGTGGGCCGCCGTTGGCGAAGCAGCGTGTAAACAGCCAGAAGCGGAATGAGACTGATTGCAAAGTACTTCGTCAGTGCGGCCGCGGCGATCAACACCGCCGCGAGCGCTGCCCAGCGGCTGTCGGCCGAGTCGAGCCCCTTGATCCACAGGGCGATCGCCCAAGTCCACAAGCAGAGCATCGAGCTATCGCACATGATGTTGGTGCTCGAGACCAGAAACGCAGGCGTCGCGAGGACCATCAGGGCCGCGAAGATCGGCTGTTGGCAGAGGGAGCGCGCCAGAAACCACGTTCCCAAAATCGCGCCGACCGCGGGGAGCAAAAAAGCCGCATGAAGCGCCGGCTCGCTCCAACCGGTCACAGGCGTCGTGATCGCGATGTAGTAGCTGGCCAGCGGCGGGTTCTTTGCGACCTGAAACATTCGGGCCGGCACGCCACCCCAGTTCACGATGCAGCCGTAGAAGTCGAGGGGCT
>Ga0187784_10004476_pt1 | contig 11299 bp, 11 predicted proteins | sample 1015_SJ02_MP15_2_FD_132964 | JGI IMG/M metagenome (GOLD analysis project Ga0187784, IMG submission 132964) | Tropical peat soil microbial communities from peatlands in Department of Meta, Colombia - 1015_SJ02_MP15_20_MG | ecosystem: Environmental > Terrestrial > Soil > Wetlands > Peat | place... | reverse complement strand
GTTCGCTTGCGCTACGGCTCACGAGTTCGCTTTGCGAGGCTTCGCCGGACGAATTACTCCGTCTCACGCTCGCTCGGCTACCTGTCGAATGGGCAATTACAGGGTAAGCTCCTTTCAGCTTACAAGATCAGCCAGGTTTTCCTGGCACACCCCCAAAGGGGCGGAGTACCAGTGTGCCGTCCCATTGGAAAGTTGCCAATCAGCAGGGGGTGGCGCATACATCGAAGTCAATGTATGCGCCACCCTTGGCATTGTACGGGAGCGTAAAGAATTGGCTGGGACAGCACACTAGTTACCGAAAACCGGCGACTTTCCATTTCACGCTGAACGAAGACAGGAGCAAAAATGACAGTTCCGACAGAGCCAACAGTCTTTCTCTCACCAAGGGGTCCTCACTCCAGACCCTTTATGCACGGCCTGATAATAGTGTCGGTAGCGGCGGTTCTCTGCCTTCCATTGCTGATACAGGGCGTTTCTTTGGAGGGCGACGGGCCAACGCACACGGCATATCAGTATCACTTCAGCCGACAATTCTGGAGCGGGGACTTTTACCCGCGCTGGCTGATGAACGCGAATAAAGGGTATGGCAGTCCAATCTTCCTCATACAGTACCCACTTCCCTACTGGATAACTGCCCTGCTGCGCCCCATTACTAGGTTTAGGCCTACCCCGGCCCGCGAGGCACGGGAGTTGGGGGTGTTCTGCTTTCTTGCATTGGCTGCAGCAGGCCTCGCCGCACGTTTCTGGCTTCAAAAACGCCACATTCCTTTCGCTGCCACGGCTGCGGCGATTGTCTACATTTCTTGTCCATGCGTTCTGGCGGTCAGCGTCTACTACACTAGAATAGGACAATTGATCGCCTTCGTATTGATGCCCCTGGCACTCGCTGCCTGCGACTCCTGCCGGCTGAGATTCACGGCGGTAAGCGCTCTCGGAATCGTGTTGGCGCTCTTATTACTGAGCAACCTGTTCACGGCGCTTCTGTTCGTACCGCTGATGGTTGGATACGCGGTTGCATGCCGAGATCCCAACCATATGTCTCTTGCCAAATGCATTGTCTCAATCCTTCTTTCTTTTGCGATTGCAGCTTGCCTGGCCGCTATATATTTATTTCCGCTTATCGTTTATCGACACTTGTTTGACACCAGTGCCCTGGCGCTTTATCTGCCAGGAGAAGAGTTCAGTCATCGTTTCTCGTTTGTGAGGTTAACTAGCCTCAATCCACATATGGTGCTGGCGCTTGTTGGCGCTCTGGTCGTTGCGGTCATTGCGGCGCGCTCTAGCTGGCGTGCCGGTGGAAGCATGGCCCTTCGTGTAGCTATGTTACTGACGCTGGGGCTCGGGGTGCTGATGATCGCGCCAGAGTTGGGGCCGAAGCTTATCGGCTTAAGCGGGTTAAAAGCGTCGGCTTTCGAGGCGCTCAAGGAGTTAACGTCTACCCCCCATGGGCCTGAAAAACTGTTGGCGCTGGGCTTATCGACCGCTGCCCTGGGAGTGTTCGCGTATTGCCATGTTTCGGAAGATGGTGCTCGGCGGCGAGATTATATACTCTTGGTGCTCGTGGTCACCGTCTGCGGCGCGTTTATGCTTATGTTGGCGGTGAGTGCTTTGGTTTGGAAGGCAATCCCCGGCGTCGCCGCAGCGACAGTGGGTCCTAATCGGCTTGGCCCACCTCTCACCATTGCTGCAATCGGTCTTTTCGCGGCAGCCATCGATAGCTGTTGGCGCCGTAAGGCAATTCGCTCGGCGATGCTCGTGACGTTCATGGCGATTACAGTGATTGCGGACGGCGTGTTCACATACCAGGCAGGTTGGATATGGACCCAGTTGAGGAATCCTTCCATCGCTAACGTTGATGAGACGCGAGATGTGGATCCCATGTTTCTTACCTATGTTTCGCCCGATCATCTCGCGGCATTTGCGAAGCTTATTGGGGCGGAACTCAATAACTACAATGTTCAACAAACACCTGTAAATGAAGGTGTGGCCTATCTTGTTCGAGGTCGCGGCGTGGTGAATGTGATGCGCCAGAGCCCGCGCAAACTTCTGGTTTCTTACACAGTTTTCGGGGAGGGGCGGGCGCGAATCGGGCAATTGTACTCGCCTCTCTGGAGAATTGAACCGACGAGTGAATCCTCGGGTGGTCCAAGTCTGGGCAGTTCAGCAGAGGGACTCATAGAAGTATCCTTGGTCCCAGGCCGCCATGACCTAGAACTTGTGTTCGATGGCGGCTGGCCCGAGCGATACGGCATGATTGTAACGTTCGTATCAATAGCTGTTTTTGCCAGCGGATTGGTGTTATCGACCCGATGGCCCCGCAAGCCAAAAGGTGTCCAGGTTGGTGAGTTGCCCAAGCAGGCTACACGAGTTTAAGTACCGAGGGAAATCGGCAAAACGGGTCATAGACATGCACTAACGAGACCGATACCATTAGCGGCTCTGACGGGTTATGAAAGACTTCAGTAAACGCGTTCCAGAGCTTGACGGCATTCGAGGCAGACCGACTCTCATGATTCTCGTTTACCACTGGATCGGCCTCGAAGGCGTTTCCATCCTGCACAGGAAACTTGAGGGGCTATTGCTGTCCTTCGGATGGTCGGGCATAGATTTGTTTTTTATTCTATCTGGCTTCTTGATCGGCGGGATATTGCTCGACGCAAGTGATTCCGCCAATTACTTCAAAGTGTTTTATGTTCGGCGTTCCTACCGCATTCTCCCGCTATATGGCGCATTTGGCCTATGGAGTGTGGCTGAAAACTGCGTTGGAGTCCCGGCCAAAACGGCGTTCAGGAGAGTCCGAGTTCCGCGCACAGGTGCAGCGCGATGAGCGAGCTTGCAACCATTGAAAAACCCCCGACGGAAGGGACTGTTCTGTCTGCCCGGTCTCTCAGAGGGGTAGCTCGTAATCTACACTGGGTCGTGACCGCCGTCCTCGCCGCGGCTCGGCAGTCGTGGGGCTGTCCCCGCACACTCCCGCCTTCGCCGCTCCGAAGGGTCGGGCGGGAACGACCGTGCCATCGCTTCCGATCGCAGGGGCACCACCGCGTGTCGCTGCCAAGCTAGCGGCTAAAGGCGCTGGCCTAATAGAACTCGGGCGGGCTCAGTGCACTCGGCATGGGATTCGCTATGCGACGTCGATTAGGATGGCTGTTGTTGACAGGGGCGTTCGTCGCAGCGTTGGAGCTTGTTGCAATTGCCGTTTACGATTTTCTCGCCGTTAGCAGGCCCCTCGGCCAGGACATTCTAGTCGTCGAGTCGTGGATACCAAAGGAGTATCTGGTGCAGGTTCCGAGTGTGCTCAGGTCTGGGCATTATCGTTGCCTTGTCGTAGTGGGCTCCCCGGCAGAGGCATCCGACAAAAACTCCTCTTCCAAAGCTGCGTTATCCCTGTCGGTGCGCCTCCAAACTGTGCGGTTTCCCTCAAATTTCAATTAACGCACTGAACCTATGCTAACGCGCTAGCTTTCAAAGAGTGGCTCCGAAATTCGAGAATTCCTGCGCAGGGCGTTGACGTCTTCACGGTTGGTGGGCACGCGAGGAAGACTTGGATTCTCTTCCGACATGCCATCGGTGTCACGCATCGGGTGGGAATCATCGCAGGACAAGGGACGTTGTTCAATTCCCGAAATTGGCTGCTGTGCAGAGGGGGGATTTATCTGGTCCCTTGGAACCTCGTTGGCTACTTTTATGCCAAGTGGTTTTTCTTTTTGACCGGTAGTGCCCAGGAAACCGGCAGGTCTTCGGAGATGAAAAGCACGCGTCGCACCGGATGAGCTGGATGGAAAGAGTCAGCACTTTGATGACTCTCTGGATTCAACCACTGCTCTGAAGCGGAAGGGGAAACACCTGTGAAGCACGAGGTCGCCGCTAACTTTGAGAGTATCGAAAGCGCGCAGGAGTACTTCGAGCTCTTGGCTGAGGTTGTCCTCGAGTCCCAACAAGCTGTGCAAGCGGACATTCAAATGAATGGAGACTCGGAATCTCCCCGTCGTGTGGAGGCGCTGCGCCTGATTGGATTCAAACTGGAGAGGCTTGCGTCTCACATCAAGACGAGCCGTCGGATACTCAACGATCTGCGGATGCTGCGCAGGATAATTCACCAACGCGACGGAGATGGCGGACCCAATGATTAGGGAAGCAATGACTTGGGATGTTGCACCCAAGTGCTTGACATTCCCCATGGACCGCATCGACATTTGGCGGGTGTGCCTCGTTCACTGTGAGCAGTCTGAGCAGGATTTGTGCGGAATCCTTACGCTGGATGAGGTGGCCCGTGCTGCCCGATTTCACTTTAAGGAGGATCGAAGACGATACACAAGGGGCCGGGCTGCGCTAAGAATACTTCTCGGCCGCTACCTTGAGACGCCGCCCGCTGAGATCCGCTTCCAATATGAGAACCATGGCAAGCCAGAGATTGCTCTCCCTCATGACTCCCGCGACTTGCGCTTCAACGCCTCGGATTCCGGTGAATTGGCATTGATTGCTGTCGGCTCTGGGAGCGCCATTGGTGTAGATATCGAGAAGGTTCGTCCCCTGCCGGACTTCCTGGATATTGCGACGCGGTTTTTTTCCCCTGGCGAGGTCCAGGCTCTACTTGCGGCCAGCGAGAATAAAAGGCAGGAGGCCTTCTTTGCCTGCTGGACTCGCAAAGAGGCCTATCTGAAAGCAACCGGCCTGGGGCTCTTGCACTCGTTGTCGGATTTTTCTGTAGCCGTCGACCCCGATGAGGTAGCTGAGCTGTATGAGGTAAAGGGCAACAGGGATGTGGCAAGTCATTGGTTTCTAACAGATGTACTTCCTGGAGAGGGGTTTCGGGGTGCGTTAGCATGCGAGGGAGGGCGCCGCCGCATCGCTCAATGGATCTTCGACCCCTCGTGCGCTTGCCATCTCGATTGTCCCAGAATTTGAAAGACCCTCCTATTTCGAGTGCCGAATGAGAAGCCGCTAACCTCGGAGTTCGGACCCCTTTGCTGAAGGCCTACCAAGCCGCTCTTCACAACTAAGTCTCTTTTGGCCATAAGAATTCGAGGCCATCCCCTACCTTCTTAGTTCCGGCGGGCAGTGGGAGAAGCAAAGAGGAAGATTGAAGGGCCGGACTGCAATGCTGTTCAGCGAAGTAGGATCGGACGGCTGGGCAAGAGGTTTGCAATTGAACCCTGGGTCGAAAAGGGCCGTCAGGGCTGGGCCAAGGCGCGCCATCGTTGTGGTTTTTCTCCCGCTGTGCATGGCGCTTGCCTTTCTGTTTTCCTCTTGCGGAGGAGGTGGGAGCGTTCACTCCCATTCAGTTGTTCTTACTTGGGACGCCAGCACTTCCCCCGATGTGGTTGGGTACAACGTCTACCGCAGTGATGTCTCCGGTGGCCCCTACACGCTGCTGGACGCATCTATTCCTGGGAGTACGTTGACATACACTGACCGGACTGTGCAAGCAGGCATGACCTATTACTATGTGGTAACCGCGGTAAACTCGGAAGGTAATGAGAGCTTATATTCGAACGAAGCGTCAGCGCTCGTGCCCTCTCCGTAGCAAGGTTGTTAGGTAGTTCTTCTAGGCCACAACTTCGGAAAAAGGATATTTCCCTGACCATGGGGGATCTCGCCTTGGTGAGCCGCCAGGTTGAAGAAGCCGGCTGCGTCTTTCACCGGTTGGTGTTGGTAATCGTTGCTCAGGAATTTCGCAATGGAGGAGTCAGTTGAAAGGAGTTGTTCTCGCAGGTGGAACAGGCAGCCGCTTATTCCCACTGACTAAGGTCACCAACAAGCATCTATTGCCTGTTTATGACAGGCCCATGATCTATTACCCCATTCAAACTCTTGTCAACGCGGGCATCACAGAGATTCTGTTGGTGGCTGGTGGGAAGAATGCGGGAGAGTTCCTCAGGCTTCTGGGAAATGGTAAAGAATTCGGGTTGAAGCACATGAACTACACCTACCAGGAACATGAAGGGGGAATTGCTGAAGCTCTTGGCCTGGCTGAGCATTTTGCCGGAAAAGAACTAATCTGCGTGGTGCTGGGAGACAACCTGATTGAATACAATGTTTGTCAGGCCGCCGCGAACTTCAAAAAGCAAGCCCGAGGGGCAAAGGTGATTCTGAAGAAAGTCCCCGATGCTCAGAGGTTCGGAGTTGCGGAAATCCGTGGGAACCGAGTGGTTAACATCGAGGAGAAACCCAAGGCTCCCAAGTCCGATTACGCAGTGGTCGGCATTTATTTCTATGACAGCAGCGTATTCGAAAAGATCCATAGGCTGAAGCCCTCGGGAAGGGGTGAGCTGGAGATAACGGACGTCAACAATTTTTACATCGAGGAAGGTACTCTCACCTATGAGACCCTCGAGGGATGGTGGACGGATGCGGGGACTTTTGAATCATTGCTGCGCGCGAACAATTTCGTTGCCCAAACCGGCGCCAACAAGCTGTCGGTGAGCGTCGCCCACGAGAGTGGACATGCTGCCGAGGGGGCAGTCGAGTGAGAATCTTTGTTACAGGCGGGGCGGGTTTTATTGGCTCAAACTTCATTCGGCACGTGCTCTCGCGCGGTGACAGCTACACCGTCGTCAATTTCGACAAACTGACTTACGCGGGTAACCTTGCGAACTTAGAATCGGTGGCGACCGACCCCCGATACCATTTCGTGAAGGGCGACATCTGTGATCCTGGCACCGTCAGCGAGGCCATGCGTGGGTGTGACCTTGTGGTGCATTTCGCGGCAGAGTCACACGTGGATCGGAGCATCTATGAGCCGGCCCCGGTGATCCAGACCAACATTACGGGAACGTTCATTCTGCTCCAGGTTGCGCGGTCCCTCAACGTGCAACGATTTCTTCATGTTTCAACTGATGAGGTCTACGGCGATTTGCCACCCGGCGTGAGTGCGGACGAGAACTTCGCACTAAAACCCAGCAGCCCGTACTCGGCCTCCAAGGCGGGCTCGGACTTGTTGGTTCAGTCCTTCGTCAGGACATATCGATTTCCAGCTTTGATTACACGCTCCTCCAATAACTACGGGCCGTACCAATTTCCCGAGAAGTTTCTGCCCCTCATGATCACCAACGCCTTCGAAGACAAGCCACTTCCGGTCTATGGCGATGGGCGGCAGCAGCGTGATTGGCTGCACGTAGAAGACAACTGCCGGGGGATCTTCGCAGTTCTCGAAGATGGGAGAGCAGGAGAGACTTACAACATCGGGGGCACCGAGGTCCTCGAGAACCTGGAAGTTGTTTCGCGCCTGCTTAGGCTTATGGGGAAGCCGGAATCACTCGTCATCTCAGTGGCTGATCGCCCCGGCCACGATAGACGATATGCTCTCAATTATACGAAGATCGAGAAGGAACTCCACTGGCACCCTCACATTCAACTGGATAGGGGTTTAGAGCAGACAATCGACTGGTATCGTGAGCATGCAGGCTGGGTGGAAGCTGTGCGGCGGGGCGAGTATCGCAACTATTATGCGAAGTACTACGAGAACAGGAACTCCTCATTAGAGGCTGTAATGTCAGCCGGTGGTGGTTCCGCCGCCTCCGGCGCTGGAGGAAAACAAATAGCCTCCCGCAAAGACTGCGTGGACTGACGGTCGGCGAAGCATTAAGCCTTTTCCAGGGGTTCGAAGCGGGAGGGAAGGGAAAACTGCGTATTCTCGTCACAGGAGCAAAAGGAATGTTGGGGACGGCGCTGATGCCGGTCTTACAGCAGCGTCACCAGGTGTGCGGCATAGATGCCAATGACTGCGACATCCGTGATGAGGAGGCGATTTCGGCGGTTTTGCACGCTCGACAGCCGGAACTTGTCATCCACCTTGCGGCCTACACGGATGTCGACGGTTGCGAGACGAATCCGCAACTTGCGGAGGAGACAAACTCCACCGGCACCCGGAACGTTGCCGCGGCCTGCGCCGAGGTCGACGCAGCAATTCTTTACGTGAGCACCGATTACGTTTTTGATGGGACCAAGAATGGCGCCTACCTAGAGGATGATTCCCCCAACCCCATCAACATCTACGGCAGGTCAAAGTGGCTGGGGGAGCAACACGTCCGCGCCATTCTGAAGCGGTACTTTATCGCCAGAACGTCTTGGATGTACGGAGCCCATGGTAAGAATTTTGTCAACACTGTACTGAAGGCGGCCCACCAGCAGAAGCTCCTTCGAGTGGTGAACGACCAGCATGGGTCTCCGACTTACACTCGGCACTTGTCGTTAAAGATTGCGGAATTGGCTGCCATCCAAGCCTACGGCGTTTACCACATTACGGGCTCAGGAACCTGTTCGTGGTTTGAATTTGCACGAACTATCCTGGAGTTCTGGCCGGTGGAGGGCGTACAAGTTCTTCCAATATCCTCGGATCAATTGGGTCGGGCGGCGCGGCGGCCGGCGAACTCCTTGTTGGAAAACCGAGCTTTAAAGCAGGCCCATTTGGAGTTATTGCCCCATTGGAAAGTGGCGCTCGCTGAGTATCTCGAGGAAATTAAGCAGAGCGGCCAAGCGCGGGATTTCGAGGAGGCTAAACGCGGGACCGCAAACTGAGGGGGCTCCCTCCTCAGCCACCGTCGGAGAGACTTGGCTTTTTGCCGATTTTAAACCGGATCGATGGGAATCTCGTCCCCTCTCAAGGAAGCAATGGTCCCGTTTTTTCAAGCTCTGTAAAGAAATTAGTAGTTTTCTGCGCAGACATACGGTATAATACGATGGGTGCCATGGGGGGACGCAGCACGCGGCTTTTCTGCGGACTCCAGCGAGGGGTGTGGTGTTCCCTTATTTGGTTAGGCCACCGAAGGCAGCGCAGCAATGACATATTCCAGGTATGGGCGATGGGGCAGCGCAACACGCCCGCAATATTAGAGCGGAGGTACATAATATGCAACGCACTTTTTTCAAGGCCGCAATCGTGGGCCCGGCTTTCGCCGCGATTCTCGGTACTGCCGTCATGATTACGGGGCAACCCGCCTTGAAGCTTAGCCAGCAACCTGCCCCGCCCGTCCTCGCCGGGGTGCCTGACGATTGGAGTCACCACCACCTGGTTTTCTCCAACCCTGGCACCTACGAGGAGGCGGTAAAGACCACCGCGTCGTACGTCAAGTGGCTTACAATCCAGGAAGATCCCCGCTTCATTCTCCAGCAAATGAAGCGGCACGCAGCAGCCACCGGGGGGCTCTCAGGCGAGATGAGTACCGGGGGCGCGAAAGCCACTTCGCCACCGGGCGTGGTGGAACCTGAAGATGGTGCAAATGGCACATTCCGGCAAGGCCAAGAAGGAGAGTTCTCTAAGGCGAAACCAAAGCCCGAGCCGAAGCCCAAGGCCCTGAAGAAGGACTGGAATGAGGTGCTGTCAACCGGCACGGTCCAACCGAACACCTTCCCTGCCAAGTGGGGGCCGAGCCTCACCTCCGCCAGTTGCGCAGACGATTATGTTGTTTACCCGACGGGCGCAGCGGGCTCGTCAGTCCAGGCAAGCATCGTCGCGTACGCCAATCTTTATAGTGGTACGTGCAGCGGAACTGTTCCATCGGTCTATTGGGCCTATAACACGGGCGGCACGGTTTCGACTTCTCCCACCATCTCCTGGGACGGGACGCAAGTGGCTTTTATCCAGGTCGCAAGCAGCGTTGCGAGCTTGGTTGTCCTGAAGTGGGCGGTGGACAGCAGCCTCGTTACCCTGACAAGCAACGCCAGCTACCCGAGTTGCCCTGCTCCTTGCATGATTGCCCTGACCCTTAGTGGGTCACCTAACGACACGTTCTCAGCGCCGTTTTACGATTCTTCGCATGATGCATTTTATGTCGGAGACGACAAAGGCAATCTCCATATGTTCACAGGGGTCTTCGGTGGAACCCCAACCGAGGTAACGGCGCCTTCTCCTTGGGCTGTGAGCGTGGGCGGTAAGAACATCACCTCCCCCGTCTATGACCCCGTCACTGGGAATGTTTTTGTAGGTGATATGGGAGGTTACCTTTACGCCGTAGGTACCGGGAATATGGGGACAACAGCTGGGAGCGTCACCGCGTCGGCCAACTTTGGCGATGCCGTTATCGACGCTCCCCTGGTTGATTCCTCTGCGGAGAGGGTCTACGCCTTTGTCACCACAAGTCCCAGCGGCTTTAACGCCGTGTGTCAATTCTCCACCTCATTCGCCAACGGGAGCACTTGCACCAACGGCACCAACGGCCAACGAGTAGGGACAGGCGGCAGTGGTTATTACCTTTACGCCGGTGACTTCGACAATGTTTACTACCAGTCGACGGATCCTCCCTCAGGCAACCTTTACGTACTGGGAAACACCGCCTCGGCAGCGGCGCTTTACCGGATACCCATCACTAGCAATGTCATGGGGACCCCCGTCTCGATTTCCGGCGCCAACACTCCTCCTTGGCCATCCCCGGCTGTCGAGTTCTGCAACAATGGCGCTAGTGCCTGCGGCGTTACAACGGGCGGCACCTGTGGCGCTGGCGTCACCTGTACCAGTTCCGGCACAGACTATCTTTTCTTCAGCATCTACTACGGAACTGGTTGCGGCGCCAGTTCTACCCAAGGATGCATTTACGCCTATAATATAAGCAACCAATCATCATTGACACTGTCCTCCTACATGCGAATGAATGATGTTAGCTCTCCTGGCTGCTGGGCGACGGGTGGGATTGTGATCGACAACTCCGACCCCTCCGCCGGCGCTTCCCAGGTTTACTTCATAGGCTTAAATGGCAACAGTGCAGGTGGTGCTGGTGGCGCCACCAGCGGCAAGTGCAAAGCCGGGAGCGGAAACAACCTTCTGGGCTATCAGGCGGCGCAAGCGGGCCTAGATTGAGACCGGGGACCCGTCCGTAGCACAAGATCGTGTGGCAAAGTGCAAACCACACAATCAGGGTGCCATTCCAACAGAAAGGCCTCCTAGGTCGCGCCCCGGGTCCGCGTTCCTCATAGCACGGCTCCTTCCATAAAACATCCAGCTCCTGCGATTACGAAATGACTTTCACAATCGCCAACTCCGGCTCTTCCTGTGCCAACCCCCTGCCGGCTGTGAGCAAGAGGGTTTGTCGGCGAACCCCATGATTGAAAAGGAACCTGTCAACCCCACATTTGGCCGACCGCGTGTCACCTCCGGAATTCAAAAAACGCTCGGCCAGATCAACTGGGAAGTGACAAGCCCGAAGCTTCTTCGCCTGGCTTGCGGAGTACTCTTAGCGGGAATTCTGGTGTCGGGGCTCTGGCCCTTTCACTCTCCCAGGAATCAGGTGACATGGATCGCGGGTGGCAACGGCCTGCGCTTTGGTCGTCATGGGACGATACTGAGTTCCGGCAAATTCAGGGC
>Ga0187784_10004475_pt1 | contig 11301 bp, 8 predicted proteins | sample 1015_SJ02_MP15_2_FD_132964 | JGI IMG/M metagenome (GOLD analysis project Ga0187784, IMG submission 132964) | Tropical peat soil microbial communities from peatlands in Department of Meta, Colombia - 1015_SJ02_MP15_20_MG | ecosystem: Environmental > Terrestrial > Soil > Wetlands > Peat | place... | reverse complement strand
CTGTTCGGCGACGAAGGCATCCTCATCAACAACATTGCCTGGCTGTTAAGAAGATTCCCGTTGTTCGGCATTTTTGGCGACGGGAGCTACCGATTGCGGCCGATTCACGTGGACGATCTGGCCAGACTCGCCGTGGAGAAAGGCGGTGAGACGGAAAACATTGTCATGGATTCGACAGGGCCGGAAACATTCTCTTACCGGGGACTGGTAGAGACCATCGGGCGGGTTATCGGCAAGCCGAGGCCCATTATATCCATACCGCCAGCCGTCGGCTTCCTGGCAGCCAGTGCGATCGGCGGTGCCCTCCTCGACCGGCTGGTTACCCGTGATGAAATCAGGGGACTGATGGCAGAGCTGTTGTACGTGGATTCGCCGCCGGTGGGGAAAACCGCGCTGACCGAGTGGGCGGCGGACAATGCGGCATGGCTTGGGACCCGGTATTTCAGCGAAATCGGCAGGCGCAGCGGAGGAGCACTGTAGTTCGGAGTCACATTCAAGACGGATTGACACAAAAGAGCGTGGATTCCGGCTCCCACGTTTTTCGCGTTTTACGCTAATAACGGCATCCTCTCCTGGAGATATGCGGACTCGATGCAATGCATGGAGAGTGCAGGGATCGAGATATAACACTTCGAGCCGTGGACAGTTTGAAGCAAACTGTCCACGGCTGTTGGAGTTTAGTCATGTCGACCCGTCAGTTCATGACTTTCCAAAAAACACCGACGAGCCGAACAGGCCCTTGTAAATTGGCCGGTTAGGGCCGGGCTTAGGATTTACATTCAGAAACTCACAAGCGCCAGGTTTTTGGGACAGGAGAAAGAGACTCACATGGGCACTTGCGCAGCGGTTGCAGGTTTGAGCATCGCATTCTTCGGGCCGGTCTTGCTGATCGCCATGGACAGACTCCTGGGTGAACCCGACGACATCCTGATAAGAGTATTCGGGCTCCTTTGCATGTGGATTCTTGCAGGCTCGGTGGTAGCGATCGTTGTGCGATGGGAGAAGCTGCCAATGTCTTCTATCGGTTTTCGACCCAGACGGCAGTCCATCGTTTGGGGCCTTCTGCTGGCACTGGCTTTCAATCGAGTTATCGCACCCTTCCTCTATTGGATGATACAGAAAATGGGGACGCCCGGTTTCGAAACCGGTCTTGCCAGAGTGGTGTACATGCCCGTTTGGTTATTAATTTTTGCAGCCCTTACCGGCGGCGTGGTGGAAGAGGTTCTGTTTCGCGGATACGGCATCGAGCGGCTGGCATCGATCACGGGCAGCTATTGGTTGGCGGGCCTGATTTCAACCGGCGCCGCAGCTTTACTTCATCTGCCGATGTGGGGTTGGGGGCCGGTGGCAACCTTTTTCGTATCGGGCGGAGTAATGACTGTCTTCTACATCTTTACGCGGGACCTGGCCGCCTGCATGATCGTTCACTCAATCACAGACGCAGTGGGCTTCATTTCCGCGCACAACGCAGCGCTTCTTCAATGACCGGAGAGCGCTCTTACTTTTTCCAACAGCTGCCCACAGGACGTGAGAGCATTGAATAAGCGAGTTTGAGAGCTATCGATGCAAGAGATCGATATAAGCCCAAAATCGTACCGACCGACCCGGGCATAAGCAAACCCGGACCGGCCGGCCGGATAAACTTATCAGGATAAGTCTACATAATTGTCGGGATTATCAGACCAAGTCAAATTTCAATTCACCAAGTTTTTCCAGGCTGCAGGCAATTTTGTCTCCGGGTTTGAGCCAAACCTGCTTGTCCTTGGGGTGGCCGAGGATCACTCCCTCCGGTGTACCGGTGAAAATGATGTCGCCGGGTTTGAGCATTATGTAGCGGGAGATGAAGCTGATTATCTGCCGGCAGTTGAAAATGAGATCGTTCGTGTTGGATGATTGCCGGGTCTCGCCGTTGACCCGGAGTTCGATTTTCAGGTTGTCGGGATCGATCTGGTCAGCGGTAACCATATAGGGACCCAGGGGAGCAAACTGGTCCGGGGTCTTTCCGATCATCCACTGAACGCTGGGGGTTTCCAGCTGCAGGTCCCTGGCGGTGAAATCATTTCCGGTGCAGTAGCCTGCCACATATGAAAGGGCGTCGGCTTCGGAAACGTTTTTGGCTTCTTTGCCCATCACTATTACCAGTTCGACCTCGTAATCGAACTTCTTGGCCACTTCGACCGGCAGCATGATGGTGCCGTTGTGACTATTGAGTGCATTGTTGTACTTGTTGAACAGCACCGGCTGGCGGGGGGGTTCCATGCCGACTTCTTTTGCGTGCCTTTTGTAATTAAGTCCCACGCAAACGATCTTTTCCGGACGGGTGACAACCGGTCCGTATTCTATCTCGCTCTCCTCCACGAACGTTTTGGCGGCGCTCCTGTTTTTGAGGGCGGCCGCGACCAGCGCATTGAGGCTGGGGCCGTCTTCGTTCTGGAGAAGGTCATCCATGGTGCCCGGGGCGTGCATATGGAGTAGTTTGGCTGCCCGTGGCACATCCAGAATGCCCTTCTCGGTCTTGACGCCGAGCAGGTACTCTCCATCGCGTCGCATGGTCAATAGGGTCAGCCGCCGAGGCATGCCGCGTTTATTTTCCCTGGCAGAGACGGCCTCAACATGTTGTACGCCCAATCCGCCAGTCACTGCGATGGTGGCGGCAATCCCCGCCCCTTCCAGAAAATCCCTGCGACTTTGGTCCATGCTTGCGCCTCCTTTATCCTGAATTAACGGTTTGGTAAGAAGCTATTTTTGAATCAACCGCACTATAACCTACCGATAGTTGGCGAGCAATGGGAGATGGCCGCACTCAATTGCCGACAGCTTATCAATATCAAAACTGCGATTCCATAGAACAGACGACCAAAGAAGAATAGCGCTGCCTGCCGGCAGAGATCGGTCAATCCGGAGCAGAGCCGGTTAAGTTTTTCAGCGCGACAAAAATATGGACAGAGGGCGAGTCACCCGCCACCCGGATAATCACGCGCCAGAAGCGGTGGTGCCAAACCATGGTTGCCTGCCGGCAACATAACTTTCAAAGGGAGGTGGTGTGCTTTGAAAGGGCCCCGACCAGCTCCAGCGGCATATCGCTTGCGCGTTCCGTCGGGATAATGGATAATCGGATGAGGCTTACGGGTATTCCATGAGTCTTTTCGAGCATGATATGATAAACCGTAGACGTGATTCGGCATGTATGGGGCGCAGTGCGGTTCGGGATCAAATACAGGGCGAACCGACCATGCCTTTTGGCCATTTCGCAGGAAAGCACATGACATACAAGACTTACGAAAATGCGGAAGAAATCAAGGTATGCCAGGGAGATATCGATTACCGGGGCATCGTCGAGCATATCAATGACGGCGTGGTCATTATCAGGGAAGGGAAAATCGTTTTTGCCAACAATGCATTCTACGAGATTTCACAGAAAGCGCCGGAGCAGATCATCGATGCAGAATTTTCCGATTTTATATCCCCGGCGGACCGCGAAAATGTGATCAAATACTGCAAGGAGCGGCTTTTCACCGAGGGAATGCCCGATACCATCGAATTCGTCATGCCCAGAATGGGTGGCGGGGCGATAATCGAGATGAAGGTGAACATCGTGGAATGCGGGGGCAGTCCGGCAATACTCGGCGCATTGACGGACATCTCCGAGAGGCGAAAGACCAGGCTCGATCTGCAAAAGATTAAAGATCGGCTCGAGAGCATAATTCACTCCATGCATGAGGTGATGGTTTCTCTTTCCGTCAAGGACTACTCGATTATTTCCATCAACCCTGCGGCCGAGGCCCTATACGGAATTCCCCTCAGGGACTTCACCACCGGACAGATTCATATTGTGGATTTCGTTCATCCCGATGATGTGGAGAGAGTGAATCAATTCTATCTGAATATGCCGGAAGCCGAATTCGACGAAACGGAGTACAGGATCATCAGCAACGACAAACGGATCAAATGGGTCCTGGACGAGGGCCATGTCGTATATTCACACAAGGGCACCATACGAAGAATCGACCATGTAATCAGGGATATAACCGATGAGAAAAAAGTAAGCGACGCTCTCAGGCAGAGCGAAGCCAAATACAGAGATTTCTTCGATTCGACCAGCGACATGGCATTCACGCTCACTCCGAAGGGCCGTTTCATCGATATCAACTATGCCGGATTAAAGCTTCTTGGCTTCGAGAGCAAAGAGGAAGCGCTGGGAAGCAATATCGAAGATTTCTATGTAGATATCTCGGAACGGGCCAAACTCATCGAGGAGATCTACGAAAAAGGTCATGTGGAAGGCAAGCAGGTAAGGTTCAAGAACAAGGCGGGAGAGGTCATCGAAGTGGCCGTCACGGCACGCGCCAAGGTGGACGACTCCAATCAATTGATTTACCACGAAGGAATCATACACAACATAACTAAAACTCTGGAAGACCAGAGGAACAAGGTACTACGCAACGCGGCGGGAAGCATGTGCCACTACCTCAATACGCACCTGATGCACCTGCTGAACTCCAAAGACGGCGTGGAAGAACTAATGACATCAATGGATGACCTAATAAGGAATTTGTCTCATGGTGAAGATTTTCATAAGAATGTTCAGCAGATGAACAGCACCATGAAGGACATGCGTTATTTCTTTGATGGAATAAACAAGGCATATGCAAGAATCTCAGAAGTAACCCGAGCCTTCAATAAGGCGTTTCACTACAAAGAGGAATCGTATATAAATACCACAATCCTTGATATCTTCAGGGCATGTGGGTACGAAGGAGAAGATTAGTAAATTCAACAGCAAGATCGGGAACAATTCACAAATCTTTCAGTAAGATATTGGAGGGGGCTTTTTCAAGCGCATCGCTTAGCGACTTCAGGTTTTCCGTGATTTTCTCAAAACCATGTTCGGTGTTTACATGCAAATTATTGCTGCCATGCGATTCCAAACAGTCAATAACGTACTTTATGCTGAACCTATCGGTTGATGATGCCGGTTGATAGATCACCCGATCACCATATTTCATTCTTCCCTGATGCGGCTGAGAATGAGTCGCGCAAATCAATTCCGCCTCCGCCAATTCTTGAATTATTCCTCGTACAAGTGACATAGGGACCTGTAAAGTGCGAGAGATATACCGGAGAGTACAGCATCTTGCCGCAGTTTGAAAATTCTTTATGACGATGTAACAGATATTCAGTGCCAGCAACATTTTATAATTATGGCTGATCGTTGTCTCACCCGGATCGAACCAGTAATTTTCAGAGTTCTGATAGGCATAAGATACCTCCGCACCGAAAAGAACTATTAACCAGCTGGTCTGCAGCCAAATAATGAAAAGCGGGAGAGCGGCGAAACTCCCATAGATCGCATTGTATTTAGACACTCCCACCTGGAAGGTAATATAGGCCAACTGAAACAGTTGGAAGATAGTGCCGGCGATTATCCCGCCCAACAGGCCCGAGCTAAAATTCACCCTGGTGTTCGGCATGGACATATAAATAAAGGTAAAAAGTCCCCAAATGACGCAATAAGGCAGGAGCTTCAGAAGCGGAAGCAGTGCCGGACCTATATATTCCAGTACCATGGTGTGATTGGTTACAGCACCGACTTCACTTTTTACGACCACCGTGAGGCTGCTGGAAGCAATAAGCAATATCGGAGCAACGATTATGATTGTGACATAATCGCTTATAGTTCGAGGGATATTTCTTTGTTCCCCGGTCTTCCAGATTGCGTTAAAGGCTCTTTCAACATCTCTTAGAACTTTGACAACGGTCAGGAGCAGCGCCAAAACACCGACACCAGCTATGAGGCCTCCTTTGGTAGTATTCAGGAAAGAGTAAGCGAAATTAACTATCCATCTGGCGACTTCTTCCTGTCCTCTGAGTTCTTGAAACAGTTGTTTCTCGACGGCTTTTTCCAGGCCAAATCCCTGGGCTATGCCAAAAGCCATTGCCAAAACAGGCACTATGGACAGCAGTGTGCAAAGGGTAAGGGCAGAAGCCCTGAACGAGCAATTGTCACGCGCGAACCCTTGCAGGGAAGCAACAAGAACTCGCAGAGATCCAATCGCCAAGGCACGTCCGGTTGAGAGTGAACTTACATCGATACGCCAAAAATCATATTTCACGAATAGCCTGATTTTTGAAATTAAAGAATTCATTTCTCACCTCCGAAACAGAGGATCGGTCAAGCGCGCTTTTTCTTAGCTCAGAATACACGAATGACCCAGAGCCCTCAACTATCATCCTTTCTCCTCACATCAGGGCGGCTTTGCCTCATTCCAGAAAGCGAAAACGGAAGCCAATCTCATAAGGGAGAAACGGTACATGTCCGCGTTCCCACGAAGGCGGGGGTATAAGAGTAAGTGCGGCCATCGCCACCAGTTCAGAAAGGGTCGAGATTGCTGTTACCGAACTCCGGCAATTGGCAGACCGGTGAGATGACGATTGAGAGATGTCAAAGGTGTTTTCACGCGATTCTTTTTGGTTCAGCAAGGGACCTTTACTTCACTGCGTCGAAGTCGATACAGGGGCGAGGGAGAATCGCACTGCCGAATCCGGGCGGCCGGTCATGAGAGTGCAACAACTGGGGAACCGGATTTGGAAGGAGCTGAATTTAATCATTGATTTTACAAGCAAACCGGCCGCATTGGAGTATACCTCATACTCTATCCATCCCCTTGTAAATCATCCTTTACAAAATTTACAAGAGCAAAATAATCTTAAGCATCCATATATGCATGCCCGCGGGATGGCCGGAGCAGCACCGGAAGCATTTTGGGAGGCCGACACCGGGAGGGGAGTTGTGAATCTTTCAATAATTGACGTTGCAGGTAAGGAATCAGCAAATTTGACGTGTTCGCAATGCGGCATTTCGAGAAAGATTGTTGTCCCAAAGCAACCAAATCGATTCTATAAAGTCACATGCAGATGTATGAATAAGTTTCTTATTGAACTCAATCGAAGAAAACATAGACGTGTGCAAACAGATTTTATGGCAATTTATTCACTAAAGCATAATTTTGTGACTTTTATTATCGATATAGTGGATTTATCCAAAGGAGGGCTTGGCTTTATCAGAACAGATGTAAATAAACTGAGTATATCCGGCTTACTTAAGATTAATTTTTCTATTGACAATGCAGAACATGATGTAATCGAATGCACCAGTATAATCAGGAATGTACATAATAATCGGGTCTGCGTTGAATTTTTAAATATGGGTGGTAGAGATAAAACAATTTTGGGATTTTATTTTTATAACCCATGAATGAAATAGATGAAGCGAAAAGATTATGGATTCCGAGCCCACTCGCCCACCCCGCCGGAATGACGGCACTGGATTCTGTACCTATTAGAATTTAATTGACGAGGCACCAGGCTACAAACCGGCCCAGAGGGGTCTCATTTCGAACCCAAGCTGATACCGGTTTGACAGTGCAACAGAACCCAGGCTGAGAATTTCGGTTCGGTGAAAAATCAATCCCAAATGATGAAAGGGTTCGAACGCATTCTTTTTTCAAAGAACCTGCCCCCTCAAAAAGGCCAACCGTGCAGCAAAGCAAAAATTACCGGTGCTCTGTCGTCCGTGCGGGGCACCCTGCCGGATGGTAACGGAGAGTGCACCCGGACGGTTACGAATTACGACAACGGTGAAGAAGACCCGGGCTCAGGTACCGGTTCAAGTCTCTGCCGGAGCAGGCGCACGCGCTCTCTGGCTTTTAACATCCGGCGCCAGAATTCACCGTATACCGGATCTGCCATCATTTCTTCGGTGATGGGGGACTGTGGGATGGGGTTCCCGGCGGCCGCACGCAGTCGGGCCTCCTGCAACGCCTTAGCGAAATCGAAGAGCACCCGACCACGACCTTTTCGGTTATGCTCCAGAACCTTAACTCGTTTTTTGAATTGTTGTGACATGTTGCACCGACCTCAGGAAGTCGAAAGGCGAAAGGAAAAAGTGAAGACCCTTAGATCCGAGAAGACTTTTCATTGCATATGCAATCGAAATGCAATGGCTTCGCGGTGAACTGTCCCTTATTTTCCGGGACAAATTAAAAATCAAATCCACTCTCCCGCCTTGCAGCCCCTCATTTTTAGGGATGAATTCGCGCTAAGCGTTTACGTCTTTCGAGATTTGGAATCATTTTCCAGCGCGCTTATGCGAGATTCGAGTTCCACCGCTTCCAGCGACTTACGCAAAACTTCGGCCAGACCGATCAAGGTTGCGGCCTCGGATGGGGTAATTCCTTCGCGAAGCCTTGCAGTTAAAGCGGCAAACAGCTTCGGAATGTCTGCCACGGTTTCGATATCGGGGAGGTCGATCTGGACCGGGGCATCCTTTTTCATGGGAACCAGGCGTGCAATGCAAATTCGCAGGCAGGTGACGTCACCGTCAAGCGCCAATTGGATCACTTTCCTGATCAATGCTTCGGCCTCGCCTTCAAGGAGGCTTTGGGCGATGATGGTAGTCTTGTTCAAGGTACCTTTGCGCTTTCCATTGGGGTTTCCAGATGTTCCTCTTTCGAACGGCATTTTCCAACCTCCAATTGAGACGCGGATGGACACGGATGGGCACGGACAAAAATCCAGGTTGGGGCTCCCGGGATTTTTCAGTGTCGGCCATTTCGATTAACGGGAGATACTTTACCAAGCAGTTATTGCACTCTGCAAAACGGCAACCAGAAGCGGCAATAAGAGCGGCAATAGAAACGGTAATAGAAGCGGCAAAAAGCAAAAAAACACTGAAAGGTGATCCCGCGCTTCGAGGGAGCGCAACTGCGGATAAAACAAAGACGAGCGGATACGGCCTCCAGGACCCCGGTTGAGAATTTTATACGCAGCGACAAAAATAACCGCGCATGCAAACTTGCCGCCGCCGCTGCGGAGGCGGGGGTTCAGTGTCTTTAACCAATTGGAAAAGCTATGGATTCCCGTCCCGGCCCAGTCCCGCGGGACGCGGGACCGGGACAAGCCTGTTTTCGCGGGACGAGACTCACATTATTTCGCAATTATTTATGACGTCACGTATGGTTCCGGTGGAAGAGCAAGGGTAAATGATGTTATGTGAACCGGGTGCCGGGATGGGAGCAAATCCCAACTTTTTTACTGCTTCGACATTATGTTTTGCAACATCTCCTGCGCACCGGCGTCGCCCTGCTCGGCGGCTTTGCGAAGCCATTTCACCGCTTCGGCATCATCCTTACCAGCGTCTGCTTCTTCGTGATACCATGCGCCAAGGTTATATTGGGACACAGCATTGCCCTGCTGGGCGGCTTCTCGAAGCTTGCCAATCCACTTCATTGTCTCGGCATCATCTTTGTCAACGCCCGTACCTTCATGATAACATTTGGCAAGGACATATTGAGCATCAGCATCTCCCTGCTCGGCAACCATCCGAAACCATTTTACCGCTTCGGCAGCATCCTTGGCGACACCCATGCCGTAGTAGTAGTACCTGCCAAGCATCGATTGCGCCTTAACGTTGCCCTGCTCGGCAGCCAGTCGAAACCACTTGGCTGCCTCGGCATAATCTTTTTCAACCCCTTCGCCGTGGTGATAGCATGCACCAAGGTTAGATTGTGCCACAACATCTCCCTGCTCGGCGGCCATTCGAAACCACTTGGCTGCCTCGGCATAATCCTTCTCAACCCCTTCGCCCTGGTGATATGCGACGCCGAGGTTACCTTGCGCCGGAGGGAATCCCTGTTCAGCAGCCCGGCGGTACCACTTGACTGCCTCGGCGTCGTCTTTTTCGACACCCCGCCCGCGGCCATAGGATACGCCAAGGTCATATTGCGCTTCGGCGAATCCCTGTTCGGCAGCTTTGCGAAACCACTTCACTGCTTCGGCAGCGTCCTGTGGCACACCTCGCCCGTTTTCGTAGGATGAGCCCAGGTAATACTGACCCCTGACCTCCCCTTGGTCGGCAGCCTTCCGAAACCAGTTCACCGCCTCTGCAGCATCCTTGTCAACTCCCTCGCCATGGAGATAAGAGAGGCCAAGATAAAATTGCGCTTCATCATTTCCCTGCTCGGCGGCCTTTCGAAACCACTTCGCCGCCTCGGTAGTATCCTTGGGCATGGGATCGTCCTGGAGATAGGAGATGCCAAGACATAATTGCGCCTCGGCATTCCCCTGTTCGGCAGCCTTTCGAAACCACTTCACCGCTTCGGCATGATCTTCCTCAATACCGATGCCTGCCCCGTAGCAAAAGCCAAGGAGTAATTGCGCCTCGGCATTCCCCTGTTCGGCAGCCTTTCGAAACCACTTCACCGCTTCGGCATCATCCTTCGCAACGCCATCGCCTTCGTGATATGCACGCCCCAGCTTGATTTGTGCGTCCGGATCGCCCTGGTCGGCAAGTTTTTGCAACGTCGATATTTCGGGGGACGCGGCATAAATACAGGACCCGTAGAGTAGTGTCAGAACCAATATACACAAAGTACCAACCCTCTTCGACATAGCCTTGCCCTCCGTCTAAGGAACACTGCTCATGAATCTTGGGAACGAGTAAGAAGCAGAACGTAATCATTATCAGTGAGGCCGTCCGGAATTGGCAAAAAAAATCTCTTTGGCATGAGTTTATTTTTTCAGAGAAACCCTTACGCGGCTGATTGCAAATGAACGAACGCTTTCAGCAGCGTCCCGAGGCTCTGCAGGCACACTTAATGGAATATTGAGGGCGGAGGTGTTATAAGCATTTTCAAAGGTTATCCGAACTGGGAGGCGCGGAAGGTGGAAACAGGAAATGGTCCCGCAGGGGATAGAGAGGTTGACCGGATTTCGCCGGGCAAGTGGGTTGTTGCTTTTTCAAATACATTCCTGAGATACAGGTTTTTCCGCTGGCTCGTTTACGGAACGGCTGTCGGGGCCGTGAGCGCACTTGGGGCCGCCGCCATTTTTTATCTCTTGGAATGGACCACGTTTTGGGGCCTGGAGTATCTTGCCGGATATCCTGTGGCAAAGCCAGCCGGAGAGCATATAGTGCCCTATGTGGCAGGACAGCCTCTTCGCCTTTGGCTTCTCCTTTTACTCCCCGCCATCGGAGGACTGTTTTCAGGTCTGATTGTCTATACCTGGGCGCCTGAAGCAGAGGGACATGGAACCGACGCTTTCATCGACGCCTTTCACCACAAGCAAGGTTTTGTCAGGACGCGTATTCCATTCATCAAGGGCATCGCTTCGATAATTACTCTTGCAACAGGGGGGAGCGCAGGCCGCGAGGGCCCCATTGCACAAATTGGAGCAGGAGTAGGTTCCTGGTTCGGGCGTACCCTCAAGCTCAATATCCGGGAAAGAAGGCTCATGCTTTTG
>Ga0187784_10004474_pt1 | contig 11304 bp, 10 predicted proteins | sample 1015_SJ02_MP15_2_FD_132964 | JGI IMG/M metagenome (GOLD analysis project Ga0187784, IMG submission 132964) | Tropical peat soil microbial communities from peatlands in Department of Meta, Colombia - 1015_SJ02_MP15_20_MG | ecosystem: Environmental > Terrestrial > Soil > Wetlands > Peat | place... | reverse complement strand
GAAAAGAACGGTCCCGTTGAGGACCCTCATCCTCTGCGGTGGAAAGGGCACCCGCGCCTACCCCCACACCCAAGCCGTGCCGAAGCCCTTGCTCGAGGTAGCGGGGAGGCCGGTCCTCGAACAGCTGGTGGTTGGGCCGCCTCGTGGGGTCCATGGTCAAGGTCGTGATATTCGCCATCGGCGCGCCGTTCGACCAACGAGTCCGGACCAGATGGCGATGGCAACTGCGGGCGCTCCGTTACCTGGTCACTGCCGGTCGCCAGGAGATGCGCTCCACACCCGCTTCCTCGAAACCGCGCAACCGGAACCAGGCCACCACACCGGCCAAAACGAAGAACATCTCCGGTGGTCCGGCAAAACGGTAAGTGTCTGCGGCGAAACCCATGATGATCCAGGCGGTGACAGCCGCCAGCAGCCCGACGCTGAGCACCCGGTCCTCCGGTTTTCGCGAGGTCAGGACGAGCTTGCCGGCCATCACCTCCACCGACAGCAGCAGAATGCACATGGCACCGAGCCCGATCACCCCACCTTCGCCGAGCATGCCGAGATAGGTATCGTCCAGGACAGGGGTCTGGTTCGTGGTCCCCGCGTTGTTTCTGGGTGGAACGAGCCCGTCGAAGGCCAGCTCGGTGGCCGAAAAAGTTCTCGGGCCGTAACCGAGAACCGGCTTCTTAAGCACGTCGCCCCACACTGGAGCGATCTCCTCCGTCCGATGCGTAACCGTGTTGCTGAGCTGCGTATTGGGCTTGAGACTGAAGATACCGGAGGCAACGGCGCGAAGAGACGGGTTCGCCGCCAGCAGACCACCGGCTAACACCACGCCGGCCACCACCACACCGATCCGCCACCGACGCCGGGGCAGGACGAGAGCGAACGCCACCACGGTCAGCGCACCGAGGAGATAGACCGACCGCGAAACGGTCATCAGCATGGCGGCTGCGATCACCGCGGTCGACAGCCACCACAGCAATCGCTCGCCACCTTTGCTGCGGAAGGCGAAGGCCAGTGCCAAGGGGAACCCCATGGCCAGTGCTGTTCCGAGGACCAGCGGTTGCTCGAAGGTCGAGTGGATCCGGGGGATTCCGCGAATCAAGGTGGCAGCCTGCGCCAGCTGAGTGACGTAATTCCGAAGGGATTGGGGCAGTCCGGGGACGAGCAGAAACACGTTCTCGTGGCTGAAGAACTCCACCACGCCCAGGGCAGCGATGAAGGCGATGATCCCAGCCAGATAGCGCAACAGCAGTTCCGTCCGCCGCCGACTGGTGAGAACCGAGACGACGATCCGGGAGAGAAGGAAGTAGTCAAGGGCGTAGACCACCAGCTGCTGAGCTGCTCCCACCAGCTCCCGGGTGGAAAGCTGTCCCGTGTTGACAATGGTGGACAGAGCCTGGGCGACCAGCACCATGACCATGGGGAGGTCCAACGACGTACGTCCGAAGGCCAGCCTTGAATCGTGGCGACTCCAGGCAGCGAACCAACCGAATATGAAGGCCAGCAGGAGCACCTGACCCACGCCCAACGACGCGGTGCCGATCGTGACGGAGAAGGGGGTGGGCAGCAGGAGCGCTGCGCTGATGGCCACGAACAACCCCGGCCATGTGCTGCCCAGACAGATGCTCAGCGCCACGAGGCCCAGCACCACCACGATGCCCACGAGCACACCCGAAGTGGCATGACCGAGCAGGCCGGCGAGCACCAGGACGAGCAGCCCGACGACGACGACCGGCACCGCATAACTCGGTCGCCGGAACCTAGGACCTCCGGTTTCGACCGCTATCCCGACAGACATCAGGTCCTGTCGAAGACGAAGGCCCCGACCCCGGAGAAGATCAGCCCGATGAGGAAGGCGATGATCGTGATCTTGAGGACCTCAGACGGCACGCGCTTGGCGGGTGACAGCTCCAGCGACATCACCACCGGCGCCTGCGAACGGGCAGGGTCCGATCCACCCAAGCTGGCCATTTGATACCCCAACTCCTGGACCAGTCCCTGTTCCAAGGCATTGGTCTCGAATGCGCTGCTCGTGGTCACTATGAGGTCGACCGTCAGCGTGCCCGGCGGGACGGCCACCGCCACGTCCGACCGCAAGCTGGGGATGCTCTGGGACAACCCGCTTGCGTTCTTGATGGCGGACAGTGCCTGGTCGCTCACGGCGATGGTCTCCACCGTGGGCATGAGGTTGAGCAATTCCTGGGCGGTGTTGAGCCCGTTCTGCGCACCGCTCGCCACTGAGGACTGGGTCACGAGGACGACGGCCTCGGCCCGATACCCCCGGGGCGCCACCGCCGCCACGACGTCGCCGATGACGATGGCAAGCACGGTGACAGTGATGATCATCCAACGCCAGCGCGCCATCACCGCGCCCATGGCGCGAAGGCCCGATCTCACGTCGTCGGTAGCGTTCGTCATCTGGTCCTCCGGGCTCGCTCGAGGTCACCGAGATGGCGCCCCAGCGCGGCGGCACAGATCCACTCGACTGGTGTCGCCACCAGGAGACCCTGCCGCCTGTCGATCCGAGAACGGGCATCGACTGATGCCCTTGCGGTGGGTCCGGGAATGGTGGCCGTCTCCGACGATCCCGAACGGCGACGCCGCAGGCCGCAGGCCGCAGGCCGGCCACAGATTGCCGCACATCGGTGGCCGGCCGAGCCCCGCCGCCACGCGCCCGTCCCATTCGTCGCCACCTCTCCGGCGCGTCGTTCCCACCCACGCTGTCGGGGCCAGCGACATAAACTCGGGTGTGGTGGGCTCATCCATTACCAGTGTCATCTCTCCGAAATGGCTCGCCCACGCTCACGAGCTGTTCCCGGTCTTCGAGTCGGCTTCGCCGTTCCCGCACCTGGTCCTCGACGACTTCCTCGTCGAGGACCAGGCGAGGGCCATGCTGTCGGAGTTCCCGTCCGAGCAGTCCATGCCGAACTCGCGCGACTACGTCTTCGCCGCCAAGCGCGAGCTGTCCAGCATCGAGGGGGCCGGACCTGCTTGCCTGCGCTTCTATCAGGCCGTGATCTCGCCGGAATTCACTGCATTCCTGGGCGATCTCACCGGTCTCGAGTTGTTCGTCGACCCGGCATTCCACGGTGGCGGGTTCCATCAAGGAGGAGACGGGAGCTTCCTCGACATGCACGTCGACTTCAACATCCATCCGATGCACAACGACTGGCGTCGAATGCTCAACATCCTCGTCTATCTGTGCCCGGATTGGGACCCGGCCTGGGGTGGGGACCTCTTGATCAAGCGGCACGTCCAGGACGAGCCGATGGTCGTACCGGTTGGGTTCAACCGAGCCGTGATCATGCGCACTGCGGACGACACCTACCACGGTTTCCGGCGGATGCAGCTCCCCGCCGGCGTCACGCGGAAGTCCGTGGCGACTTATGCCTACGAGCTGGTCGGAGATCGCCACATCCCCGCCCACACCACAAGATGGGTGCCGGAAGAAGCGGGAGCAGCGAAACGCGCGCTGGCCCGCCACTACGACGCCGTGGTCGGCTGGAAGCAACGGCTGATGCCCAGCCGGACCGCCAAGAACCGCTAGCCCCGCCTCTCGCCCCGCCCATCGCCGCAAGGGGCGCACTCCGTCTCGGTTTCCTCACGGTGGGACCTGCCGTGCACGAGGGAGTCGGCGGGGTTTCGAGTGGAGGGCTCATGGAGGCCGACGCGGCCTTGGCGGCGGCAGGAATCTCTCTCGACCGTTCCGACCGGTCGGCGGTGTGGGGCCGGCCGAATCCTCGTTTGCCCGGCTTCGGCGCGGACGGTCCCTGGGTTGAAACACAATGGACTAACAACTCCCCCCCTCCGCGACGCGTACCCGCCGTTCTCGCGCCGTTGTCACGAAGCAACGACCCGTGCGGCAATGCGGGTTCTGGCGGGCGGAGGTTGTCGGATGGACGTTGAGCCTGTCGCCTCCGCGGCTCCGGCGCCGGTGGACCTCGGTGAGTTGACTGCAGGAGGCGGCGCTCCTCTGGGGATCCTGGCCGATGCCGAGCCCCAGGCCTCTTTGGCGCCCCTGCCCTCGGGCGCGGGACTCGGCCGAATCGGCGCCGATGCCCTCGCCTTGGCCGTCGCCGCCGTCGCCGCCGCCGCTCTGCCCGTCGCCCTTGAGCGCTACGGGCAGGGAGCGACAGAGAAGTCCCTGTTCTCCACCACCCTCGTGCATCTGCTCGTCACCGTTCCCGTGATCACGGCCTTCTTGGCTCCCAGTCGGGGTCGCTGGTCGCTGTGCAGCACTCTGGGCCACAACCTTTTTTCGGTCTTCTCCGGCCTGGCTGCCGGCGGCCTGGTATCGATGGCCGCCTGGCGAGTGATCGCCGCTCTCGGACTGGCGCGGCCGCCGCAACCCGATGCCCTGCTGCTGCTGTGCGGCATAGGGGTGGCCGTGGTCACCGTCGGCCGCACCGCCCACCACGCTCCACCCCGCCGGCACGGCCGCCGAGCCCGCCGGGTGCTGATCGTCGGGAGTGGATTGGTGGCCAACCGTCTGACCAACGAGCTGTCCGGCGCACAAGGCGTCGAGGTGATCGGGTGCGTCGACGACGATCCCATCGACTCTCAGTCCTGCATCGGAAAGCTCGACGACGTGGAGCGGTTGTACGACGCCGGCGACGTCGACCACGTGGTGGTCGCTTTCACCAAGGCGTCGTCGGAGACGATCATCGAGGCGTTGCGTCCGGTCCAGGGCCGGGTGCCCATCACCGTGGTCCCTCGACTCTTCGACGTGCTGCCCAACTCGGCCGACCTGCACTACATCGGAGCCGGGCTCACCGGCATCTCGGTCGCACCTGCCGCCCTGGGTTGGGGGTCGCGAGGCGTCAAGCGGACCATGGATGTCGCCGGTGCCGTCGTCGCTCTGGTGATTCTGAGCCCACTGTTGCTCGCCGTGGCCCTGGCCGTGAAGCTCACCTCTCGAGGACCTGCGCTGTTCCGCCAAGAGCGCGTGGGCTACCAGGGCACGAGCTTCGAGATGCTGAAGTTCCGGTCCATGTACACGAGGGCTGCCGACAAAGCGGTGCAAGTCGGGGGTGAGGTGGTGGTTGGCCCGTTCCCCAAGCTCAAGAACGACTCCCGGGTGACGCCGATCGGGCGTCTCATCCGCCGATTGAGCGTCGACGAGCTGCCCCAGCTGATCAACGTCCTCAAGGGTGAGATGTCACTCGTCGGTCCCCGGCCCTTCATCCCCGACGACAACATCTGGATCGGCGGCTGGGCGCAGCGTCGTTATGTGGTCCGTCCCGGGATCACCGGGCTGTGGCAGGTGTCGGGTCGCAACGACCTCACATTCGAGGAGATGTGCCGCCTAGACACCATCTACGTGGGATCCTGGTCGCTCGGGCTCGACCTGCACATCGTGCTTCGGACCCTGCGGGCTGTGCTGGTCCGCCACGGTGCCTACTGACGGACGCGGCTCATTGGTCCCGGCGGCGGGCAGCGCGCCACCACCGGTGACGCCGTCTTCGAGAGCTCGGTCAACGCCAGCGCAGGATGGCTCCGTTCGTCACCGAGGCCGAACACCATCTGATGGAACGTATGGGAACTCTGCGACGAGACGGCGACGTTGGACGAGCTTCTCGCCCACTCGGCCGGTGTTCAGCGCCGGCGACGCACCACCCCAGCCCTGTCGGTGAAAGCGCCCTTGAGCGATTTGCTTGCAAGCCCTACCAGCAGTCGCACCGCCGGTTAGCCGTCGCGCACCACCACCACCGGACAGTGGGCGTGGGTGATGACGAACTCGCTCACCGAGCCGAGCAGCATGCCGGTGAATGCCCCGTGGCCACGGCAACCCACGACCAGGAGCGACGCCGTCTTCGAGAGTTCGGTCAACAACACCGCGGGGTGAGCTTCCGCCACCTCGGTGGTGACCTCGACATCCGGGTGCTCCCCGAGTACCTGGGTGACCGACTCCTCCAGCGAACCGCGGGCGATGGACTCCGGATTGAAGTCCTCGGGCAGCGGGGCCGGCCCTCCCCAGCCGTACATGGTGGGAAAGCTCCAGGCCGTCACCGCCATGAGCGATGTCCCCGACAGCTTGGCCCACCGAGCGGCCCAGGCCAATGCCTCCTTGGACGACGGTGACCCGTCGACACCAACCACCACCGGGCCGTGATGCGGATTCGGACTCATGCCCCCCTCCGCCCGCTCATCCCGGCCGATCCCCCTGGTACGGACTCATCGGACCATCCCTCCTCGTAGCCCTGGCGCCCGGTCGACCGTCGCCGGTGTGCAGACTAGGGCGGCAACAAGCTCGAGATCCCCTCCCCGCGCCCCTCTGACCTATCGATGCCGGGGCGATGACCTTCGACCCTGGGGGCAACGGCTACCGCGCCGGAAAATGGCGGCGAGAGCGGTCGGGAAGCCGGTTAGATGCCGCACGACGGTCGGTTCATGAGCGAGAGCGACGCCTTCTCCTGGTACATGGAGAAGGATCCCGAGTTGCGCTCGACCGTGGTGGCGGTGGCCTGGTTGAGCGACAGCCCCGAGTGGCCTCTATTCCGTCGCAAGCTCGACCGCGCCAGCCGCCTGGCCCCGGGCTTCCGTCAACGACCGTGGGAGCCACCGGCCCGGCTGTCGACGCCACGGTGGGCCACCGATTCCACCTTCGACCTCGACTGGCATCTCCGCCGGGTGGCAGCACCGGAACCGCGCACCGCCGACACGGTGCTCGACATGGCGCGCCTGGCCGCCATGACCGGCTTCGACCGGACCCGTCCGCTGTGGGAATTCACCTTGGTCGAGGGGCTCCAAGCAGAGCAGGCCGCTCTCGTCATGAAGATGCACCACTCCCTCACTGACGGCATCGGGGGCGTGGCGCTGGCCTATCTGCTGGTGGACGACCGGCCGACGCCGTCGACCGAGGGTCCCGAGGTCGTGGCGCCACCGGGCGAGGACATCACAATGAACCGCTTGGTGATCGAAGGCATCGTCCATCAAGCCGCCCGTGGCACGGGCGCCGTCGTCGACGTGCTCCGTCGGACGCCGGGTGCGCTGGCCGCAGCGGCGAGGCACCCGGTCACCACCGCCACCAACACGACCGCCACCGCTGCGTCGCTCGCCCGGATGGTGCGTCCCGTCCGGTCGACCATGTCGCCACTGATCACCCAGCGCGGCCCCGGACGGAAACTGTCCATGATCGACGTGGGGCTGGGGGAGCTCAAACAGGCGGCCAAGCGAGGTGGTGGAACCCTCAACGACGGGTTCGTGGCAGCCGTCGCCGGCGGCCTGCGCTTGTACCACGAGGTTCACGGCGCCAAGGTCGGCGATCTGCTCATGACCCTGCCCATCAGCATCCGGAGGCCGGACGACCCGTTGGGTGGCAATCGCATCACCCTCGAGCGCCTGGCCGTCCCGGTCGGTGAGCCGGACGTGAACGCCCGCATCACCGAGATCCACCGTCGATGCCTGACCACCCGGGCGGAACCGGCTATCGCCTACACCAACGCAGTGGCGGCGGTCCTGAACATGCTCCCGGCTTCGGTGCCCGGCAGCATGCTGAAGCACGTCGACTTCCTGGCCAGCGACGTGCCCGGGTTCGACCGGCCGGCCTATCTCTGTGGGAGCCGGATCACCGCCTTCCACTCCTTCGGGCCCACCATCGGCGCGGCGCTGAACGCCACGCTGTTCTCCTACGTGTCGGAGTGCTGCATCGGCGTCACCATCGACAGCGACGCCGTTCCCGACCACGACGTGCTGGTGGAGTGTCTCCGGGCCGGGTTCGCCGAGGTGACCGGACGTCTGCCTGCCGACTCTTCGGGAGCACCGGCATGCTGAGCACGACGCTCGACGTGTTCCGGCTGCGCCAATACTTCGACGTGATCACCCGGGCGCGCCAGTGGGCGGAAGGGGTACGGGAGGACGCCGGCCTGCTTTCCGATGTCCGCCGGGCTCTCGTTCCGCTGCCGTTCGACCGTTCCACTGCCGCCGAGCGACGCCCGTTCCCTGCCTTTGCTCCTCTCGACGCCTCATGGCTCCAGGGCCGTCGCCTGGCCGTCGTGGCCACCGGGGGCAGCGGGGCGCTGGCGTTGGTCGTCGGGGTCGGACGCGCCCTGGAGGAAGCGAAGCTCCGGCCCGCCCTGTGGTCGCTGTGCTCGGGCTCCTCGCTGTTCGGCTTCCCCCTGGCTGCCGGCATACCCGCGGCGGAGGTGGCGGACTTCGTGCTCGGGCTCAGGCCGGCCGACTACATCGACGTCGACTGGAGGACCTTGGCCACCCTGGTTCCGAGCCGGGCCAAGGGCTTCGCCGGGCTCCTGGCCGGCGAAGCGATCGAGGACAGCTATCGCCGCCTCGTCGGTGACATGACGTTGGCCGATCTCCCGGTCCCTGCCTATGCCCCCATCTGGAACATCGAACAGAACCGCGTCGAGTACGTCGGCCCAGCCACCTACCCCGATCTCCACGTGGCCCGGGCCGTCCACATGGCCGTCGCCCTGCCCCTGTTCGTCTCGCCCGTGGAGCTCGGTGGCGGGTACTGGTGCGACGGGGGGATCGTCGACATCTTCCCGGTGAAGCCGGTGTTGGAACTCGAGGAACCGTGCGACGTGGCACTGGCAGTGAACGGCTTCTACCCTCCGGAGTTCGAAGGAGAAGATGCCAAAGGCTGGCAGGAGCGGCCGGGCAGCATCCTGTACGTCGCCAGTCAGGTGCGGACCTGCCAGCAGGCGGAGCTGGCCAGGGTCAACCTTCGGCGCCTGCGCAATGCCGTGGAGACCGTCATGATCGAGCCGGTGCCGTACGAGAAGGTCAAGGGCGCGGGTTTCTACCGCCAGTTCCTCAACCAGTCCGACTGGCCCGAGTTCATGCGGGCAGGCCGTGAAGCAACCCGGTCAGCCCTGCAGGCTCCGGAATCGACGATGGACTGAAGGAGACGTTCGACAACCGAACCGCTCTGGTCAGGTTCTGCTTCTTGATCGTCCCTTTCGCCACCACCACCCATGCGGAGTCCGTCTCCACGCAGCGGGCGACGCCGAGTGGGCCAACCGAACCGAGCAATTCGAGATGGGAGCCGACGAGCTCGTTCACCACGTTCCCGGTCAGGTCGAGCAGATCGCTGCACCAGCATCCGTGTGGATTCGCCCAGAATGTGCCTTCCGGGCGAGGACCTCCCTCGTTGAAGAAACGGATCATGGCCAGGTCCAGTGGAGCCAGATGCCGACGGCCGATCTCCTCGACAAGCTTGATGAACCGGGCCCGCGCCGCCAGGCTTCCGGGCCGGGCCAGAACGACCGCCCGCCGCAATTCCAAGGCGGCGAGGAGCTTGACGGAGTCGTCCTCCGCTCTGGCGGCAAGGGCGTGGCACACGGCGCGGAAGTCGGCCACAGCCGGATCGTCGGGCACGATCCGGGCAAGGAGATCGGACCAGTAGACGCGTCCCGCCATGTCGTCTCCCTGGTCGACGGCGAGCGCCACGGCGGCGGCGGCCGTCGCCGGACCGAGCGGAGCAGGCAGGTGCCGAGCCCAACACGACGCCCTTTCACCGGCCACTCGGTGATCTCTGGCCATCACCGCGTCCAACGCCTCGACGAGGGCGCGGGCCGGTGAGTCCTTGCCCGCTCGGCGCGCGCTGGTGGGCTTCGACGGCGTCGCCGGTCAGGAAAGCCGACACGGAACGAAATCCAAGCGCTTCCTGGGACGGATCATCGGCTTTGAACGCCTGACGAACGACACCGCGAAAGCCGTCTTTGGCCACACCGACAAGGGCGTAGGCGGATGCTTCCACGGACCGCTTCGCCAGCAGTCCGACCGTCAGACCGACAGCCGCACTCCGGGCGTGACCGGCGGCCTCCAGTAGAGTCGCCAGGTCGCCGGGTGCGGCCGTGAAGCGCTCGTCCGGCCGTTCGTCCGCCCAGATGGGTACGGCCGAAAGCGATGGGGCCCCGCCGTCACGACCGTCCTGCGCCACGAGCGTCGGCCCCCGTTTCCCGGCAGATGTCGCTGCCCGTTCGGACAACGGGGGTTGCGAGGGGACCTTGCGCTCCGGCCAGAGCCGAGGTGGATCGCCAGAACAGCACTCCGTCAGGCCGGCCGATGCGTCTTCCAAGGGCTGCGACACCGCCAGTGCCAGACCCGACGCCGAGGCTTCTGTCATGCCGACTGCCATGCCCCACTCGGGCGCCGCCTCAACGTCCGTTCGAGCTCCCCCGTTGAGGGATCTGGACGCGCCGAGGCCTCCACCCCTTTCGAAGACGGGCCGATGTTCTGGGCACGAACATGAATCCCCACATGTTTCCGACGACCCTCGCTCTCGGGCGAGGGTCGTCGCATTTTCGGGAGTGCCGTGCCCGACGATTCAGCCAGCTATTTGTAACCGCAACTATTTGGCCCGATGACCACAGATGGTGGCCTCCTCCCGGGACCGATCCAAGGTCAGCGAAGAACATGCCGATATAAAGGCGTGGCCTGGACCGGGATCGCTCGGGTGCGTGCATTGCCTATCGCCGCCCTGACCACGGTGGCCCTGATCGGCGAGACATGCGCGCTGTGGGCGCCGCGGGCGACGGACATGCCCGACTACTGGCGGAGCGTGGTGCTGCTGGCCATCGCTCTGGGCCTGAGCGCCGCAGCATTCCGGCTGCCCCGCCTGTGTCGCCTTCCTGCTGTGGCCGCCTACGTCAGCTCGGTGGCCTTCCTCATGTTGGCGACGGGCGGCGTAGGCAGCGGTCTGGGCTCCTTGCTCATGCTCCCGGTCGTGGTCCTCGCCCTGTACGGCAGCTTGACCGAGTCGGCGTTCACCATCGCCTCGGTCGTCTCCGAGCTCGGGATCATCTCTCTGTTGACGCCGCACCTCGACGCACCCACGACACGCCGGCTGATCATGTTCGCGATGATCACCTGCGTCCTTTCCATCAGCATCCACTCCCTGCGCATCCGGCTGGCGGCTGCCAATCGAGAACTGGCCCGCCGGGCGACGGAAGAAGAACGCCGTCGGATCGCCCGGGAGCTCCATGACGGCCTCGCCCACGAGCTTGCCTTCATCGCCAGCAAGGCCAGGCGCCCTGTGGGTGCTATCGCAAGTGCACCCGGCTCGACCGAACTGGCCGACGCCGCGGACCGGGCCCTCGACGAAGCTCGGCGGGCCATAACCGTGCTCTCGGCGACGACCCCGCAGTCCCTCTCCCAGGCCGTCACCCAGACAGCCGAAGATCTCGGCGAACGCCTCGGAGTGCCCATCCAATTGGAGCTGGATCCATCCGTCGTCACGCCTGGTCACGTCACCGAGAACCTGCTACGGATCCTCCGCGAAGCGATGACCAACGCCGCACGCCACGGTGCTCCCGACCACATCCGCATACAGCTCGACGGTTCTCACGATCT
>Ga0187784_10004473_pt1 | contig 11304 bp, 13 predicted proteins | sample 1015_SJ02_MP15_2_FD_132964 | JGI IMG/M metagenome (GOLD analysis project Ga0187784, IMG submission 132964) | Tropical peat soil microbial communities from peatlands in Department of Meta, Colombia - 1015_SJ02_MP15_20_MG | ecosystem: Environmental > Terrestrial > Soil > Wetlands > Peat | place... | reverse complement strand
TCCGAGATCGCGGCCGAATTGATCTTGAGCTCCGGCACCGAGGATCAGAAACGCAAATGGCTGCCGAAGATCGCGTCCGGCGAAGTGCTGCCGACGGCGGTGTTCACCGAGCCGAATACCGGCTCCGATCTCGCCGCGTTAAAGACGCGCGCGGTGCGCCAGGGCGACGTCTACAAGGTCTACGGCAACAAGACCTGGATCACGCACCCGGTGCGCGCCGATCTGATGACGCTTTTGGTTCGCACCAATCCGGCTGAGACCGGCTATCGCGGGCTGTCCATGCTGCTCGCCGAAAAGCCGCGCGGAACGGACCACAACCCATTCCCGGCCGCGGGCATGTCCGGCACCGAGATCGAGGTCTTGGGCTATCGCGGCATGAAGGAATACGAGATCGCGTTCGACGGCTTTGTCGTGAAGGCGGAGAATTTGCTCGGCGGCGTCGAAGGTCTCGGCTTCAAGCAGCTGATGGCGACCTTCGAAGCGGCCCGCATCCAGACCGCGGCGCGCGCCATCGGCGTGGCGCAGGCCGCCCTGGAACAGGCGCTCAGCTATGCCGGCGCGCGTGTGCAGTTCGGCGAGCCGATCGCCAATTTCCCGCGCATCTCCGACAAGCTCGCGATGATGGCGGTCGAGATCATGATGGCGCGGCAGCTGACCTATTACGCCGCGCGGCAGAAGGATTCCGGACGGCGTTGCGATCTCGAAGCCGGCATGGCGAAACTTTTGGCCGCGCGCGTCGCCTGGGCCGCGGCCGACAACGCCGTGCAGGTCCACGGCGGCAACGGTTTTGCCCTCGAATTTCCGGTGTCGCGCATCCTCTGCGACGCCCGCATTCTCAACATTTTCGAGGGCGCCGCCGAAATCCAGGCCCAAGTCATCGCTCGGCGCTTGCTCGACGGGTCGAATTAATCGGCCTCCGTCCCGTCACCCTGAGGCGCGAGCGAAGCGAGCCAGCCCAAGTCGGCTATAGCCGAGTTGGGCAATTGATAGTAGTCCGAAATCGGGTAAACCCGATTTCTGTTGGCGCCTCGGCCGCATCCTTCGAGGCGCGCCTTTGGCGCGCACCTCAGGATGACGGAACCGGATGCCGCTCGGAACGATGCGCCGTCGCATTCATTGATACATGTCAAGGCGGATATCGGCGCCGCCGCGCATTGTCGCGACAACCAACGCAGAGCCGTGAGTTGACCCAATGGCCAAAGTGAAAATTCCGCATAATGCCTATGTATTCGTCGGCGACGGCCACAAGGCGCTGGTTTTGCGCAACGACGGCGACGCGCAGTATTTAAATCTCAAAACCGAGCGGGTCTTCGTCGACCAAAAAAACCCGTCGACCCATGAGCAGGGCACCGACCGTCCAGGGCGGGAGCATTCGTCGGTCGGCTTCGGCCGATCGAGCGTCACGCAGACCGACTGGCACGATCTGGAAGAGCACAAATTTGCCCACGACGTCGCGGCGACGCTCGAGAAGCTGGTACGCGAGCGCAAGGTCGAGGCCTTGATCATTGTGGCGCCGCCGCGGGCGCTCGCCGACCTGCGCAAAGCATTCCACGACGACGTGAAGAAGAAGATCGTGGCGGAGATCGACAAGGATCTCACCAAACATCCGGTCTACGAGATCGAGAAGCATCTCGGCGGGTGACGAGCATCCGGGCTAGATTTTTTTGAGCAACAGCCCGACATTGCCGGACAGGATGCGCTCGCCGTCCGGCCCGAGCGCGCGGATGTCGTTGACGAAATCGCGCACCACTTCGCGTTTGCGGATTTCCTGCGGATAATCGGTGGCGAACACGATGCGTGAGACTGGAATCTCGCACAGGCCGGCTTTCACCGCGCCGATGCCGCCGGCAAATCCGGCGGTATCGAACACGAGATTGCGCCCAATGTAATAATCGAAGTCTTTCGCGCCCGTGGCGCCGTGGCGCTTGTTGCCGGCGGTGCCCCAGAATGGCTTGTCCTGAAAGCTGCGGATGCGGGCGAGCATTCCGGCGATGCCGCCGGAAAGATGCGCCATGTGCACGGTGAGTTGCGGATGGCGATCGAACACGCCGGAGTTGATCAGCCGGATCGTCGCCATGATCAGCGAGAATTCGCGGCCGACCGCGCGCGCGGTGTCGTAGCCGTCGAATTGCCGCGGCTCATTGAGTTGAAGCGCCGGGTGCACGAACACGAACAGGTTAAGCTTGCAGACCTCGTCCCAGAACGGTTCGAGCTCCGGCGTATCGATGAATTTGCCGTCGAACTCCGAGGTGATGGTGACGCCCTGGAAACCAAGCTCATGGCGGCAGCGCGCCAGCTCCTTGAAGGCGGCCGTGCCGCCGAGCGGGTGGGCGTGCGCGGCACCGATGAAACGGCCGGGATAATCGCGCTCGGCCTGTTTGGCCTTGTCGTTGACGAGCCGGGAGCTTTCGAGATCGGCGCACATGCCCGCCGCGCTGGTCAGCCAGGCGGCATCGATGCCGGCTGTGTCCATCATGCGCACATGCTCGTCGAGATCGTAGAGCAGGGAATGCACGGTATAGCTCGGCGCGCCTTGGGCGTCGTAATTGAGAACGAGCCGGTCGCCCGGGTTCTCCTTGATCAATTCGCGCGGCGTGAAGTGGTGCTGGAAATCGACGATCATGGGGATGCCTCCGGCGCGTTGCTTAGCATGTCGGCCGACCGGCCGAAACGCCGACCCCGGGTTTCGCTCACGCGCAACCGGGGCTACAAGTATCGCCGATGTCCGATTTCATGTCCCATATCGCGGTCCCGATCGCCATCGGCGCGGTCGCGATCGTCTTGCTGCTCGGCCTTATCAATATGATGCGCGGCGGTTCGGGCAACACCTCGCAAAAGCTGATGCGGCTGCGGGTGCTGCTGCAATTCATCGCCATCGTCGTTATCATGTTCACGCTCTGGGTGATGGCGAAGTGAGCCATGGCGAAGTAAGCAATGGTCGTCCTCAACAAGATCTATACCCGCACCGGCGATGACGGCACCACCGCGCTCGGAACCGGCGAGCGGCGCAAGAAATACGATCGCCGCATCTCGGCCTATGGCACGATCGACGAGGTCAATGCCGCGATCGGCGTGGCGCGTTTGCACACGGCGGAGGACGCGGCCCTCGATTCCGCGCTGTCGCGCATCCAGAACGATCTGTTCGACCTCGGCGCCGATCTGTGCACGCCGGGGCAAGGCAAAGGTCCCGGCGGCGCGCGGCTCACGGTGACCGAAAAGCAGGTGGCCTGGCTCGAAGCCGAGATCGACCGGCTCAATGCCGAGCTTTCGCCCTTGCGATCCTTCGTGTTGCCGGGCGGCAGCGCGGCGGCGGCCTATCTGCATCTCGCCCGCACCATCTGCCGTCGCGCCGAGCGGCTGATCGTCGAACTCAAGGACGAAGCGAGCGAAAGCGTCGGCGCCGAAGTGCTGAAATACGTCAATCGCCTATCGGATTTCCTCTTCGTCGCAAGCCGTCACGCCAACGGCAAGGGCGACCAAGACGTGCTCTGGAAGCCGGGCGAGAACCGCTGAGCGGCGTTGACCGCAAGCGCTGCGGCCGTTAGGTTCCCGCACCGCAGCATCGCCGGGTTGCTAACAGCGGGCGGGAGCGGCACAGAACAATATCTGACACCAGTAGCCGAATACCCATGAAAATTCTCGTGCCCGTGAAACGGGCGATCGACAAGGATGTGAAAATCCGGGTCAAGGCCGACGGCTCCGGCGTCGAGCTTGGCAATGTGAAAATGTCGTTGAATCCGTTCGACGAGATCGCGGTCGAGGAAGCGATCCGGCTCAAGGAAGCGGGCAAGGCGACCGAAATCGTGTGCGCCTCGATCGGGCCTGCGCAAGCCGCCGAGACTATCCGCACCGCGCTCGCCATGGGTGCCGACCGCGGCATCCTGGTCAAGACCGAGGGTCCCGTCGAGCCGCTCGCCGTGGCGAAAATCCTCAAAGCCATCGCCGCGGCCGAACAGCCCGGTCTCATCATTCTCGGCAAGCAGGCGATCGACGATGACTGCAATCAGACCGGCCAGATGCTTGCGGCGCTCCTGGGCTGGCCGCAGGGCACCTTTGCCTCCAAACTGGCGCTCGACGGCGACGGCATCGTGGTCACGCGCGAGGTCGACGGCGGGTTCCAAACGGTAAAGCTCAAGCTGCCGGCCATCGTGACGGCCGATCTGCGCCTGAACGAGCCGCGCTACGCGTCGCTGCCGAACATCATGAAAGCGAAGAAAAAACCGATCGCCGAAACGACCGCCGCGGATTACGGCGTCGACGTCAAGCCGCGACTTGAAGTGATCAAGACCGCCGAGCCGCCGATGCGCAAAGCCGGCATCAAGGTCAAGACCGTCGCCGAACTCGTCGACAAGCTCAAGAACGAGGCGGGAGCCATCTGATGCCGACCCTTCTCCTCGCCGAGCACAACAACGCCTCGCTCAAGGACGCCACCAGCAAGGCGCTGACCGCGGCCGAGGCGCTCGGCGCCGAAGTGCACATTCTGGTCGCCGGTCGCGGCTGCAAACCGGTCGCGGAGGCCGCGGCAAAGCTTGATGGCGTCGCCAAGGTCTTGCTGGCCGACGCCCCGGCCTACGAGCACATGCTGGCCGAGCCGACCGCGGCGCTGATCGTCGCCCTTTCGGAGCCTTATGAAACGATCATGGCGGCGGCGACTACGACCGGCAAGAACATCATGCCGCGCGTCGCCGCGCTGCTCGACGTCATGCAGATTTCCGAGATCATCAAAGTGGTAGCGCCCGATACGTTCGAACGGCCGATCTATGCCGGCAACGCCATCCAGACCGTGCGCTCGCTCGAGAAGAAGCGCGTCATCACGGTGCGCACGGCGGCCTTCCAGGCGACCGGCGCCGGCGGTTCGGCGCCGATCGAGCCGGTCGCAACAGTCGCCGATCCGGACCTGTCCGGCTTCGTCGGTGAAGAGCTATCGAAATCCGAGCGGCCGGAACTGACCTCGGCCAAGATCATCATTTCCGGCGGCCGGGCGATGCAAAACCGCGACAACTTCACCAAATATATCGAGCCGGTGGCGGACAGGCTCGGCGCCGCGATCGGCGCCTCGCGGGCGGCGGTCGATGCCGGCTATGCGCCCAATGACTGGCAGGTAGGCCAGACCGGCAAGGTTGTGGCCCCTGACCTCTATATAGCAGTCGGCATTTCCGGCGCCATTCAGCATCTCGCCGGCATGAAGGATTCGAAAGTCATCGTGGCGATCAACAAGGATGAGGAAGCCCCCATCTTCCAGGTCGCCGACTACGGACTGGTAGCGGATCTCTACCAGGTCTTGCCGGAACTGACGACGGAGCTAGACAAGGTCAAACACTGACCGAAACTGGCGTGCCGGCCGAGATCGTCGTAGAAGGTGGATCGACATGGTCGAGGTCAAGGAACGGCCCCAATTGCACAGCGTGCAGACGCGCAGCGAACAGGCGAACAGGATGGCTCACTCCATTCGTAAGATCGGCGTCGTCGGCGCCGGCCAGATGGGCAACGGCATTGCGCATGTCTGTGCGCTGTCAGGCTATCACGTCTTGCTCAACGACGTTGCCGCCGATCGCATCAGCGCGGGGCTGGCCACCATCAACGGCAACCTGGCGCGTCAGGTCAGCCGCCAGCGTATCAGCGACGAGCAGCGGCAGGCGGCGATCAAGCGCATCGCGCCCGCCAAAACACTCGGCGAGCTCGGCGATTGCGATCTCGTGATCGAAGCCGCGACCGAGCAAGAAGAGACCAAGCGGAAAATCTTCGGCGCGCTGTGTCCGTCGCTCAAGCCGGAGACCATCATCGGCAGCAACACGTCCTCGATCTCGATCACGCGGCTCGCCACCTCGACCGACCGGCCGGAGCGCTTCATCGGCATTCATTTCATGAATCCGGTGCCGCTGATGGAGCTGGACGAGGTGATCCGCGGCATCGCCACCGACGACGCGACCTTTGAGGCGACCAAGCAGTTCATCGCCAAGCTCGGCAAGCAGATCGCGGTGGCGGAGGATTTTCCCGCCTTCATCGTCAATCGTATTCTGTTGCCGATGATCAACGAGGCGGTCTACACGCTCTACGAAGGCGTCGGCAATGTCGAAGGGATCGACAACGCGATGCGGCTCGGCGCCCACCACCCGATGGGGCCGCTCGAGCTCGCCGACTTCATCGGGCTCGACGTCTGCCTCTCGGTTATGCAAGTGCTGCACGAGGGGCTCGCGGACTCAAAGTACCGACCCTGTCCGCTGTTGGTGAAATACGTCGAGGCCGGCTGGCTCGGCCGCAAGACGCAGCGCGGCTTCTACGACTACCGCGGCGACAAGCCGGTGCCGACGCGGTAATTCGACGACGGATGACTGACGACAGAAAACGGAAGAGCTTTCATCCGCTCCCCGTCGTCCGCGTTCTGCCCTCTGCTACTTCATCAGTTCGACAAACAGGCCGATGATCGATACGTAGCCAAGCACGAAAACGACCGTGCGGATGTACGGAATGGCGGCCCAGTAAACGATAGCGTGCGCCACCCGCAACCAGAAGAACGACTGCGCCCAGAACGCCGTCATCGCATCGGCCTTGCCGGTCAGCTGAACCAGGATCACCAGCGCCGCAAAGGGCGCAAACGTCTCGACCGCGTTGAGATAAACCCGGTCCGCGCGCTTGCCCCAGAGCGGCACCGGACGCGGCGTCGGATCGACGTAATTTTGCGGGCCCAGAAACCCGTTGGTCATCACCTGCGCGACGATATATGGAATCCACAGCGACGCCGTCAACATTGCCGTCAAAGCCAGATATTTGAGATCCGTAGACATTGTTGGTGCTCCCCGGGTTGATTTAAGAACTTGGCCGAGCCACTGCTCGGCTAGTCGCAACAGGACGTCGAAGTTTTCGGTTCCACGTAAGTCGCCGCCGGATCGACTGCGGCCCCGTCGTAGCGGTCGTGGTGGCGGACCCACGCCATGCCGTAGGCCAGGCCGGCTTCGTCGCGGCCTTTTGGCGCGAGGTCGAGAAAATTGTAGGCGCCGATCAGAATATCGAGACCGCGTCCGTAGCTCGAATAGGTGTGGAAAATGTCGCCGGCTTCGTTCTTGTAGAACACGCTCGTGCCGGGGCGCTCGTCGCTGGGGAATTCCGTGGTTTCGTAGTTGTAGAACGCCTTGCCGGTGGCTTTCTCCTCCGGCGTCGCTGATACCTGATAGTCGTAGTTGAAGTCGTTGCTAAACGAGGACACCCATTGGAAATGCCAGCCCATGCGGCGCTTGAACGCCTCGATTTGCGGCAGCGGTGCGCGCGAGACGACGACAAAGCCGACATCGCGTTGCGCCAGGTGGATCACGGCGCCGTCGAAATGATCGGCGAGGAGCGAACAGCTCGGGCAGCCTTCTTCCCAGTCGGGGCCGAGCATGAAGTGATAGACGATCAGCTGGCTTTTGCCGCCGAACAGCTCGGCGAGCGTTGCCTTGCCGTTCGGCCCATCGAAGACGTAAGTCTTCTCGACTTTCTCCCACGGCAACTCGCGGCGTTTGCGGCTCAATGCGTCGCGCGCCCGCGTAAATGCTTTCTCGTCGGCGAGGTGCGCCTTGCGGGCGGCAAGCCATTCGTCGTGGGAAACGATTTTGTGCGGTTGCATGCGTTCTCTCCTACGCCGGCGTCATCCAGCCGATGCCGGCGCCCCCTGGCTCCTTTAGGATAACGATGCGGCCGACGCCAGGCACGTCGAAGGCAGGTTTCATCACCTGCGCGCCGGCGGCAACGGCCTTCTTCACACGCGCATCGACATCGTCGACCGCGATGTAAGGCATCCAGCCTTCGGGTACGCCGTCGTAGTCAGGCCCGCTGATGTCGAAAATGCCGCCGACCGGCTCGTCGCCCATCTTGGCGAGCCAGTAAGTGGTGCCGCCCGGCATCGGCATGGCGTCATAACTCCAATCCATCGCATCGGCATAGAATTTCTTGGCGCCCGCGACGTCGCGCGTCATCAGCTCGTTCCAGTAAAATTTGCCGTGTGTTCCGGGCATACTTTACCCCTTCCGATCCTAGCCCGCATGCCGCGCTGCGAAATGCAGGGTCTGACTGCCGGATTTTGCGTCCGCCTACGCGCTGCGGCGGACTGCCACCCAGCATCGCTCGCGAAGCGAGCGAAGGCGGGTCGCTCCATCCAGGCTACATTCGTTTTGTGTCGCTCACGCGAACAATTTCTCCATCTTGTCGAGTGCGCCATTCCAGCCGCTGCGATGACCATCGCGGGCCTCTTCGTCGAAGAATTGCTCGTGCGTCAGCGTCAAGAGCGAGCCGTTGCCGTCGGGCTTGATCTCGACCGTGACCAGCGATTCACGCTCCGGCATTGTCTTCCAGGCCCAGGTAAAAACGAGCTTCTCGTTCGGGATGACCTCGCGATAAACGCCGCTGACATCATGCTCCTCGCCGGTCGGAGTCTGCATCACCCAGCGATAGCGGCCGCCGGTGCGCACGTCGCACTCGGCGCGTAGTGCTTTGATTTCGCCCGGCCCCATCCAGCGTTTCACTTTTTCCGGATCTGTCCACGCCGCGAAGACTTTGGCCGGCGGCGCTTTGAGCCGGCGCTTGAGGGTGAGGCTTGGTTTGGCGGCTGTCTGCGTGGCCATGACTCTTCTTCCTCCAAATCTTTCTCCAAAAGCGCGGCCAGACTCGACAGCCGCTCGGACCAGAATTTCTCATAACGGTTAAGCCACTCGAACGCGTCGCGCATCGGTTCGGCGTCGAGCCGGCAGACGACGGTACGCCCGGTTTTGCTGCGCGCGACGAGCCCGGCATCCGACAGTACGTCGAGATGCTTCATGATCGCCGGCAGCGAGACCGCAAACGGCTGCGCCAGCGCGCTGACCGAAAGGTCGGGCTCGGCGGCAAGCCGCATCACCAGAGCGCGGCGCGTCGGATCGGCAAGCGCGGCAAAGACGCGGTCGAGCAGGGCGGCTGAAACCTTAACCATGTGGTTAAGTATAGAGCGGTCGGCCGCGCTGTCAACGGTCGGGATATTGAGGCATGGTCGCACCGGCTTTCGCCCGATTAATCTACTTCAAAGCCGGCACGACGCCGGTTACGTTGGAACAAACACGGGATTGTTATGAGCGATTTGCCGATCACGCGCGAGCATCGGATTACCGTCAGGGCGCTGTTACTCGGCGACCGGATCGAAACCGCGGGGCTGGAGCGCGACGACGTGTTGTCGACGGTGCCGTTGGCGTTCCGCGCCGGCGCGAAAGGGATTGTCGCCTTATTCCGCTATGGCGTCGCGGTCATGGTCGGCATGTCGCCGCTCGAAGAGGACGAAGTCATCCGCCGCTTGGACGGCCGGATCGTCGGCCCGATCGAGCCGCGCGAAGAAGAATCCGTTCAGATCGAGATCGCGCCGGACAGAGACGAACAGCCTGCGCCGTCGGGCGTTATCGTGGTGAAGGCGCTGACCACCGAACACACCTTGCTGATCGCGGATGCGCTCGCCACCAGCGTGGTCTTGGCGCACGACGAAAAAAATGTGGCGAGGGTTTTCGACGTGATTCAGCCGATCGCCCAGGAGCTGGCCGAACATGGCCGCACCCCGGGCGGCCGTCGCGCCATCCTCAAGCACATCGGCAACGCGCTCTTGGTTCAGCATCGGGTTTCCGGCCTGGTCGCGGTGGCGGAAAAGCCCGACGTGCTCTGGGAGCGGCCGGGTCTGGAGCGCTTTTACGCGCGGCTCGAAGACGAATACGAATTGAAGGAACGCGCCGACGTTTTGACGCGCAAGCTCACCGTGATCTCCGATTCGGCCAAAGCGTTCGCCGATATCATCGACACCGAGCGCTCGTTGCGGCTCGAGCTGATCATCGTCGTGCTGATCGCCGTCGAAATCGTCATCGCCGGATTTCAGCTGTGGGTGCGGTAGCAATCGTAGCGCTGATTGAGCGAAGCGAAGTTTTCGTCATTCCGGGGTCGAGCGTGGCGAGGAGCCCGGAATTCATAACCACTTTCCGTGATTGTGGATTCCGGAATGACGTTCCCCGGCTTTCGCTGCGCTCAATCCGGACTACCGATCGCCGCGCTGACGAGCTTGACGCCGTCGTCGCTCGCCCATGCAGCGGGGCCGGCCATGTTGCCGATCTCGCAGCCTGAGCGGTCGACGAGCACCGTGGTCGGCATGCCGAAGGCAAGGCCTGCGGTTTTCAGGTCCTCGAAAACCAGCGCGCTTTGATCGGAATAATAGGCGAGGTGGCTGATGCTGACGTCCTTGAGAAAGGCGAGCGGCTTTTCCGGATTGCGGGTATCGATGTCGATGGCGACGACCTCGAAATTCGCAGCCCCGAGTTTTTCCTCCAGCACGTCGAGCGCCGGCATTTCGCGGCGGCACGGCACGCACCAGGTGGCCCAGAGGTTAAGGAGGACGGTGCGGCCGCGCCAGTCGGCAAGCGTCTTGTCGCGGCCTTGGGCGTCCTTGAAGGCGAGATCGGGGACGCGGAATGGCGTTTGCGCCACGGCCAGCGCGGCGACCTCACCGTGAACCAGCGGCGCGATCCGGCTCGCGGTATTAACCGCCGGCTGGCAGGCGACATCGGCCGGATTGCCTCGCAGACGGGCAATCCCGTATACCCCCGCCAGGACGACCAGAATTCCGGCGGTCGCCGCGACTGAAAGCAGGCGCAAACGACCGGTTTTCCGGCGCGCAAGTTTGCCGGGCGAAGGGACGGATGGCTCGGTCATCAGCGAAACCTCGGCGCAAGGGCCATGAGATAAGTGTCATGAGCAGCGTGTCATGAGCAACAAAATGTGGGGCGGACGCTTCGGGTCAGGGCCCGATCCGATCATGGCGGATATCAACGCCTCGATCCACTTCGACTGCCACCTGTACCGGCAGGACATTGCCGCCAGCAAGGCGCATGCGGCGATGCTCGCCAAAAAAGGCATCATCACGGCGCAAGATGCAAAACGGATCGCTCACGGTCTAGACACGATCCTGTCAGAGATCGAGGCCGGCAAGTTCTCCTTCAAGCGCGCGCTCGAAGATATCCATATGAACGTCGAGAGCCGGCTCGCGGACCTGATCGGCCCAGCGGCCGGGCGGCTGCATACCGCGCGGTCGCGCAACGACCAGGTCGCGACCGATTTCCGGCTCTGGATGCGCGATGCGATCGACGACATCGACTTGAGCCTCGCCGCCTACCAGCGCGCGCTCGCTGGCAAGGCGCTCGATCATGCCGACACCGTGATGCCGGGTTTCACCCATCTGCAGCCCGCGCAACCGGTGACGTTCGGCCATCATTTGCTTGCTTATGTCGAGATGGCCGCCCGCGACCGCGGCCGTTTCGCCGATGCGCG
>Ga0187784_10004472_pt1 | contig 11306 bp, 8 predicted proteins | sample 1015_SJ02_MP15_2_FD_132964 | JGI IMG/M metagenome (GOLD analysis project Ga0187784, IMG submission 132964) | Tropical peat soil microbial communities from peatlands in Department of Meta, Colombia - 1015_SJ02_MP15_20_MG | ecosystem: Environmental > Terrestrial > Soil > Wetlands > Peat | place... | reverse complement strand
TCGCGGTAATAGCGCGACACCGGGCAGTCCTCCATGTAGCCCCAGCCGCCATGCACCTGGATCGCCTTGTCGGCGCATTTGGTGCCGGCTTCGGTCGCGAGGTATTTTGCCATCGACAGCTCTTTCAGATTGTCGCGACCCTGATCGATGCCCCAGGCGGCGCGGTAGGTGACGAGCCGCGCGGTGTCGACCTCGAGCGCCATGTCGGCGATCATCTCCTGGATCAGCTGCAGCCGCCCGAGCGAGCCGCCGAAGGCCTGGCGCTCCTGCGCGAATTTGATCGCATGATCGAGCGAGGCTTGCGCGAGCCCGAGCGAGCAGGCCGCAAGGTAGAGCCGGGCGGCCTGATAACCCTTGTGCAGCAGAAAGCGCCCCTTGTGCGCCTCGCCGACCACGTTGTCGGCCGCGACCTCGCAGTCGTTGAAATAGAGCGAACGCGTGTCGGAGGAGCGCCAGCCGAGCTTGCGGTATTTCTCGCCGCGGTCATAGCCTTTCGTGTCGTTCGGCACGAGGAACAGCGTGAACTGCTTCTTCGCCGCATCGGGCGGGCTCGACACCGTCAAGAGCAGCGTGAAGGTCGTGAGCTCGGTGCCGGCGTTGGTGATGTAGGCCTTCTCGCCATTGATCACCCAGCGGTCGTTGCCGACCATGCGGGCGCGCGTCTTGAAGCCGGCGGTGTCGCTGCCTGCGCCCGGCTCGGTGCCGGCGATCGCGCACATCTTCCGGCCGCTCACGATCTCGGGGAGCCATTTCTCGGCGAGTTGCGCGCTGCCGAAGCGCGCGAGCGTCTGCCCGGTCGCCATGCTGACCATGGCGGAGACCGCGAGCGACTGGTCGGCGCGCGCGATCTCCTCCAGCGCCAGCACCGCCTCGAACACGCCGAGCCCCATGCCGCCATGCTGCGCGGCGAACGGGATCGACATCACGCCGAGCGCGCCGAGCTTCTTGTAGAGCGCGGCCGGGAACACGCCGTCGCGGTCGAGCTTCTCGGCAATCGGCGCGATCTCGCCTTGCGCGAAATCGCGCACGCGCGCCTGCAGCTGCTGCTGGTCGACGGTCAGGTCGAAATTCATGGGACGTTTCCTCGTTGCGCACCGCGCGTCTTCCCCCGGAAGGTGACCGACCGCGCGCCTGCCGACAAGAGCCGCCCGATCATTGCGGCTTTGCGATCATCAGCCAGAAGATCGCCAGCACCGCCGCGAAGGCCGGAACGCCGAACGCGAACCAGCAGCGGAACAGCACGTGATATTGAGGCGGCAGATCGCCGCCCGCCGCAACGGCCGCGCGCGCGAGATCGCGCATGCGCGCCTGCATGACGAGGACCGGCAGCCAGAAGGCGCCGGCGATGAGATAAAGCACGATCGACCAGAGCACCCACGCATCGGAGAACGCATAGCCGACCTCGCGCACCAGCAGCGCGCCGGTGATCGGCTGCACCACCACGGCGCCCGCCGTGAAGGCGAAATCCGCGATCACGACGATACGCGCAACGCCGGCGATGACCGCGGGCGCGCGCGAGAGATGCGCGAGCACCATGAAGAACGCGATGCCGGCGCCGGTGCCGAGCAGCACCGACGCGCCGATGAGATGCAGGAATTTCAGGACGAAATAGGTCATGGGTTCAGCCGAGCCGATGCTAGCGCGAAATTGAATCACCGGCGCGTGCCATGTTTGCCCTCTCCCAGCGAAAGGGCGTTCACGCCCGTCTTCGACGGGCTATGCGGGGGAGGGCATCGCGAGAAGCTCAGCTGGCGCGAGCCAGGAGGGGGCTTCCCCCTCCCGTTTCCCGCATTGCGATTCCGAGTAGCCCTCCCCCGCGCGCGGGAGAGGGCGCAGCAACGAGCGCCGCGGCCGGGATTGCATGGCCTAGAAAAGGCTAACCTCAAGTCGAGGGCCGCGACCGGTGTATTGCATTGTGCGCCCGCCCATCCGAAGCTTCGTGGCGGATGCCGGGCTTCCGCGGGAGTGACAGGTGACTGAGACGCACGATCCGATCGCGCTCGAGCTGTTCAAGAACGCGATCTTCTCGATTGCCGACGAGATGGCGCTCACGGTGTTTCGCACCACCTATTCGGGCGTGCTCAAGGACAACATGGATTACTCGACCGGCTTCGCCGACGCCGACGGCCGGCTCGCCGCGCAAGGCCTGACGCTGCCCGGCCATCTCGGCTCGGTGCCGACCGCGATGGAATCGATCATGCGGCACTTCCGCGATGACATGGCGGAAGGCGACGTGTTCATCATGAACGATCCGTTCGACGGCGGCATGCACCTGCCGGACATCTTCATCTTCAAGCCGCTCTATCACGCTACCGAGCGGCTCGCCTTCGCGTGCACGGTCTGCCACCACACCGACGTCGGGGGGCGCGTGGCCGGATCGAATGCATCGGACTCGACCGAAATCTACGCCGAAGGCCTGCGCATCGCGCCGATGAAGCTCTACGAGGCCGGCAAGCTCAACAAGACCATCATGACGTTCATCGAGAAGAACGTGCGCGTGCCGGTGCAGGTGCTCGGCGATCTGCGCGCCCAGCTTGCCGCCTGCCATATTGCCGAAAGGCAGTTCGCCGAGCTGGTCGCGCGTCACGGGCCGGCCCGCACGAAGTTCTATCTCAACGAGATCATCGACTACGCCGAGCGGCTGACCCGCGCCGCGCTCGCGCAGCTCCCCGACGGCGAATGGAGCTTCGAGGACTGGATCGACGATGACGGCATCGAATACGGCAAGCCGATCCGCCTGTTCGTGACCTTGCGCAAGCGCGGCGACCACATGGTGGTCGACTGGACCGGCACCAGCGCGCAAGTGAAGGGCGCGATCAACAACACGCTCTCCTATACCAAGGCCGCGTCCTACACCGGCGTGCGCTCGGTGCTGCCGCCCGGCATTCCCAACAATGAAGGCGTGTTCCGCGCGATTGAAGTGATCTGCCCGGAAGCCACGATCGGCAATGGCGTGCTGCCGGCGGCCTGCGCGGCGCGCGGCCTCACCGGGTTTCGCATGGTCGACTGCATGTTCGGCGCGCTTGCCATGATGCTGCCCGACAAGGTGAAGGCGGCGGGCGACGGCGGCAACAGCGGCGTCACGATCGGCGGCTACCATCAGGATCGCAAGCCGTTCATCTTCGTCGACTTCAGCTGCGGCGCCTGGGGCGCGCGGCCGTGGGCGGACGGGCTCGACGGCAACTCGCACATGCTCTCGAACATGGCGGCGCAGTCGATCGAGGTCATCGAGGCCGAGCAGCCGATCCAGGTCACGGCTTACGAGTTCGTGCCCGACAAGGCCGGCGCCGGCAAGTTTCGCGGCGGCGTTCCCTTCCGGCGCGACTATCGCTTCCTCGAGCACGAAGGCGTCCTCCAAGTGCGCTCCGACCGGCGCGATCATCGGCCGTTCGGGCTCTATGGCGGCAGTCCCGGCGCGCCATCGGAGAATTACCTCAATCCCGACAGCGGGAAACCGCTGCTGCCCTCGAAGCTGACGATGACGATCCGGCGCGGCGATGTGTTTCGTCACGTGCTGGCGGGCGCCGGCGGATGGGGCGATCCGCTCGAGCGCGATCCCGCCGGCGTGCTGCGCGACGTGCGCAACGAGCTGCTGTCGCCGGGTAAGGCCGCGGCCGACTATGGGGTGGTGATCGACACCGGCACATGGACCGTCGATACGGCGGCGACCCGCGAGCGCCGGGCCGCGATCCGCGCGGCGCGCGGCTGGACGAGCGTTCCGAAGGTCCAGTGGCACGATCCGGTGCTTCGCGCGGCGGCGGCGGAATAGCCCCTATGGCCGCGACCTATCGCATCGGTGTCGACATCGGCGGCACCTTCACCGACATCGTGCTGCTCGGCGCCGATGGCACGATCCATACCAAGAAGGTCTCCTCGAACGTCGCAAACTACGCGCAGGCGATCGTCGACGGCCTGAGCGAGGTCTTTCGCGAGACCTCGCTCGCGGGCGACGCGATCGAGGAAATCCGCCACGGCACCACGGTCGCGTCGAATGCGATCCTCGAGCACAAGGGCGCGCGTGTCGGGCTGATCACCACCAGGGGATTTCGCGACGTGCTCGAGATCCGCACCTTGCGGATGCCGCGGCTCTATGACCTTGCCTGGATGAAGCCGCCGCCGCTGATCGAGCGCTACCTGCGCCAGGTGGTCGACGAGCGGGTCGATCATCGCGGGCGGATCGAGCGGCCGCTCGCTCCGGCGGACGCGGAGCGCGCGGTCGATGCGCTGCTCGCCGAGCAGGTCGAGGCGATCGCGGTCTGCCTGATCAACTCCTTCGCCAATCCGGCGCATGAATTGATGCTGAAGGAGGTGATCGCCCGCAAGGCGCCGCAGCTGCCGTTCAGCATCTCGTTCGAGGTGCTGCCCGAGATCAAGGAGTACGAGCGCACCTCGACCACGGTCATCAACGCCTACGTGATGCCGATCGTCGCGACCTATCTGCGCGCGCTGCGCCAGGGTCTCGATGCGGCGGGGATTCCGGCGCGCCTCCTGCTGATGCAGTCGAACGGCGGCTTGACCACCGACAAGGCGGCGGCCGAGCGCCCGATGAACATCATCGAGTCCGGCCCTGCCGGCGGCGTGATCGGCGCGCAGGCGCTCGCGCGCGGCAAGGGCCTGTCGAAGATCATCACCTTCGACATGGGCGGCACCACCGCCAAGGCCGCGATGGTCGAGAATGGCGAGATCGCGCGCGCGCAGGAATATGCGGTCGGCGCCGGGATCATGATCGGCTCGCGCCTGCTCACCGGCGCCGGCTACACCTTGAAGGTTCCGGCGATCGATCTCGCGGAAGTCGGCGCGGGCGGCGGCTCGCATGTGTGGATCGATGCTGGCGGCGCGTTGCAGGCGGGACCGGAAAGTGCGGGCGCGTCGCCCGGTCCGGTCTGCTACGACCAGGGCGGCACGATCCCGACCATCACCGATGCCAACGTGCTGCTCGGCTACATCAACCCCGGCTACCTCGTGGGCGGCGCGCTCAAGCTCAAGGCCGAGAAGGCGCGCGCCGCCTTCGGGCAGAAGATCGCCGAGCCGCTCGGCATGACGATCGAGCGCGCCGCCTATGGGGCGCATCTGATCGCGGCCTCCAACATGATCCGCGCCATCAAGGCGGTGTCGACCGAGCGCGGCCGCGATCCGCGCGACTTCGCGCTGTTCGCCTTCGGCGGCAACGGACCGCTGTTTGCCGCCGGCATGGCGGCGGCGCTCGGCATCAGGCGCATCGAGGTGCCGCCATCGGCCGGCCTGTTCTCCTCGTTCGGGCTGCTCTACGCCGACGTCGAGCATCACTACACGCGCACCTTCCGCCGGCTGCTGCGCGGCGCGGATCTCGCCGAGATTGCCGCCGCCTGGGACGCGCTGGCGCAGCAGGCGCGGGCGCAACTCGCCGCCGAAGGGTTTGCCGGCGCGCGCGCGCGGCTGCGCCGCTCCGCGGCGCTGCACTACAAGGGCCAGAGCTACGACCTCGTCGTGAGTGTGCCGGACGCGCCGATCGATCACGCGATGGTCAAGCATCTCGAGGAAGCGTTCGGCGCCGAGCATGAGCGCACCTACGGGCATCGCGCCGGCCCCGAGGAGCCGATCGAGCTCGTCGCGATCCAGCTGGTCGGATCGGGCGTGCGCGCGGGTGGCGTACCGGAGACGATCGCGCCCGGCCACGCGCTTGGCCCGGGCGCGCCGCGCCAAGCCTACTTCGGCGAGCACGGGTGGATCGAAACGCCGGTGCTCGCGCGCGCCGATCTCGCCGGCGGCCGCACCGGCCCGCTGATCGTCGAGGAGTACGACGCAACTTGCCTGGTGCCGCCGGGCGCGCACGCCGCACTCGATGCCGGCGGCAACATCGTGATCACCCTGTAGCGCAGGCGCGGCTTGGAAAGCGGCGGCACCCGACGGTAGATTGACGAACTCGAATTGCCAGCGATCGGACCATGCCCCTTATGATGAGCCGCCGATGACCGCCGAGCTGACGGTAAGCGGGCTCACTGTCTCGTTCTATGGCGCAGCAGTGCTGCGCGGCATCGACCTTGTGGTGCGCGCCGGCAGCCTGACCGGGATGATCGGGCCGAACGGGGCCGGCAAGTCGACCTTGTTCAACGCGATCTCCGGCCTGTGCCGGCCGGACAGCGGCACGGTGCGCATCGATGCGATCGACGCCACCGGACTGCCGCCGGAGCGCCTGGTTGCGCTCGGGCTGGTGCGCAGCTTCCAGCTCGCGCGCGGCTTTCCCAAGCTCAGCGTGTTCCAGCACCTGATGCTGTACGGCAAGGCGCAGCCCGGCGAACACCTGCTCGCGGCGCTTCTCGGTGCGCGCGCGGCGCGGCAGCGCGAGGAGGAGCTCGCCGATCGCGCCTTCGCGATCGCGACGCGGCTCAGGCTTTCTCCTGTGCTCGATAATCCGGTCACGGCGCTCTCCGGCGGGCAGAAGAAGCTCCTCGAGATCGGCCGCGCCCTGATGGCGGAGCCGCGCATCATGCTGCTCGACGAGCCGATGGCCGGCGTCAATCCGAGCCTGGCCGACGAGATCGCCGTGCATCTTGCGGCGCTCAACCGCGAGGGCATCACGATCTGCCTGATCGAGCACGACATGGCGCTGATCCGCCGGCTGTGCGATCCGGTGATCGTCATCGCCGAGGGCGAGACGCTGACCGAGGGCTCGTTTCGCGAGGTCGCGGCCGATCCGCGCGTGCAGGAAGCCTATCTCGGGAGGCGGCATTGAGCGCATCGCCCGTGCTCGTCGCCGAAGGGATCGTCGCCGGCTACGGCGCTGCCGAGGAGATCCTCAAGGGCACCTCGGTCGTCGCCGAACAAGACGAGATCGTCTCGATCATCGGCCCGAACGGCGCAGGAAGACCTGCACTCCTCGGGAGGCGGCATTGAGCGCATCGCCCGTGCTCGTCGCCGAAGGGATCGTCGCCGGCTACGGCGCTGCCGAGGAGGTCCTCAAAGGCACCTCGATCTTCGTCGAGCAAGACGAGATCGTCTCGATCGTCGGCCCGAATGGCGCGGGAAAATCGACCCTGCTCAAGGCGATCGCGGGACTCGTCGCGCTGAAGCAAGGCCGCATCGTGCTGAACGGAGCCGATATCACGGCAGCCGACACGCTCGGGCGCACCCGTCACGGCATCGGCTTCGTGCCGCAGGAGCGCAACGTGTTCGGCGCCATGACGGTCGCCGAGAACCTCGAGATCAGCGCGTTTCGCAACGCCGGCGCGGCGCGCTCCCGAGCTGAGGAGCTTTACGCGCGCTATCCGATTCTGGCCGAGAAGCGCCGCGCGCTCGCGCGCACGTTGTCGGGCGGACAGCGCCAGATCCTCGCGGTCGCCATGGGCCTGATGAACCTGCCGACGGTGCTGCTGCTCGACGAGCCGACCGCCGGGCTTTCGCCGCGCGCGGCCGACGAGCTGTTCGATGCGATCGTGGCGCTCAATCGCGGCGGGCTGCCGATCCTGATGGTCGAGCAGCACGCGGTCGAGGCGCTCGCGATCTCGGCGCGCGGCTACGTGCTGGTTTCGGGGCGCAAGGCCCAGGAAGGCCGCGGCCCGGAGCTCGCCGAAAGCCGCGACATCCGCCGGCTATTCCTCGGCGGCTAGTACGTGATTGTCTGTGGCTGAACCGGCTGCCACGGACGCGGAGTGCTCCCCTCCCCCTTGTGGGGAGGGGTTGGGGGTGGGGGTCGGAGTTTGCCGCGCCGGCGGGTCGTCAAACTCCGACCCCCACCCCGCCCGCTTCGCTACGCTCAGCGGTCGACCCTCCCCACAAGGGGGAGGGTAGGAGTCAGCGACGCTGCTCGATTCATCGTCGAGCAATCTCGCCTTGGTGTGCATCGACGAAAGAAAGGCCTGAGCCATGATCGACCCGACACTCAATCGACGCAGCCTGCTTGGCGGCGCCGCGGCGCTCGCGGGCCTTGCGGCGCTCCCGCACGCAGTGCTGGCGCAAGCGGGGCCGATCAAGCTCGGGACCCTGACGCCGCTGACCGGCGCCGGCGGTCCGTACGGACCCGTGATGGTCAAGGCCGTCAAGGCGGTGGTCGACGAGGTCAACGCCGCCGGCGGCGTGCTCGGCCGCGAGGTCGAGGTGATCTCCGAGGACGACCAGACCAATCCGGAAGCCGGCGTGCGCGCGGCGCACAAGCTGATCGACGTCGACAAGGTCTGCGCCATCATGGGCACCTGGGCCTCGGCGGTGACGACGGCGGTCGCGCCGCTCTGCTGGGAGTCGAAGACGTTCCTGACCACGGTCTCGGGCGCGGACTCGATCACGCTGCTGCCGCACCAGGGCTACCTGGTCCGCACCCAGCCGAACACGACGCTGCAGGGGCACAAGTTCGGCGCGTTCGCGATCGCGCAAGGGGCAAAGCGCGTCTTCATCGTGGCGCCGCAGACGCCGTTCACCAAGAGCTCGTTCGACGCCATCACCGAGGCGGTGAAGCAGGGCGGCGGCGAAACCGGCACGCTGATCTACGACGACAAGAAGCCGGCCTATCGCAGCGAGGTCGACGAGATGCTGCGCTTCAAGCCGGACACGCTCATCCTCGGCGGCTACATGCCCGACGCGAGCGTGTGGCTGAAGGACGTGTTCCGCGCCGGCTTCACCGGAACCAAGATCGCGTTCGCCTATGCGGTCAACCAGAAGCTGGTCGAGAGCGTGCCGGCGGAGGCGGTCGAGCAGACCTTCACCATCGCGCCGTCGCCCGCCGAAGGCTCGAAAGCCTATGAGCGCGTGGCGAAGCTCGTCGGCGTCAGCGCGCCCGATCCGTACACGGCGCAGATCTACGACCACGTCAACCTGGTGCTGCTCGCCATCGCGTTTGCCGGCGAAGCGTCGGGCACGGCGATCAAGGACAACATCCGCAAAGTGAGCCAGGCCGAAGGCGGCCTCAAGGTCGACAACGCGCTCGACGGGCTCAAGGCGATCGCCGCGAAGCAGCCGATCGACTATGACGGCGCGAGCGGTCCGTGCGATTTCACCGACATCGGCGACATCAAGGACTGCAAGTTCCGCTACGCGCAGGTGCAGGGCGGCAAGATCGTGCTGCTGCGGATAGCCTGAGCGTTTCGTGCTTCTCCTGCAGGCACTGATCAATGGCGTGATGACCGGGACGCTGATCGCGGTCCCGGCGATCGGCTTCACGGCGATCTTCGCGGTGCTGCGCTTTCCGAACTTCGCGATCGCGTCCTACGCGACGATCGGCGCGTTCGCCGCATGGTGGGCCAACACCGCGCTCGGCTTGCCGGTGATCCCGGCGCTCACGATCGCCTTCCTCGCCGCCGGGCTCGTCGGCGTCGTCGCCGAAGAGACGGCGCTGCGCCGCCTGCGCGGCCGCGGCGCGCTGATCGTCGCGATCGCGTCGGTCGCGCTCAATCTGGTGCTGGAAAATCTGGTCCGCTTCTTTTTCGGCAACGACATGCGCGGCTACGACCTGCCGCTGATGCGCGACCTGCGGCTCGGCGAGCTGCGCATCGGGCCGCAGCAGCTGCAAAGCCTCGCGCTCGCGCTCGCCATCATGGCGGCGATGTTTACGTTCCTGTTCTACACCCGCTTCGGCAAGGCGATGCGCGCGGTCGCGGACAATCCGGAGCTGGCGCAGCTCAAGGGCATCGACCCGGGACGGATTGCGATCGTGACCGTGTTCCTTGGCGCCGGGCTGTCGGGCGCGGGCGGCGTGCTGATCGGGCTCGACACCTCGATTGATCCGCTCACCGGCTACCGCGTGCTGCTCTCGGTGTTCGCCGCCGCGGTGCTCGGCGGGCTCGGCTCGATCCCCGGCGCGGTCGCCGGCGCGCTCGCGCTCGGCGTCGCCGAGGAGCTCGCGCTGATCGTCGCGCCCGCGACCTACCGCACCGCCGTCGGCTTCGTCGCGATCCTGGTGATGCTGACGTTCCGGCCGCGCGGCATCCTCGGCGAGCGGGCGACCTGATGCTCTCCTATGTGATCTTCACGCTGACGATCTGCGGCATCTACGCGCTGCTCGCGCTCAGCCTCAATCTGATCTGGGGCGGGGCCGGCCTCGTCAATCTCGGCCTCGCGGGCTTCTTCGCGGTCGGCGCCTACGCGTCCGCGATCGTGAGTGGCGCAGGCGCCCCGGTGCTCATCGGCTGGGCAAGCGCGCTGGTCGCCGGCGCCGTCGTCGGGCTGGTCGTTACGTTTGCGACGCTGCGCCTGCGCGACGATTATCTCGCGATCGTCACGCTCGGCTTTGCCGAGGTGATCCGCCTGATCGCGCTCAACGAGCGCTGGCTCACCAACGGCTCGGACGGCATTTCCGGCATCAAGGCGCCGCTCAAGGCCCAGCTCGGCATCGAGGGCTTCAACCTGTTCTACCTGGTGCTGGTGTCGGCGATCGTGATCGCGGTCTGGCTGCTCCTGCGCCGGCTCGACGCCTCGCCCTACGGCCGCGCCATGAAGGCGATCCGCGAGGATCAGCAGCTCGCGGCGTTCGCCGGCAAGGACGTGCTGCGCTTCAAATGGCAGGCCTTCGCGCTCTCGGCCGCGATTGCGGCGCTTGCAGGCGCGCTCTACGCGCATTCGCAGTCCTATATATCGCCCGACCATTTCGAGCCGCTGATCACGATCTACATCTTCCTTGCCGTGACCGCAGGCGGCGTCGGGCGGCCGACCGGCGCAGTGGTCGGCGCCTATGTGGTGGTGATCTTTCTCGAAGGCACGCGCTTCGTCACCGCGTGGGTGCCGGCGCTGCAGCCCGTGCAGCTTGCCGCCCTGCAACAGATTCTCGTCGGCGTGGCGCTGATCCTGGTGCTGCATCTGCGCCCGCAGGGCCTCGTGCCTGAGCGCATTCCGAAGGCGCCGCAGCTCCGTCCCCCTGAAACGTGAGGCCCCCAATGTCCGATGACCTCGCCGCCCTGTCGCGCCTGCTCGCCGAGCCGGGTCAGCCGCAGGTGCTGTTCCGCGCCTTCGACGCTGCCGCCAAGCGCCTCGTCGGGCACGAGCTGTTCACCTTGCTCTATGTCGACGGACAGGAGGTCGCGCGCATCTATTCCAACCGCGAGGCCGAGTATCCGGTCGCGGGGCGCAAGCCGATGGGGCCGACGCCGTGGGGCGCGCACGTGATCCAGGGGAAGAAGTCCTATCTCGGCCGCGACCAGGCCGCGATCCGCTGGGCCTTCTTCGACCACGCGCTGATCATCAGCATGGGGCTCGGCTCGGTGATCAACGTGCCGGTGCTCTACGACGGACACGTCATCGGCACGATCAATCTGCTCGCCGCCGAGCACCACTACCGCGAGGAGCACGTCGCGCCGATCGAGCGCCTCGCGCCGGTGATCGTCCCGGCGTTTTTGATGGCGAGG